>Ga0206683_10000041_pt1 | contig 77306 bp, 72 predicted proteins | sample M280m12015metaG_FD_155483 | JGI IMG/M metagenome (GOLD analysis project Ga0206683, IMG submission 155483) | Ammonia-oxidizing marine archaeal communities from Monterey Bay, California, United States - M2 80m 12015 | ecosystem: Environmental > Aquatic > Marine > Intertidal zone | place: USA...
AGGATCGCATGGCTGCCGGTGGCCACCCTCCCGTCGTCGCAATGCACGGAGACCCTGTCACCGTCGCGTTCGATCGACTGGGCGCGGGCCCCCTTGAAAAGCTTGACATTCCGGCGCAGAAAGTCGGCTTCGAGGGCTGCGGCAACCTCAGGATCCTTCTGTGGGAGGACCTGCTGGCGGCTGACCACAAGCGTCACCTCGCAGCCGAAGGACTTGAACATATGGACGAACTCGACGCCGGTGACGCCGGAGCCGACGACAACCAGGTGGTCGGGCATCTCAGCGGGTGGGTAGGCGTCGCGGGTGGTGAGGATGCGCTCGCCGTCGACGGGCGCCCAGTCGGGGATGCGTGGACGGCTGCCAGTAGATAGAACAACCACGTCGGCTTCGATCTCTTCGAGGCCGTCGGCGGTCTCTGCCACCACCTGGTGGGGACCCTTGAGTGAGCCAGTGCCCTCTATGAGGCGCACGTTCTGGTTCTCAAGCATCGAGGTGGTGGACCGGTGGATGCGGTCCTCGATGCTGGCCAGTCGGGCGGCCAGGTTGTCGACGTCAATCCTGGGGCTGACATCGCCGAGGCCCATCCCGCCGGCCCGGGCCAGAAATGACATGGCACCACCGGTGGCGATCATGGACTTGGACGGGATGCAATCCCAGAGGTGGGCGGCACCACCGACGACGTCCCTCTCGATCATGACGACCTCGGCGCCGTGCCGGGCGGCATAACTCGCAGCGGTGTTGCCGCCGGGGCCGCCGCCGATTATCACAAATCGTGTGGGTCGCACGGAGGGTGAGGCTACCGAGCCGGACTGCTGGGCACCCGTAGAGTGCGGATCGTGCCGACCGCTCCCCGACCGTTCGGCGTCCGCCGTCGGACGCTCAGGAGCGCCTGGATACTCCTGCGCTCCGGTGACCTGGCCGGCTTCGCCCGACGGCTCTGGAGACGCCTGGTAGTGCTCCTGAAATCACTGGGACGCCTTGGAGGCCCAACGAGCCACGTTCATTGGCGGGAACGCTGGGTCGACCTCACGGACGGTGAACGGGAAGTGGTGGCCGGCTGGGTGTCCGCCACCCGATTCGCCGTGGTGGTGGGCGACGGGCCACCGGAGGCGGTGGAGGCCACCGTGGCGTCGCTGGCCGCGCAGCTGCACGACGGGTGGGTTCTGTGCGCTTCTGAGCTGGACGTTGCGGCCGTCGGGACCACCAGCGGGGTGGCCGACTGGGTGGTGGGGTTGGAGCCCGGCGTGGTACTCCACGAGGCGGCGCTGGCCACGGTGGCCCATGCCATCGACGCCGATCCGGACCTGCGGCTGGTGTACGCCGACTTTGACCACCTGGACGGCGACGGGGCGCCGTGCGACCCGTGCTTCCTGCCGGACTGGAACCCCGACCTGTTCGACGGACTGGGTCGCATCAGCCCGCTGGTGGGCCGCCATCGGTCCGTGGCGGCCCCACAGGGCGGCGGCGGACCTCCACTGTCCGGCAGGGTGGTCGCCCACCTTCCGTTCGTGCTGGCGTCCCGTCCCGGCCACATGCGGGCGAGCGACCCTGCGCCGGTACGGCGACGGTGGCCGATCGGAGACCCGCCACCGCTGGTCTCGGTGCTGATCCCGACGCGGGACCAGGGGCGCCTGCTGGAGGCCTGCCTGACCAGCCTTCGCTCTACCACCACCTACCCGGACGTGGAGTTGGTGGTAGTCGACCACGAGTCGACCGATCAGCGGGCCCGCGACGTGATCGATGCCCTGGCCGACGATTTGAACGCCGTGGTGGTGCCGTTCTCGGGGCCGTTCAACTTCGCTGCGATGTGCAACCGGGGGGCCGAGGCGGCCTCCGGCGACGTGCTGGTGCTGCTCAACAACGACACCGAGGTGGTGGCCCCCGACTGGCTCGACGAGTTCGTCGGTCAACTGGGCCGCCCGGAGGTCGGCGTGGTCGGAGCGCTGCTGTTGTTCACCGATGGGACAATCCAGCACGCCGGCGTGCACCCGGGGGTGGGCGGCCTGATGGGCCACGGTCACAAGCACCGGCCTGGCGACGACCCCGGCTATCAGGGACGACTCACCGTGGCCCATGAGGTAGCTGCGGTGACCGGAGCCTGCCTGGGCACCACCCGGACCTTGTGGGACCGGCTGGGTGGGCTGGACGAAGAACACCTGGCCGTGGCCTACAACGACATCGACCTATGCCTGAAGGTCCGGGCGGCAGGCCTGCGGGTAGTACTGGCACCTCATGCGGTGCTGCACCACCACGAATCGGTGTCGAGAGGCTACGACGACGACCCGGTGCGCCAGGCCCGCCTGAGGCGCGAGGTGGCTGTCATGGAGGAACGCTGGGGTAGCGCCCTGACTGTCGACCCGGCCTACAGCCCGAACCTGGCACTGGACGGCGACGGCTTCACGACGGCCGCTGTCCCACGGGCGACTCCCCCGTGGCGGGTTTGAGCGGACCGGCCGGGCGTCAGCCGACGTTAGTGAACGACAGGTAGGCGAGGCGCTTAGCTTCGAGGCGACCCTTGGCTATGGAATCCAGCACGAGGCCGGCAGTGATCATAAGCAAACCCACCACGACGAGGCCTGTGGCCAGGATGGCGGTTGGCAGGCGGGGCACGAGGCCCGTCTGGGCGTAGGTGACGGCCAACGGGATGCCGAGGGCCACCGAGGCCGCGTAGCAGGCTCCGGCGATCCATCCGAAGAACGCCAGCGGTCGGTGCTCCTTGAGCAGGACCAGCATCGCCCACAGGATGTTCGTGCCGTCGGCCACGGTGCGGAGTTTGCTGGCCGAGCCATCGGGCCGGGTTCCGTAGTCGACCACCACCTCGGCCACCGGGAGGCGCAGTTGCGAGGCGTGGACCGACATCTCGGTCTCGATCTCGAAGCCGGAGGAGACGGCGGGGAAGCTCTTCACGAAGCGTCGGGAGAACACCCGGTAGCCGGAGAGGATGTCGGTGAAGCCGGAGCCGAAAAGGGCCCGGTAGAGGCGGTTGAAGAGGCGGTTGCCGAAGGCGTGCCCGGCCCTACCGGCGTCGGCGGTTACGCCTGCCCGGCTGCCGACGACCATGTCGAGGCCGTCGCCGACCAGGCGCTTGACGAGCAGTCCGGCCTGAGACGGATCGTAGGTGCCGTCGCCGTCGGCCATTACGTACACGTCGGAGTCCACCTCGGCGAACATGCGCCTCACCACACGTCCCTTGCCGGGGATGGGTTCGGTACGCACCATGGCCCCGGCGTCGGCGGCCCGGCGGGCCGTGTCGTCAGTGGAGCCGTTGTCGTAGACGTGGACCACGCAGCCGGGGAGGGACGCCGTGAACCCGGCCACCACGTCGCCGATAGTGGCCGCCTCGTCGAGGCAGGGCACCAGCACGGCAATCCGGGTCGTCGCTGGGCGGGTGGTGTCGATGGTCAGTCTCCGTAGTTGTTCGGTGGGTGACCCCACCGTCGGGCCCGCCCAGTCTACGGCGGCAGTCTCCGGGCGGCCCCGGCGACCGGTGGCTCACCGATACCTTGGACCGGTGAGCCGCTCCCCTGCCGTCTTCTCGCTGAGCGGGGTCCTGCTGGTGATGGGGTTGGCAGCGTCCCTGGTGGCGCCGGCCACCAGCCTCGAACCAGGTGGTTCGGGCTGGACCGCAGGACACCTGGTCCCAGCGAACCGGGCTCCGTCAACCGAAGATCGCTTCCCCACAGACCGGATTGCGTCAGCCCGCCGTGCGTTGGCCACCACCTCGGAGGGACTGGCGGGAGCCGGTGCCCCGTTCTGGCATGCCGCCGGATTCACCGGCGCCGGTGTCAAGGTGGCGATCCTGGACGTGGGCTTCAACGGCCTGGACGACGTACCGGTCGACGACCTACCGGCCGATGTCGTGGAGATGGCCTTCGACTCTGACGGGATCATCGACAGGTTGACCGACCACGGTACGCAGATGGCCGAAATCGTGCACGACGTGGCACCGGATGCCGAGTTGGTGGCCGTGACCTTCGGCGACGAGAAGTTCGCCGAGGCCGTGGCGTGGCTGGAGTTCACCGGCGTGGACGTCGTGAGCTTCTCGATGGAGTGGACCGACGGGCCGCTGGACGGCACCCACTGGACGGCACCGATCATCCAGGCGTCGATCGACGCCGGCATCACCTGGGTGGTGGCGGCAGGCAACTCCGCAGACAAGCACCACAACGGCACGACGATGGACGTCGACGGCGACGGTTGGATCGAGGTGACCAGCGGGGGCATCGAGCACAACGGGTTCATGATCAACCCGGGCGACACGGCGGAGATCTCGCTGAGTTGGAACGATCCGGCGACCGACCTGGACCTCTGCCTGTTCGACATGGAAGTCCTTGAAGACGACGGCCAGCCGACGCAGATCGAGTGCACTGAAAACCGGCAGGGCTTTGGGGAGCTGGCCACCGAGATCCTGACGCTGGCCAACAAGACCGGTGAGCGGCACCGCTACTCGTACGGGTTGACCCGCCGGTCGGGCCCTGAGACCACCTACGAGGCACGCACGTGGGCCACGAGCTCACTGGAGTTCGCCAACCCGGCGGCCAGCATCGGGGTGCCTGGCAACATGGCCGACGTGATCACGGTCGGGGCCGTCAACTGGGAAACCGAGCAGCTCCAGCCGTACAGCGCCTGGGGACCGAACCACATGGGCGACCGGAAGCCCGAGGTGGTGGGCCCTGACCTGGTGGCTACCTCGGCCTGGGTGGGTGTCGACAACGCCGGCACGTCGTACGCGGCCCCGCACGTGGCTGGGATGGTGGCGCTGATCCTCGGGGCCGCCCCCGACCTGACACCGGCCGGGGTCAAGGCACGGATTACCGACCGGGCCAGCAGGGCCGACGACCCGGACTACAAGCACGGCTGGGGGGTCGTGCGCCTGGGCAGCCTGCCGTCACCGATCACGGCGATTCGTGGCCACTGGGCGGAGACGGCCATCGGCTGGGCGTTCACAGCCGGGATCACCGACCACTGCCCCACGCTCGAAGAGCTGACCTGCCCGGAGTTGGCGGTGACCCGCGACGAGATGGCCCGGTTCCTGTGGCGGTTCAGGAGCCTGCCGCTGGCCACGGTGAGCGCTGTGTTCGATGACGTGCCCGCCGATGCCACCTACGGTCCGGCGGTGGACTGGCTGGCCGAGACCGGCATCACCAAGGGCTGTACGGCTACCACCTACTGCCCCGACGGCACGGTGACCCGGGCCGAGATGGCGGCATTCCTGTGGAGGCTGGAGGGCTCACCGGAGGGATCTACACCCGCCAACTTCAGCGACGTATTCGCCGACTCGTTCGCAGACCCCGCCATCAACTGGTTGCTGGCTTCCGGCACCACGACCGGCTGCACCCAGTGGTCGTACTGCCCACAGGGCTTGGTCACCCGAGCCGAGATGTTCACCTTCCTGAACCGACAGACCACGACCCCGTAGAACTGTGTCCGCCGTGACACCAACCTGCCTAGAGACGCTCGACGTTGCCACCGATCAACACCCCGCGGGTATCGAGAACGTGTTCGGCAGTACCAAGGATCTCAGATTCGAGGATCTCGTCATGGGCCTGCAGAAGCACCACGAGATCGGCAGCAACAATTGCCTCCCCAAGATTTGGCTCACCAGTCAACTCTTCTCCATTGACCATGAAAACGTCGACGAACGGATCGAAGAAGCGAACTTCGGCACCCATATTTCGCAGTAGCGCGGCCAACGGGCGAGCGGGTGTCTCGCGCTGGTCGCTGACGTTCGCCTTGTAGGTGACACCAAGCAAGAGAATGACCGAGCCGTTCACTGACTTCCGGACGAAGTTCAGCGCGTCCTGGGCCCGCTTTGCAACGTACGCCGGCATCCGATCAGAGATCTCCTCGGCCAGTTCGACGAACCGGAACCGGTATCCGACTGATCTCACCAACCACGAGAGGTAGTTGGGGTCAATCGGGATGCAATGACCGCCGACTCCAGGGCCCGGGTAGAAGGCCTCAAACCCGAACGGCTTACTCTTGGCGGCCTCGATCGCGTCCCACAAGTCGATCCCAAGTTCGTGGCAGAACACCGCCATTTCGTTTATCAGCGCGATGTTGACGTGCCGGTATGTGTTTTCTAGCAACTTGGCGAATTCAGCCTCTCGGAGCCCCACGGTGGGCACGACGGTGTCAACGATCTGGGTGTAGAAGCGCACGGCCCGTTCTGTACAAGCCGGTGTCAGCCCTCCAACGACCTTTGGAGTATTTCGCAGGCCCCACTCGGCATTCCCGGGGTCTATCCGCTCGGGAGAATACGAAAGGCAGAAATCAGTACCGGCCGTGAGGCCACTGCCCGATTCAAGAATCGGCCGGACTATGTCCTCAGTCGTCCCAGGATAAGTAGTTGACTCTAGGACAACGAGCGAACCCGGTCGAAGATGCTGGGAAATGACTTTCGCAGCAGCCTCTATATGCCTGATGTCAGGAGTTCCGTCGTCATCCAAAGGGGTCGGAACACAGATCAACACTACTTCCGAGTCGCTGATGCAATCCGGTTCGACGGTGGGGCTGAACCCGGCGTTAATCATCAAGCTCAACTGATCTGAATCAATATCGTCAATGTGTGACTCACCTTTGGAAAGGCGCTCCACCACGGACGGGTCGGCATCAAAACCGAAAACCCTCATCCCACTTCGGCTGGCCTCGTACGCCAGAGGTAGACCGACGTAACCAAGGCCAACAACGGTCAAAGAACCCATCACTCAGTCAACTCACAATCTGGAGAGGCAAATCTCATGCTCAAAACTTCAGGCCCCGCCATCCCTGAGGCGAAAGCAACACTCGTCACCGCCGATGGGATCCCCTCGCGAGAGCACATAAGTATAGGTTGCGACGAGATGGTGCCCCATCAGGCAGTATCGTTTCCGGCTTGAACAAACCACGCCAATCCACTCCGCCCACGCCCAACGAGTCGCGATGAAGGTTGTAGTAACTGGTGGGGCCGGATTCATCGGAGCCAATCTGGTTCGATCGTTGTGTAATCGTCCTGATGTCAAGGATGTAGTCGTTGTCGATGATCTCTCATTTGGATTCCGGTCCAATCTCGATGACCTGGATGTCACGTTCCTCAAGGGCTCAATTCTTGACAAGCACCTGGTTGCCGAGGCGATGGATGGCGCCTCATCTGTGGTCCACCTCGCAGCAAGGTCATCTGTTCCCCGGTCCATAGCCCATCCGATGGCTGCGCACGAGGACAATGCAACTGGAACGGCGACCATCCTTGAGGCAGCACGCTCTGAGGGAAACATCCAAGTGATCGTGGCGTCTTCGTCCTCTGTCTACGGCGCCAACGAGACACTGCCCAAGCATGAAAGTCTCGCGCCGCGGCCGGTAAGTCCCTACGCGGCGACCAAACTCGCCACAGAGTCCTACACGCTGGCGTGGGGACATAGCTACGGCATGCCCGTACTGGCTCTCAGACTCTTTAATGTCTTTGGGCCATTACAACCTCCGTTACATACCTATGCCGCCGTGATTCCAGCGTTCCTCTCAGCCGCGATGCAGAACAGACCACTCCCAGTCCATGGAGACGGTTCGCAGTGTCGAGACTTCACTTACGTTGACACTGTTGTCGCTGTGATCTGTGACGCCATTTCTCGTCGGATGAGTCACCTGGAGCCGGTGAATCTTGCGTTCGGGCAAAAGATCACTCTTCTGGATGTGATCTCTGAACTGGAACGCATCCTCGATCGCAAACTCGCGATCGAGTTCCAGCCAACCCGAGTAGGGGATGTTGCACAATCGCAGGCGGACGCCTCGACTCTCGGACGATTGTTCCCAGACATTGCTCCATCCGACTTCTCTGAAGGGCTCCGGACTACAGCCCGCTGGTTCAAGTCAACTCAGCCGTGGGAGCGGGACAACAGCTAAGCGATGTTCACTGAATCTGAAACACTGCTCATACCTCTCGGGAACATTCCGTATTGGGTGCCTTATTCGGCATCGCCCATATAGACGGGAACGGTCAGAAGGAACCCGCCCACGACCGTCAGGATGGCCCCCACCAGACCAGCAAGCAAAAACGCCGAGACTGGCTCAAGGCGACTAATCGCGAAGCTCAGAATTCCAACACCTACTGCTCCCAGGTAGATAGTGCAGACGGCGGCCGGGACCGAAAGGCCAAGTTTTACCAGCCGGTGACTGACATGGTCCTGCCCCCCCTGGAACGGATTTCGTCCGGCTCTAATACGAGATATGACGACAAGTGATGTATCGAACACCGCAGCAGAGCAGGCAAATATGGGCACTAGGGAACTAACCAAGCGGCCGCCCTCAAATCGGAGTTTAATTCCAAGATAAGCTACAAGAAACCCAATAAACAATGATCCACCATCACCCATATAGATGCGAGCTGGGTGGAAGTTCAGTCGAAGAAATCCCACCGTACACCCAGCCAGTGCGACAGCAAGTCCGGCGACAAGGAACTGACCGTTAGCCCCGGCAACTGCGAAGACTGTCATACTACTAATGGCCGCTAGTCCCGCTGCCAGACCATCCATGTTGTCAAGCAGGTTGAACGCGTTCGTGACGCCCACAAACCAAAGCACCGTAAGAATAAGGTCAACAGCTTCCACCGTCGTCACCGCCGTACCATTGCCCAAAGACCAGACAATCGACGCTGCTGAAACCTCCGCGACTAACCGCCATAACGGTGATACTTGTCGCAAGTCGTCGATAAGTCCGACTGCGGCGAGGAGCACAGCAATTGTTAGGACCCCCAACAACTCTCCCCGACCGGTGTGGGGCGGCCGTAGCACTGACATGAGAATCACCGCAGTCACAAATGTGACGACGATAGCGAGACCACCGAGATACGGGACAGCTACTTTGTGGCTCTTGTGTTCACCTGGCTGATCGAGCACATTGGCTCTGATCGCATACCTCAACGCCATCGGCGTTAAGACGCTACTAAGAATGGAAGTTGCAACAAATACTGCCAAATACTCCCACCACGCTCCACTCATTATCTGACCAACTATCTATGCCCGCTGATCGTCAATTACTGACTGAATCATGGCTTCAAGCTTGATCAACGGCTCGAACCCTACAAGTTGCCGGGCTCGGGTGGTGTTGGGTACACGTCGTCTCATATCCTCGAACCCTTCTTCGTAAGCGGCGTCATAAGAGATGTACTCCAACTCGCTCTCCGAGCCAGCAAGCTCGACAACTTGTCTAGCCAGATCACTAATCGAAACTTCTTGGTCCCCACCCAGATTGAAAACCTTGCCGAACGCCCCTGGATGTTCTGACAACGCAAGCGCTCCATTGACAATGTCGCTTACGTGGCAAAAGCATCTGGTCTGGGTGCCGTCCCCAAAGATCGTGATGGGTTGATTTCTCAGCGCCTGGCCAACGAACCGCGGAATCACCATTCCGTAACTACCGGTCTGGCGAGGCCCGACGGTATTGAACAAGCGGATGATTACTGTCTCAAGGCCCTTCTCTCGCCAGTAGGTGTAGGCCAAAATCTCATCGATGGCCTTAGCCTCCGAGTACGACCACCGACTCTTCAGCGGCGACCCAAGAATGCGGTCGTCGTCTTCAGAAAGGCTGTCGGAGGCGTTCTTGCCGTAGATCTCCGACGTAGACATCACGAGGGTCCGCTTACCGTATTTGTGTGCCTTTTCGACGACCGTCTCAGTCCCGCGAATGTTCGTAATAAGACTCTCGAGTGGCTTCTCAACGATGAGGTTCACGCCAACGGCTGCCGCCAGATGGAACACGGCGTCAACCCCAGAAACAACGTGGTCGACTAGGTCACTGTTCAGAATCGATCCGAGAACAAATTCGACGTCAGGCCGGCCATTCAGGTGTTCGATATTGGCCAATCGACCAGTCGATAGGTCGTCAAGCAACACAACTCGATCACCACGCTCAACTAGAGAGTCCGCAAGGTGCGACCCAATGAAGCCGGCTCCGCCGGTGATCAGAGCCCTCATCCGCCGACCCTACCAATGGTGTCAGCCAGAACTGGTTTAACTGTCTCCCGTAGCCAGGTCAGCCATCAAGCGACCATAAAGATCTTCGTGATCACTGAGGAGACGCCTTGTACCAAACTTGGCTTCAGCCCTCTCCCTCGCCGATGCACCCATCTGCTTGCAGAGATCGTTGTCAAGAAGTTGAGCAAGGCCAGTGGCAACCGCCACCGAATCGAGTGCTGTAACAATCCCTGTTACGCCGTCGAGTACCACCTCCCTTGCGCTACCGGCATCGGTCGTAACACTGGGAATTCCCGCCATCGCGGCCTCGATGAGGGTCACCGGCATGCCCTCGCTGTCCGAAGTAAGAACTGCGAAGTCGGCCGCTGCAAAAAGGTCACCAATGTCCGATTGCCACCCCAAAAACCGCACTGACGAACCCAAAGGCGCAGCAAGACGTTCGGTTTCGGCGAGTAGGCCTCCTTCGCCTGCAACCGCAAGAACCACATTGGGGTGGCACTCCAGAACCAGCCGCATAGCTTCGATTAGACGATCTGGGCGCTTAATCGCTGTTAACCGGCCTACAAAGAGTGCGACCGGGACCTCAGTGGGCAACCCGAGTCGACTACGGGCCAAGGTTTGGTCCACGCATTCAGGGGTTTCAACCCCCGGGGGGATCACGATGTACTGGCCGGGTCGCCCAATCCTCGCATTAACCAGGTCGTCTCGCACCTGTTCGCCAACGGCAACCAACACCGTCGTTCCACGCGCCAGCACGCGTTCAATCAACTTCGACAACCCGGAGACGACCCGACCGAAATAGCCATGGAGGGTGTGTCCATGGAAGGTATGAACGCGAACAGGCACCTGACAGGAGGCGGCGGCAAGGCGGCCCAACACGCCCGCCTTTGCTGTATGAGTATGAACGATGTCAGGCCGGAACCGTCTGATCGCTCGCCGAATCAATAAGAGGGCTCGTAGGTCACCCCAGATCCTGACAGATCGACCCAACGAAGGAATCTTCAACAGGGGTAAACCGGGATCTCGGAGATCCAAGAAGTCAGCCTCGTCTTTGTCGACCTCTCCTGATATGAGGAGGCTTTCAAACCGATCCCCGTCCAGACCGCGTACAAGCGCGCTGACCTGCCAAGCTGGACCGCCTACGTTCATTCTGGCGATGATTCGCAGGACCCGTATCGGTTGACTCCTCTCGGCACTCACCTAGGCCCTCCAACTAACCAAGCCTGGAACATGAGGATTGACCAAATCTGGAAGGTGAGATCAGCACGACCATCCCGGTGATCCATCCAACGCTGTTGAACAATCAGCGGATCTAGAAGGCCCTGCTCTCTGACGAGTGTCGGGTCAAGCAGATCGTCGGCCCAAGAGCGCAGAGGTCCCCGCAGCCACTGTCCGACTGGAATACCAAAACCCATCTTGGGTCGGTCAATGAGATTGTCCGGTAGGTCACGCCTTAGCAACTCGCGAAGTATCCATTTCCCCTGCCCTTCTCTCACCCGGTCGCTATGTGACAACCCCCATGCGAACTGAAATAAGTCAGGGTCCAGGAATGGAACACGCACCTCAAGGCTGACTGACATTGAGGCTCGATCAACCTTGGTCAAAAGATCGCTAGGAAGGTATGTCAGCGTGTCAATCAGCATCGACCGCTCGAAGGGAGACACTTCCCGCAGCAGGTCTGACGAAATATCCGTGAAACTGATTGGCTGTTCTTCGACTCCAAGAACCAGCTGGTCATCCTGGCCCGTGATGGACATCAGTGCCGCATACAGTTCGGTCGTGGGGTCGGCTGCTAGCAGATGACCCACTTTGTGGATTCGATGGCCGGTACGGTGTCGTAGCCCCGAAGGAACGAGCATCTGAGGAAGCCCTCTACCTAGACGGTCCCATGTCTCGACAGGCAGTCTCCGGAGGGCAGCACCGACAATGCGTCGGCCGCCAGAAGGCAGAAACGTTCGGAACCTATCTATTCTCTCGATCTCTTGGTACCTGTTGTAACCACCGAACAATTCGTCGCCGCCGTCGCCAGAGAGTGCCACAGTGACCTTCTCACGAGCCATCCTGCTAACGAGAAGCGTTGGGATCTGAGAGGAATCGGCAAACGGCTCGTCGTAGATCGTTGGTAGGTGCGGTATAACCCCCATCGCGTCATTCGGACTTACCACCAACTCTGTGTGGTCAGTTCCAATAACTCTCGCGACTTCAGCCGCGTAACCAGACTCATCGTATGAAGCTTCGGTAAAGCCTATTGAAAACGTGCGGACCGGGATCGGAGATTGTCGTTGCATCGCTGCCACAACCGAGGATGAGTCGACGCCGCCAGAAAGAAATGCGCCCAGCGGAACATCGGAGACCATCTGTGCCGCGACGGCACGATCTAGCACGTCGGAAAGACGGTCAAGGACGTCGACTTCGTCGAGCTCGTCGACAGAAGTTGGCGCGGTGCTTGCCGCCTCGACGGCGGACCAGTACGGACGAGGCGACAGGTCACTAGATCCGCTCTCCACGCGCATGTAGTGGGCGGGCTGCAACTTGTTGACGCCCTCAAAGATGCTCATCGGCGCAGGCACGTTGGTCCAGCGAAAATACTCCTGGAGGGCCTGTCGGTTGATCGTCGGATCAAAACCGGGAACGAGTAGAAGCGCCTTCAACTCGGAGGCAAACAGGAACGTCCCCCGGTGCCAAGCGTAGTAGAGGGGTTTCTCCCCAAATCTATCTCGAGCGAGCCAAAGCTCCGATTTTCTGGCATCCCAACAACCGAAGGCGAACATGCCCTTTGCTGCCTCTAACGCCGCCTGTACCCCGTGATACGCGATGTATTCGAGTAGTACCTCCGTGTCCGAACGGCCCTGCCAACGAAGCGGGCCTAGCTTGTTGCGCAGTTCAGCAGCGTTATAGATCTCTCCGTTGTAGGTGATCGTCCAGCGGCCATCACTGGAGGTCATGGGCTGAGCGCCGGCGTCAGATAGGTCAACAATCGCCAGCCTTGTGTGACCAAGTGCTGCCCGTCCTGTCGAGTCGGTCCAGATACCAGAGGCATCAGGTCCTCGATGGTTGAGAGCTGACGTCATCATCTCGGCGGCAGCCCGCGAGGGAGGCCCACATGCTCGATCGAACATTGCGACCGCTCCGTTAATCCCACACACGCAAGAAACTCCCTCAACCCTTCGATAGGTCCTGCCTCCTAGTATCGGCCCGCAACTGCTGGGTTTAGTGCCATCCTGAAAACTAAACCCGTTGCGGGCCGGGCTCGGCAGGCCTCCCAGATGGTGTATTCATAAGCAGGGCCATCAAGATCCGCGATAAGCGGGAGACCCCGGTGCTGGGTACAACCGAAAAAGAAAACGTTGAAGACGAAACAGACGCGGAGTGGGTCGGCGGGTTCGGAGAGCCGGACTGGGACAACCAGCCCCCCCGGTTCCGACTGGGCCGACGAGAGTCATCAGCCTGATGACGGCAAGAGTGTCCCCGGCACCGACCAGGGACACTCGTTCAGGTGGCTGTCCCTCGATGATCTGGGGACAAACCAGGGACGGCGCACCCGACGCTACGAAACCGCTGGTAGCTGAGAGATCCGGTGTCCCCCGATGACCGCAGGGACACCGAGGGACACCTCACCAGAGGCTGTCCCTCTCCCCCAGCAGCCCGTAGAGGCTGCGAGGAGGGACGCCCAGACATGACAGGGGGCCATGGAATGAAGAAGTGGAACAACCTGGCGCTCTGCTCTTTCTTCAATGTCTCGCTATGAGGGCTAGCGCCGTGACTGTCCCCGGTTCCAGGTCGACGCCACCAGTGGGATACGGCTTTCCACCACCGGCTTGATCTAGCCGAGAAACCAATCTCATTCGTGGCCTACCGTGGGCAGGTGACCGATTCGGTATACAGCGGGATATTCACCTTCGAGGGCGACTGGGAGAAGGACCTCAAGGATAAGAGTTCGATGCGGCCGAACCTCGAGACCAGCCACTGGCCACGGTCCGTCTATTTAGTCTCTTGACATACCAATGCGTCCGCGTGGGACCACGGTGGGACCAAATGGTCGGTTTTCGGGGTCTGAAAACGCTGTGACCAGTGTGTTCGTGGTGTCGGATGGAGGACTTGAACGCCACTAGTCGACAACATCGTCGCTTAGACCTCGAATACCCAGGTGTTGTCGACTTCTCGGACGACTAGTGAACCAATCGAACGCTTGACACCGCATTCTGGGCAAGTCGTAGTCGACATCTGTTCGAGGTAGTCGTCGTCGAAGTCATCCAACGAAAGGTTCATCGACCGCCGATGGTAGTCGTCGTAACGGTGCCAACAGCCAGAGCATTCAACAGTGATCTACTCGATTGGGGTGATCTTGGCCGCAACATTACGAGATATCTGCAACCGCTAGGGCTTTACTGGCCGTCGAGAGCCTCCGCGATAGCGACGACAAGGGCTGCTCCCGCATCCCATGCGTTGGAGACTCCGAGGATCCTCATCCAACGTTGCCGACGGTGGACCTGGTTTGGCAGAACTTGACGTAGAAGGTCTTCGGAACCCGATCCATCTTGTACAACAACCAGAAGAGGGGTCGTAGCCGTTCGAAAGTCGACTTGTAGGTGGGGAACTCGCTGTAGTGCCGGAGCGGCGCATCCATCAGTTCCTCCCAGCGGTCCTCGTCGTAGCCAAGCCGATTCTTGACCATCGCCAGGAGATCTGGATCGACAACCGGCTCCAAGCTGTACTCAGCCTCCGCCTCCTCCCGCGTCAACTGCCCGGACCGGATCCGACCCGACAGTTCGTTGATCCGCTGGTCGATGCCAAAGCGACGAGGTAGGAAGTAGGAGTGGTAGAAGGCAGTGAAGCGGTTCTCCAGATGGTGGCCGCCGTACCACTCCCATCCGTACTCCTCGGTCAGGAACTGCTTTGTCTGTTCCTTGTGGTAGTCGAGGTGGTACAGCGGTCGATGGCGCCGGATCCCTGAGAGGGCCGCCCACTTGACAAACTTGGCGAAAGGCATGTTGGGGAACGTCTTCATCGGCAACGTTCCGTGTCGTCGGTGGACCTCCCGAATGTACCGACCGTCCATGTAGAGCCATCCGAGTGGTGATACGCCCTCGGTACGAAACGAATGGCCTTCAACGATGTTCGTCACGCCGTGGGCCTCGGCCGCCCGGTAGAGAACGCCCATGAACCCGATATCAGTCGGAGCCTCGATGTCACGGACACCGGCTTCGATGAACGCCCGGTAGATGTCGTCGTACTCGTAGTTGTCGACGACAAAGGTCTCGAGCGGGATGTCAAGTTGGTCAAGAACCGTGTAGATGTTGTTCGTCGCGATCGGGCTGTTCCAGGTGTTGTCGAAGTGGACCGCTAGGGGACGAAGACCGCGCCTGACCATCTCGTGCGCGAGGAACGACGAGTCACAGCCTCCGCTGACTCCGAGGATGCAGTCATAGGCCCGGTTCCGACCATCGGCCTTCATGTCGTCAACGATGGACTGAAACATGTCCTCGCCTGCGGCTCCCACCGGGTACTGGGCGTCCATCTGGTCGTGGAGAGCACAGTACGAACAGGTCCCGTCGGCGGCGAACACGATGCCCGGAATCGAATCGTCATAGAGGCACCGCCGGCAGGTACGGACTTCGGGCGGGGTGACATTGCCGGATTCCTCCGGGCTCGGCCGAGATACGTCGGTCATGCGCTCCGCTGTCCGTCGATCGGTGGTCGATCGACGACGTTTAGGATCTTCTCAATTTGTCGCCTCGGAGGATAATTGATCAAGATGCCCCGGCCCGGGCCTTGGAAGACGAAGAGGGTCCCTGCCGCGACCGCTGAGGCTCCAGCCTCGTGGACGGGAGCCGCCAGATCCACCCGACGCCCCGCACCACCATGACCAATTACTGGAACACAGACAGCTTCAGTGATCTCACCGATGAGGTCCAGGTCGAAACCGGAACCTGTGCCCTCCCGATCGACCGAGGTGATCAGGATCTCCCCGGCGCCGAGTTCGACAGCCCGTCGTGCCCATGCCGCCGGTGAGTCGGAGACCAACTTACGGTTGCCCCGCACCACCACCTGCCGCTGACCCTCGCCCCCCCGGACGTCGATCGAGGCCACGATTGCCTGGCTCCCGTACCGATTCGCCGCCGCTTCCACGGTGGCGGGGTCCTCGGCGAGGAGGGTATTGAGGACAGCCTTCTCGAACCCGGCGTGGAACAGGTCCCCGATCTGCTCGACCGTCGTCAACCCACCGCCGTATGCGAGGGGAATGAAGCACTCCTCGGCGTATCTCCGCAGGCGCTCGAACGACTCCGGCAACCTCGATACTGCTGTCGTGATGTCAAGGATGATGATCTCATCGACGACGAATTCGTTGAAGATGCTCAGGACGTTGACAGGATCACCGACGTAGACGGGATCAGCAAACCGACGTGTCTTAACGAACCGGCCGCTGTCAAGAAGGAGCGTCGGGATGAAGCGTGGCTCGACGAACATCATCCGTCCTTCAGATAGTTCGCAAGGAGGGCCTTGCCGTAGCGGTGACTCTTCTCGGGGTGGAACTGCACGCCCAGCACATTGTCTCTGGCGACGGCCGACACGAACGGCGATCCGTGGATTGACGAACCGATGACGTGCCGTTCGTCTCTCGGAACCGCAGCGTAGGAGTGGACGAAGTAGTAGCGGGCGTCCTCGTCCAGGCCATCGAGAAGAGGGTGCGTTCCATGTGCCTCCATCCGGGACCACCCCATATGGGGAATCGAGACCGGCCCGTGGGGCGATACCTCGGCGAGACGTCGGACGGTGCCGGGGATGAGACCGAGACCTTCGGAGGTCCCTTCCTCACTGGCGTCAAACAGCAACTGCATGCCGAGACAGATCCCGAGGATGGGGGTTCCAGCAGCCGCTGCCTCTCGGATCGCATCATCGAGTCCCCGCTCGACGAGAGCCGCCATGCTGACGTCGAAGGCCCCGACACCCGGCAGCAGTAGGCGACCTGCACCCCGAACCAGGTCGGGGTCGTCGGAGACCGTGGGATGGACATTGAGCCTGCGACACATGTTGACCACAGATCCGATGTTGCCCAGTCCCACGGCGACGACCACCGACGCGACACCGCCGCCCGCAGCACCGTCAGGCATGGTCAACCGAGGTCCGAGTAGACGAACCGGGTCTCATCACCGTCGCCCTCTACCCTCCCGATCGCCCGAGCCGGACTTCCGACCACGATCGTCCGGTCATGAACGTCCCGGTTCACGAAACTGTTCGCACCGATCACACAGCGGCTGCCGATCACGGTTCCCGCGAGGATCACCGCCTGGCTCCCAATGTAGGTCCCGGGCCCAATCGTGACCGGGCCGACCTCTGTGGGAAGTGCCCCGAAGGACACACACCGCAATGCCGTGTCATGGGTATAGACGTGTACGCCAACTGAAATGTCGCAGTGATCTCCGATCACCAGCGAGGCCCCTGACCCGTCCAGCATCACGAACGGGCCGATCCAGACTCCCTCGCCAACTGAGACGTCCCCCATGACATGGACAGAGTCAAAGACGCTGGAACCTTCGCCGAAACCAAGCTCTCTGGCCCGTTCCCATCGATCGAACAGCCCGTCGGCGAACGGAAGACTCCTGTTCCAGTCTCGACGGATAGATGCGTCAACCTCGGATCGAAGCGACCTCAGGTTCTGATAAATCTCATTCATCGAGACACCCTCCATCGGGCCAAGCCGACCAAGTCTCCATCACCGACCCCATCATGCCAGCCCGTCTTCCTCCAGTGGACATCTCCTCTCGGGGGATCGGTGAAATTTCTCCGATCGCCTTTCACGAGAATCCCAGTCCTGCCAGTGCCGATTCCGTTCGTCTCGCCACTACTGACCGATCGTGGTGGCGAAGAACCCATTCCCGTGACGCTTCACCGACCTCTCGTCGACGGCCGGGGTCGACAAGGTCAACAATGACTTCTGCCACCTGCTCTGCATCCGACGCCTGCAGGAACGGATACCCATCCGGATACAACTCCTCCATCACCAACGGGTCAACCCGGTTCAAGACCGGACGACCGCATGCCGCTCCTTCCAGCGCGACGAGACCGAACCATCCACCGAACTCGTCGACCACGAGGTCCGATGATCGGTAAAGGTCCGCCAGTTCACTCCAGGTAAACCCGTCAGGCGTCCCGGCATCGACCCATTCGACCTGAGCCGTGAGCTTGAGATCCTCGATCATCTCTCTGGCTCTGGCCTGATCGGGGGAACTTGCTCGTTGGAGAAGTCGAATTCGTGCGTCTATTCCGTCCGCCACGGCCAGAGCGGCTCCTTCGAACAGGAGGTCGTTTCGCTTCCACTGTCCGGTCTCCACGTGAAACCGATCCTCGGTCATCATCATTCGGGACGGGTGAAAGATCGAAATATCCCCTTCGGTCGCTCGGCCACCCACCAACTCCCGACCCGGGTCGAAGAGCGCCATATCAATCGGTTGAGGAAGGTTGTCGGTGAGCTGTCGCCCCAGCCTCTCCGCAGCAGTGCGGAATGGAGCAAACGGGGCCCCCCAGATGCCGATTGCCGTCCGAATCCCCAACCGCAGCCGATACGCCACAGCCAGCGCTGAGAGGTCGTTGACACCACGATTTCTGCTGGACCTCGAGCGGACCGGAAAGGACCCACAGGTCAGATCCCAACCCGTGGGAATGAACACGAATGGCACTCGAGAGGCTGCTGCGAAAATCGGACCGAGCTCAGTGACCAGTGCCACATCGAAACCGCCAAGCCGCTTGGCGATCTCCGACGACCTCGGACGAAGAATAGACCTCGTCGAAATCCATGGACCGACCTCCACGAAACCAGGGTCGTCGAGAGCCGGCTCAGACCGTAGCGATCGCGGAATCGTGTCATCATCCAGAAAGAGTCTTACCTCGTTGTCCGGGTTCTCTCTGAGCCCGACTGCGAGTTCAAACATGTACGGCCCGAAGAGAGCAATCCGCAAATTCGTCTTCTTTCGCCTACGCCACACCCGAACTATCTGGCACCAACCCTAGCGAGCGTTCTCATGCCAACATGTGGAAGCACCCTTTCGTTCAACACCTCGGCCCGACCCCTACCATGGTCATGACTGGTGGCGACAACGACGGAAAAACTCGTCGAAGGTGGAGAACCCATGAGAACAGTGGTTACTGGCGGTGCTGGTTTCATCGGGTCAACCGTCGTCGACCGACTCGTCGAGCGGGGCGACGACATCCTCGTCATTGATGACCTCTCCAGCGGGTCAGAGGGGAATCTGAAAGACGCGCGTAATGCCAGCACCGGTTCGGTGGAACTGGAGATCCTCGACGTCGCCGAGGAGAGAACCTCCGCAGTGGTCGCCGACTTCCGGCCCGACGTTGTGTTCCACCTGGCAGCCCAGATCAACGTGACCCTTTCGGTTGAGGATCCGGTCAACGACGCCCGCATCAACGTGATCGGACTGTTGCGGGTTCTTGAGGGGGCGCGGCTCGGCGATGCCCGAAAGGTGGTCTTCACCTCTTCAGGTGCCATCTACGGAGACGTCGACGAATCCCAGCTACCCCTCGGCGAGGACACCCCGCCCCGGCCACTTTCCCCCTACGGCGTCACCAAGTTGACGGGGGCGATCTACCTCGAGGCGTATCAGGCAATGTACGGCCTCAGCGGAACCACTCTCGCCCTGGCGAACGTCTACGGACCCCGCCAGGACCCGCACGGTGAAGCGGGAGTCGTCGCCATCTTCGCCCGGCGAATGCTGGCCGACCGGACCTGCGTGGTCTACGGAAGCGGCGAACAGACCCGCGACTTCGTCTTCGTCGGCGATGTGGCCGACGCGTTTCTTCGGGCTGGCGACTACGCCGGCGGAGGACTCTTCAACATTGGCACCGGTCTCGAGACATCGGTCAACCAGCTCTACGGGACCATGGCTTCCCTGTCCGAGAGTCCCAAAGACCCAGAACGCGGAGCGGAGCGGATGGGCGAGATCCTCAGGTCTTCCCTGAAGTCAACATTGGCATCCGAAGAGTTGGGTTGGGCTCCATTGACGAGCCTCGAGGACGGCCTGAGCGAAACGCTCGACTGGTTCGCCACGAACGCTCCAACCGACTGACACCCGGTCGAAACCAGACTGTCACTCGTCAGTTGGACTTCGCCCCAACCAACGACTTCGACTGGCAGAACTTGACGTAGAACGTCTTCGGCACGCGGTCCAACCGGTAGAGGAGCCAAAAGAAGACTCTCAACCGCTCAAAGGTCCGCTTGTACGTGGGGTAGTCGGTGTAATGGCGGCGAGGAGCCTCCATCAACTCGGCCCAGCGTTCCTCGCCATAGCCCAGCCGCTTCTTCACCATCGTCAGGATCTCGGGGTCAACCTCCGGATCCGTGTTGTACTCAGCCTCTGCTGCCTCCCGGGACAGCTGCCCAGACCGCACCCGGCCGGACAACTCGTTTATCCGCTGGTCCAAGCCGAAACGCTGAGGCAGGAAGTAGGTGTGGTAAAAGCTGCTCCACCTGTTCTCCAGATGATGGCCGCCGTACCACTCCCAGTCGTACTCATCTGCCAAAAATGCCTTCGTGGCCTCCTTGTCGTAATCGAGCCAGTAGAGGGGCCTGAATCTTCGGATCCCAGAGAATGCAGCCCACTTGACGAACTGGTTGAACGGCATGTTCGGATAGGTCTTCATCGGAATGGTCCCGAACTGTCGATGCACTTCCCTCACATACCGCCCATCCATGTACAACCACCCGAGCGGCGAAACGCCCTCGGTTCGAAAGGAATGCCCTTCCACGATGTACTTGATGCCATGCTGTTCCGAGGCTCGGTAGAGCGCCCCCATGAGACCAATATCGGTGGGAGCCTCCAGATCGCGAACTCCCGACTCAATAAACGATCGGTGAATGTCGTCATACTCCAGATTGTCGACAACCAAAGTCTCCAACGGAATCTCGAGCTTCTCCAAGACCGTGTAGATATTGTTCGTCGCAATCGGGCTGTCCCAAGTGTTGTCGAAGTGGACGGCCAGAGGTCGCAGCCCACGGGACACCAACTCGTGCGCCAGGTACGACGAGTCACAACCTCCGCTCACGCCAAGGACACAGTCGAACTCCTTGGCCCGTCCAGAACTTCGCATTTCCTCAACCGCGCTCTGCAGGAGCAACTCGCCCTCGGCTCCGGTCGGATACTGGACGTCCATCTCGTCATGGAGCGAGCAGTACGAGCACATCCCACCCTCATTGAAGGTCGTACCCGGAATCGTGCTGTCATAGAGGCACCGAACGCACGGCCTCCCTGTCTGCCGACGTCTGATCTGGCGCCCCGGCTCTGCTTCGCCGTTCACCGACATCTTCCCCAAGCTTCGTCGTCGATCATTGACCAGTACCGCCCATAGCGACCCAATCCGCCGTCAATTCCTCCAGCATCGGCACACATTGTCGGGCCACTACTCGTCGGTCATGATGTTCACTCATCCAGTGCCGGGAGGAACGACCAATCGACTCTCGTGTCCCGGGATCGACCAGCATCTCGATGACCTGTCGAACTCCATCCACGTCACGGGCCTGGAGGAACGGGTGCCCCTCCGGGTAGAGGGCGTCGACCACCTCCTTCATCATCGGATCTGACGTTTCCAGAAAATTGAGGGTAGGACGTCCACACGCAGCGCCCTCCAATGCCACCAAGCCAAGGCAGCCCCCAAACTCGTCGACCACGAGATCCGCCATCCGGTACTGGTCAGCCACCTCTCTCCAAGTGAAGCCCTGCGGGTGGTCAGCACGCCTCCATTCGACCTGCTCTGCGATGCCCAACTCGTCTATCAGCGCACGCGCCTTCTTTTCGTCATGCGAACCCTGGCGGGAGATGAGAACAAGGCTCGTGTCCACCCCGGCCTCCAACGCTGCGGCAAGACCACGAAGCAGCAGATCATTGCGCTTCCATCCCATGCTCTCAATTAGGAATGGTCGCTCGGAGAGCATCATCCTGGTGGGATGAAATATGCGCACGTGGCGGCCGGCGGCCGCCACCGACCCTGACCCCTCAGTGGGCGAGAAGGTCTCCATATCGATGGGCTGTGAAAGTCGACCGTCTGCCCGGCACCCCAATCGTTGGAGTGGCACACCGAAACGAGAGTAGGGGTACAGCCAGATCGCGGCGCTCCTGATCGCCTGTCGCATCCGCACCGCCTCCAATAGTGCGAAGAGGTCTGCCAAGCCTCGCCGGCGAGTCGACCTCGACCTCCAGGGAAATGGCCACTGCGTCAGGTCGGATCCACTCGGAATGAATGCATGAGGTATCCCCGCTGCTCGACCGAAGATGGGACCGTGATCGGTCGTGATCGCAACATCAAACTCTCTAAGCCGCTCAGTGAGTCGTGCCTGTCCGGGACGGAGAATCTCGCCACCTGATTCCCAACCATCGACCTGGGCAAACTCCGGATCATCGAGGCTGGGCTCATCAGCAAGACAGTGAGGGATCGTCGGCTCGTTAATGAAGACCTGAACGTCGAAGTCGGACACCTCGCGTAGGCCCATGGCCAACTGGAACATGAAGTTCCCATACAGGGCGACCCTCATGCCCGGTTCCTGCCGGTCACGCCTGACGAATCACTTCGGCAAGCAACCCCACGACTCGTTCCACCTGATCACGATCCATTCCGGGTACGAGGGGCAACGTCAGGGAGCGGTCGGCGTGGCTCGCACTGTTTGGAAGCGTGGCCCCACCAGTCCACGGTTCGAAAGCCGGATGCCGATGACAGGCATACGTGCCGATGGTCGTCTCCACGTCTGCCTCCGCCATCAATTCAATAACCCGGTCTCGGTCGATCTCGCCATCGAGAAGGACGACATAGGACTGGTATGACCACTCCGCATCATCGTCTGGGCGAAGCAGCTTCACGCCGGCAATCCCTCGCAAAGCCTCGTCATACGTGCCAGCAGTCTCCCTGCGATCACTGAGAATCCCATCCAATCTTCTGACCTGAGAGAGTCCGAGAATGGCTGGGATTTCACTCAACCGGTAGTTGAACCCCGGTTCGGTGAACACCAGGCCCGGACCCTCTCGACGGATGCCTCCATGGTTGCGGAGCACTCTGAGCCTCTCGGCCAGAGCCGGGTCGTCAGTGGTGACCATGCCCCCTTCCCCACAGGTCACCACCTTCCGGGGATGAAAACTGAAACACCCAGCGACCCCGTGGTTCCCACATCGAATTCCGTGACGCGCTGCCCCCAATGAGCATGCTGCATCCACCAACAGATCCGCCCCCACCTCGGAGGCGACCCGTTCGAGCGACACGTGGTCGGCAGGTTGACCAAAGGGGTCGATGGGCAGGACCGCTCTGGTTCGCTCGGAGGCCAGCGCCGTTGCGCACTCCGGGTCCATGTCGAATCCTTCAGCACGCGAATCCACGAATACCGGCGTCGCTCCGGTCTGAACCACTGCGTTGACCGTTGCCGGGAAGGTGAAGTCGGGCACCAACACCTCGTCTCCCGGACCTACATCGAGGCCTACAAGAGCAAGGTGAATCGCGGTGGTCGCCGATGTCGTGGCCACTGCATGCGCGACACCGACCCAGTCAGCCACAGTGCGTTCAAACTCGGCGACGTTGGCTCCGGAGGTGAGCATCCCGCTATTGAGAACGTCACGGATCGGACCATCCACCTCATCGGGCCGGACGTCTGGCCGAATGATGGGAATCCGTTCACTCACCGGTCGATCCACCGGTCACCAGTCATTGAAAGGTCCCGGAACGCAAGCCGTTCTGGACAGCCCAAACGAGCTCCAGCGCTCGAAGTCCCTGTCGTCCATCAACCTCACACGGATGATCACCCCGCACCGCCCCGACAAAATGCTCGAGTTCTTCAATCAACGGCTCTCGGCGACGCACGAACACTTGCTGAATATCCACGTCCAGCGAGTAGCGAACCTCCGCCTCATTTCCAGCATGACCCTCAACCCGACCCCGCCGGTAGATCACTAGGTCCTGATTCGGGTAGTCAACGGTGAAGAAGCGGTCAGCGGTAATGACCTCGAGCTGGCGAATCTGGTTCTGGGTGATCCTGCTAGCAGTGAGCGAGGCCATCCTCTGGTCGCCGAACGACAGGAGGGCCGTCACATGATCGTGGCCACTCACGCCCTCGACTCCACGAGCCACCACGTTAGGCATACCATCACCCATCAGTGAAAGCACCACGTCGAAGTCGTGGACCATCAGATCCATTACAACGTCGATATCAGTGACACGACCGCTAGTCGCGCTCATCCTCCGCGCATTGACCGCCAGAACGCTCTCGTCCGCCAACGTCTCGCGGAGTTGCCGAACTGCCGGGTTGAATCGCTCCACGTGGCCGACCTGGAGCACCACGCCCGCGTCGTCGGCAGCCGTCAGCAGGAGTTGAGCGTCATCAAGATTGCCAGCCAAAGGCTTCTCCACGAGGCAATGGATACCCCGTTCCATGAGAGCACACCCGACCTCGGCATGGTGGGCTGTCGAAACCGCTACGACTGCCGCATCCACCCCGTCCAGCCCGTGGATCGACTCAACGGCAAGGCTCCCAGTGCTCTCGGCCACGGACTGCCGCAGGACCGGATCCACATCGACGACCGCGACAAGGTCCACGCCCTTCATCGAGGAGAGGCAACGGGCATGGTTCTGGCCCATCTTGCCGACCCCTACGACCGCTACTCGAAGATCACCGTCGGTCAGACCCCCACTCACTGCTGGCCACCCGTCTCCTGAGAGCCCTCCTCACCAAGAACGCGCACGATCCTCGCTGGATTCCCGACCACGAGGGTGTTTGCCGGAATGTCATCGATGACGACCGACCCGGCACCGACCATCGCCCCCTCGCCGATCTCAACACCACAGACGATGGTGGCGTTCGCCCCGATCGACGCGTTGTCATGCACTCGGGTCGACCACGTCTGGCTCCGATCCATGTCCGCCCGCGGAAATCGGTCATTGGTAAATGTCACCGACGGACCGACAAACACCTCATCGCCGATGGTCACCCCGTGGTAAACGTTTACACCGTTCTGGATCTTGCACCGATCACCGATGACCACATGGTGGTCAATGTAGCAACCTTGCCCGATGGAGACGTCGTCTCCGATCCGTGTGTTTTCGCGGATCTTCGTCCAGTCCCAGATCCGACAACCCTCCCCGACCACAGCCTCAGGCGACACAAAGGCCCTGGGGTTGATGTAGGTCGGCTCTGAAGCGGAACTCATGAAGATTCCAACGCCTTTCGGAGTGCCGAGACCACCTGGTCCTGCTCCGCCTCGCCGAGATACGGGTGCATCGGGAGGCTAACCACACGTCTCGAGATTCGCTCGGTGACGGTGACCCCGCCTGGGACCACTGGAGCGGACCGATAAGCCGACGCCTCATGCAGGGGTTGCGGATAGAAGACTGCGGTCGGCACCCCGTCCTTGAGGAGTTCGTTGCGGACCCGTTCACGATCGTCGACCTGCACCGTGTATTGCGCCCACACCGACCGACAATCCACCTCGACCATAGGTGTATCGATGAGACCGTCGAGCAAAGCGGAATACCTATCGGCCACCTCCTGTCGACGATCCACCTCATCGGCGAACACCTCAAGCTTGACGAGCAGGATCGCGGCCTGAAGGGTGTCAAGGCGGCCGGTCAGGCCAACTCGGACGTGTTCGTAGCGCTCGTCGCCGTATCCATGAGCACTGAGCGATCGCATGACTCCGGCGAGTTCCTCGTCATCGCAGAAGATCGCCCCCCCATCGCCGTAACCACCGAGTGGCTTGGCCGGGTAAAAGGACGTCGTAGCTGCCGCGCCCTCTGACAGGCTGCTTCGTCCACCTCTCTGTGCTCCAAATGACTGGGCACCATCGACCAGAACCCAAGCGCCGAAGCTTCCAACCATGGCTTCGATCTCCGCCGTTCTTGCCGGGTGCCCAAAGAGATCCACAGCAATGACTCCCACTGGAGGAGGACCCTCAAGGTCCCAAGCCTGTAGGACCGACGCTAGATCCAAGGCGTAGGAAACGGGGTCAACATCGGCGAACACCGGTTCCGCCCCAACGAGACGAACCGCCTCAGCCGTTGCCACAAAGGTGAAATCAGGAACGACGACTCGATCCCCGGGCCCTACCCCCTTCGCCATGAGGAAGATCTGGAGGGCATCTGTGCCCGACGCGCAGGAAACACAGTGCTGCCGACCAACCAAACACGCCAGTTTTGACTCCAACTCGGCAACCTCCGGACCGAGGATGTAGGCGCCATGATCCAGAACCCGGCGAATGGCGGCGTCGAGTCGCTCCCGCAACACCCGCTGCTGAGCAGCAAGATCGATGAATGGCATGGTCATCATCGCTGCTCAATCTTTTCCTGGTGAGAACGACGCCACTCGATCAGTTCTCGAAGACCGTCGACGAGTTCGGTCTCCGCACGAAAGCCCAGTTCCTCTCCAGCCCGTTTCGGGTCACCGATCCGATTACGGACGAACGATGCCTCCTCGGGATGGAAGTCGATTCCCACGTCCTGACCGGTCAGATCAATCAAACGAGTCGCCACCTCGGCAATCGACGTCCGGCGGCCGGTGCACACGTTGTAGACCCGGTCGACGACACCTGCCTTCATGGCCGCAATATTGGCTCGGGCACAGTCCCGGACACTGACGAAGTCGTAGGACTGCGTTCCGTCGCCATAGACGATAGGCGACTCGCCACGATCCAGACGATCCAACATCTTCATGATGACGGCCACATAGGCACCCTTGTAGTCCTGTCGAGGTCCATAGACGTTGAAATATCGAAGACCCACATATTCCAATCCGTCCCGATGACAGAACGCTGTCGCCATAGCTTCGCCCGCGATCTTCGTGGCCCCGTAGACGGTGGTGTTGTTTAACGGGTGCGACTCGCTCATCGGCTCTTCGACTGCATCGCCATACACAGAGGCCGACGACGAAAAGACCAACCGACCGACTCCAGCACTAACACATGCCTCTAGGAGGTTGAACGTTCCGGTCACATTCGTGTCATAGCCGTCACGAGGACGTTCTTGACAGTGCAGTAGCCAGAGAGCAGCAAAGTGGAAGACCCCAGCGGCCCCACAGAACACCTCTCGGAGTGCATCCTGGTCAGTGAGATCACCATCAACGAGTCGACACCGCGAGTCATCGAGTGCCCCGGCCAAGTTCTCGACCGTGCCGCGGGCCAGGTTGTCAAAAACGACAACCTCCGCGACATCCTCCCCCAAAAGAAGGTCAACCGTGTGAGAGCCAATCAGTCCAGCACCACCGACCACCACTACCTTCACCCCGTCCAGCATCATGTCGACCGCCACTCCCATCTCATGTTCTGGATTCAACTCCCATTTCTCACTCGGTCTCTGTCGAGGAACGAGCCATCTCCCGGAACGAACCGCTCGACTCCAGCAGATCCTCGAATCGACCCGAGGCGACGATCCGTCCGTCTCGCAACTCAATAATCTGATCGCAATTGCGCAACGTAGACAGACGATGGGCGACCATCACCACAGTGACACCTTCTCCAGAGCCGGCGATTCCCTTCAGCACCAAGCCCTCGGTGACCGAGTCCAACGCACTTGTCGCCTCGTCGAAGATCAGGACTGCTGCCCCCTTGTATAAGGCACGGGCGATGCCTATTCGCTGCCGCTGGCCACCGGAGAGACGCACCCCACGTTCACCCACGAGTGTGAGATACCCCTCCGGTTCGGTCATGACAAAGTCATCAATCTGGGCTCGCTTCGCCGATGCTCTCACCCGCTGGTGATCGATCAGATCCGTCGGAACCCCGAAAGCGATGTTCTCCGCTATTGATGCATCCATGAGGAACACGTCCTGAGGGACGTGGGCAACCGACTGCCGCCAATCCCCGATGGTCTCATCACCCAGCGGAACGCCATCGACTGTCAGAGTTCCACTAGATGGCTGTAGTAGGCCCATCATCAAGTCGAGGAGAGTGGACTTTCCACTGCCCGTCTCACCTACCAGTCCGACGGTCGATCCACTCGGAACCTCCAGGTCGATGCCATCGAGGACCAATGGTTTCTCTGCCGAGTAGCGAAATGACAGCCCGGAACACGTTAGGGCTGTGGTGAAGGGAACCGGTTCGCCCCTCTCATGTCGCTCCGCAGGACTCTCAGTCTGGTCGAGAATGGCCAGTGCCTCCGACAAGACCGGTTGGAATGCCAGCAGGGTGGCCACCGTCGTGTAGCACTGCTGGCTGATCGGCAGCATGCGTTGACCAGCGACAGCGAACGCCGTCAACTCCGGGAGATGTGCAATCACACCACCCTGTCGACCGTGAAGAACCAGAACCAGCACCACAATCAGGACCATCGCGATGCCCTCCATCAAGAGCCTCGGCGCCTGTTGGATGACGGTATTTGAAGCCTGTGCCCGTCGGAGACGCCCATCCGACGTCTTGAACTGCTCCACGAACACCCGCTGGGTCCCGTCGAGCAGCAACTCCCGGATTCCTCCGATGGACTCGTTCAGGATCTTCAGCACCCCGACCTGCTCTACCGCGATATGGCGACCGTTCCTCGACAACCTCCCCTTCAAACTTCTGGTGATCACGAGGTATGCCCCCCCAACAATCACGACAGAGGAGACCGCTATCTGACGATCAATCGCCACGAGAGCCACAGCGACACTGACCAGCGTGAGCGCCGAACCGACCGCAGTCTGGAGAGGAGAGAGCATGCCCGAGACGACTGCCTCGACCTTCTGAACGACCCCGCTGGTCACCTCGCTGGAATGGCGCTGTACATGCACCTCGTACGGCTGGTAGAGGGTTCGTTCAAACGCCTTAGACGCCAACTCCGCACCAGCCGCCGTAGCCAAACGCGTAGTCGCCCAGAGAACTGTAAGCCGGAGGACCACAGCCGCCAGGGCCGCCACGACGAAGGCACCGGCCAGTGGAACAACCAACTGAGACGCCGAGGTGATTCCGACCCAACCAGCGGCTCGGGCTATCGGGCCAAATGCCATGGCACGTTCGGGTTCCACCAACACGGCGATGAAGGGGACGACCGTCCCCAACGTCATGACCTCAGCGAATGCGCTGGCGACCATCAGAGCGGTAACAGCCACCACCTGCCATCGTCGACGCCGTTCCAAATGCATCCAGAGGCCTCGCACGAGCCTCCGGAACGGAACCTTCTCGATTTCGTCAACCATCACCGCCCCCCACTGGCAGAGGCGAGCTCGCTCCGAACGCCGTCCACAACATCAGGACTTCGCCGACAAAACTGGAGAGAGAACGAGGCGACCGCCTCACGGACAGCGGGGTTCTCCCACCAGGAACCCACGTCGTCCCAGATCTCCGACACGTGCCTCGCTGCATCAATCGGGTCATCGAAGAAGACCCCCACATCCCTGAGCTCAGCGAAAAAAGGGATAGCCAAATTGGTGAGACCCCATTTCTCCGTGTCCCAGAACATCACCGTTGGCACATCGAGATATATCGACTCAAGGAAAGTAGTGCCGTTGTTGGTGGTGATGAACAATCTGGTCTCTGAGAGAAGGTCGAGGACGGAGCGATGGCCGTCGTCCAGGGCGACCTCGGGGTGACGTGACCGCCATCGCTCCCCCACTTCCCAGTCGATGTCGTGCCTCGAGAGCCGGACCGTGAGCGCACCACGCACCTCCTCAGCCAACTCCTCGACAAAAGTGTGCTGCTCTTCCAGATAATCATTGAACTGACTTGAAAGCGCGGAACTCGCCAACGACGTCAACTGTGCCGTTTCGTTGCCCAGGATGAGCACAGCCCGTCCGCCGCCATCAAGATAACGGTCGGGAAGCACCGGGTCCTTCAACATTCCAACCGGCACAACCTTCGGGTCAGTCGTGGCCTCCCACCCCCAACTTAGGAACCGGTCGGCGACCTCAATCTGGTGATCGTGGACGAACGACCAACCGATTCCGACATGCCCTCCATGCTGACCAATCACCAGTGGCGCACCTGCCTCCACCTTCTCAGCGCACCAAGCCTTGAAGACATCATCGTAAAAATGGGAGGCGCTCGTGAACACCACTGACGGCCGCTGTGGCCACCGCAATTGACCGATCTGGGCACCGAGCGATCTGTAGCCCTCGAGATACGCCGACGGCAGCAACCATGGAACCATCTTGCGAACGCAAGAATCGAAGGAACCCGGGGCAGCCTCGCCTAGCGACCAGTCCCTATGGTCGGACTCGACAGCTACGTGCACAGGCTGTTCGACCCTGCGAAGGCACGGCACCTGCCCCAAACGTCGTTGGAGCGTCAGTTCGTCGCGCAGGGACCGAAGACCCGAGTTGATGACCAGAGCGTCGGTTGACCTCGTGCACCTACTGAGCAAACCTGATCCGGCAGCGACGAGCCGGTGGGCGAGCGACATGGGAACCGTGGGCTCCACCAGATCCCAAGGAAGGCGGAAACCTGGCTGGTCCGCCACAACCTTCGGTAGACAGTCGACGTTGGTAAACCCCTGGAGAATCATCGACGAAAGATGGTGATTCCATTCCCAACTGTTGGTCAACGCCAGATGATCGGCCATGTCATACGCGGTCCTGGCATCTGGCAGTCCCTCTAGGACGATCGTCCCCGAGACATGGAAACCAGAGAGAGCAGCCGAGATCGTCTCCCACCGGTCGAAGAGCTCTTGGACGACGAACCCCAACCACGGCCCGACAAGGATCCTCCAGTAGCGGATCCCGTGGTCGACTCCATGGCGTTCATTCAACTCATCGGCCAACTCGCCGAGCAAAGCCTCGTAGAGGTCGTCCAGATACCTTCGATCCCCTTTGACCTTGGCACGATTGCTCCAGTGATACGGGACGACCTCTATGTCGAGATCCTCCCAGCGGCACCTACGCGACGGATGGCGACACCATTCACCGAGAAACAACATCGGTTCCGCATCGATCCAGGACTCCTCGATCGCAGTCGACACGAGAAGCCGTTCCATCAGCCTGAAGACTACATTCGATGGCTGATCCACTTGGATCGCCCATCACCCCCCCCGGCCCCAGATTGGGGGGGGTATGTAAACCTGTATCCCGCTCCCAGCATCCGGAGGCCCCCATGGCATCAGAGGTCCCGCCGGGCCACCACTCGCTGGTCGTCGGTGCAGGTTCGATCGGAGTTCGGCATAGACGCGTCCTCCAGAGCATTGGTTCCTCGGTGGCCACTGTCAGTCGAAGGCCCGATGCCGGAGACCACCGGACAGTCCTCGAGGCGCTGACCGCCAACGCCCCTGACTACGTCGTAATCGCTACCGAGACCGAGCGACACCGGGAATCTCTGGAGTCCCTGGCTGATGGCGGATACCGGGGGCTAGTGCTCCTCGAGAAACCGATTCTCGACCTCCCAGGCCCAATCCCAGACCTCCCATTTGCAAGGACGGCTGTCGGCTACCAACTCAGATTCCATCCAGCGGTCCGACGTCTCCAGTCGGCCCTGGACGGAGCCCGGGTACTGAGCGCGCAGATCCGCTACGGCCAGTACCTCCCCGACTGGCGACCGCATCGCGACTACCGAGACACCGTGACCGCCGGGCCCGGGGGTGGCGTCCTGCTCGAACTCAGCCACGAACTCGACCTCATTCAGTGGCTTCTGGGGCCTGCTGAGGTGATCCACGGTCGCACCTCCTCGAGCGGCCTCCTCGCCATGGATCGGGAAGACCTCGCTGTGGGCCTGCTGGCACTGCCAGCCGGAGGCCTCGTCGGGCTCGAACTCAACTGCCTGGACAGGGTCCAGAACCGCACGATGACGGTGTCGACCGACCAACACTTCTTTCACTTGGACCTCATCACCGGCGTCCTCCGACAGGACGATGAGCCGATCCACCACCAGCAGGTTGAGCGGGACGAAGTATTCGCCGCCATGCATGAGGCCGTGATCTCCGGAGCGCCGGGGCCATGTTCCGTCGACGAGGCAATGGCCGTACTGCATCTGGTCGAGGACCTCAGATCTACCTAGCCACAGACATGGCCGGCCCCGGCGCTATCTTTTGGCTACCGACCTGTGTCGGCTCCAGGAGGTTGACGTGATGGTGCCAGTTCCAGACTTCAGTTCCCTTGAGGGCAGAGTGGTTCTCATCACCGGTGGTGCGGGCCATATCGGGTCAGCCCTCGCCGACGCCTTCCTAGCCGTCGGCTGTTCAGTCACAACCGCAGACCTGACCGATCTAGAGCACCTCGTCAGTCGCGACACCGCCCGGTTTATGCACACCACCGTCGACCTGACAGACACCGGGTCCTCAGCCGCCCTTGTCGATGAGACCGTCGAACGATTCGGACGGTTGGACGTCGTAGTCACCGCTGCTTCATGGATGGGTACCGACGCCACTCCCGGCTGGAACGCTCCGTTTGCCGAACAGGACGAGGGACTCTGGCCGGAAGTCCTCCAGGTGGGCGCCACCTCAGTCTTCGGTCTGGTGCAGCACGCAGCGCCCCATCTGGCCAACCGCAGCGGCGGATCGGTCGTACTCCTCAGCTCCATCTATAGTTTCTGCGCCCCACAGCCAGCTATGTACGAGGGCACGGGAATCAACAACATCGCCGGGTATGCGGCCAGCAAGGGGGCAGTGGGACAACTCGCTCGCTGGCTGTCGACCACCCTTGCTCCCGACGTCCGGGTGAACTCAGTGTCACCCGGAGGCGTATTCCGGGACCAGGATCAGACGTTCGTAGATCGATACGTCGATCGCACACCACTCGGGAGAATGGCGACCGAGGACGACCTCGTCGGCCCCGTGCTCTTTCTCGCCTCCGACCTCTCCCGATACGTCACCGGTCACGACCTGGTCGTCGATGGCGGGTTCTCGGTGTGGTGACCGAACCGATCCATCCAGTCGCGGTCATCGGTGGTGGTCAACTCGGATCCAGGCACCTTCAGGGGCTCATCCACTGCCGCCGGCCGCTAGAGATCCATGTCGTTGACCCCGACGGAGGTGCCCTCAGGGTGGCCCGGCAGCGGTGGTCAGAGGCGGGAGGCCCACAATCTCTGCACGCCACCCACTTTCAGACGGATATGGAATCGCTACCGGATCGACTCGATCTGGCAATCGTGTCCACTACCGCTGCCGTCCGTCCTGATGTGGTGGAGCAACTCGGCGGGCGTTCGGAAGTGGGGTCATGGCTGCTCGAGAAGGTCCTTGCCCAGAGTCACGATGGCCTCGATCGGATCGCGGCCGCAATCGGTGATCCAGCACGCGTCTGGGTCAACACATGGGCCCGAACCACACCATGGTTTCAGGAGATTCGGGGCCGGGTAGGCCCCGGCCCCTTGATCGTCGAGGTCAAGGGTGCCTCCTGGGGCATGGGTTGCAATGCCATCCACTTCATGGACCTGTTCGCATGGTGGACGGGGGAGAATTCGATCGTTGTCGATGGTGCTGGACTCGATCACTGTTGGCCGAACGCCAAGCGTGCCGGCCACCATGAGCTGTCGGGACTCCTCCGAATCGAGTTCTCCTCCGGCACAACTCTTCTCCTCCGATCGACGGCGCCACCGGTGCCCGGCAGTCGAGCCGGCACCGACAGCATTAAACAAATGGTCATCCAAGCCCAGTGCAACCAGTGGAACGTGCACGAGCCATTCTCCGAGACCGCCGGATCGGCCGTAACCAAGTCTGGTGAACGTATCGACGGTCGGATCGAGTACCAGAGTGAACGAACTGGGCCAATCGTCGACTCGATCCTCGAGACCGGAACCTGTGACCTACCTGACCTCGCTACATCCAGCCACCATCACCAACTCCTCCTTACCGGCCTGCTTGAGGTGCGGCCAAATCTGGAGGGCGTCGAATCCGCCGTGGTGCCGATCACGTGACTGGAAGCGACCTGTGGCTCGTCGGGTCAGGCCCAATGGCGTCGGCGTACGCGTCGGTCCTCGATGACCTCGGGCGCCAGTTTGAGGTGATCGGTCGCGGACGGGGCTCCGCAGCAACTTTTGAATCTAGATGCGGCCACCCAGTGCGTACCGGTGGTATTGGACAAGCCCTAGAGAAAGGTTCCGCTCCCGAGGCCGCGATCGTCGCTGTCGCCGTTGACCAGTTGGCCGAGACGGCGTGTGCCCTCCTGCACGCCGGTGTGTCTCGGATACTTCTGGAAAAGCCCGGCGGCCTGGACTCCGAAGAGCTCGGAACCGTGAACAGGGCAGCCCAAGGGGCATCGGTTGTCATCGCCTACAACCGCCGTCAGTACGCTTCGGTCCGGGCCGCTCGTCGGATGATCAACGAGGACGGTGGCGTCACGAGCTTTACCTTCGAAGTGACGGAATGGCCCCACGCTTCCGAGCCGGTCCAGGTGACCGAGGCCATACGCCGGAAATGGTTTCTCGCCCAGTCTTCCCATGTGGTCGACCTCGCCTTCCACCTAGGCGGGCGGCCTACTGACTGGCAGACCTGGACCGACGGGTCTCTCCCCTGGCACCGGGATGCGGCTCGTTTCGCTGGAGCCGGGGTGACCGAAGATGGCGCGACGTTCAGCTACCACGGGGATTGGGATGGTCCGGGACGGTGGGGCCTGGAGATCCTGACCCGGAAGAGGCGCCTGATCCTGCAACCCCTGGAGGAACTCCGGTTCATGCCCCTCGGGACTCTTAATATTTCGACCGTTACCCTCGAAGACGATCTGGACGATCGATTCAAGCCGGGCATCTACCGGCAAACCGCCGCCTTCCTTGAGGAGGACGACCTGGTCGCCTGCCTGCTCGCCGACCACAAGGAGAACATCGTCGACTACGAACTGATGGCTGGCTACCGATGAGCAGCGTTCTTGCACTCATCCCCGCACGATCCGGATCCAAGGGCGTACCCGACAAGAACGTTCGACCCCTCGGCGGCCAACCCCTGATCGCCTGGTCCATCGCCGCTGCTACACGAAGCCAGACAATCGACAGGGTGATTGTGTCTACCGATTCGGATGCCTACGGCAGGATCGCCATCAAGCACGGTGCTGAGGTTCCATTCCTTCGGCCCTCCGAACTTGCCGCTGATTGCTCCCGCGACCTTGAGTTCATCCTGCACGCCTTGGACTGGCTCGACGATCGCGGGGAGGAACCAGACCTCATCGTGCACCTTCGACCGACTACACCCTTTCGCACCCCCACTCACCTGGATGCCGCCGTCGAGATGATGGCAACCGGTAGCACATCGACCGGGCTACATCCCACTGCCGTCCGATCGGTCCACGAGATGTCAACTACCGCTTACAAGTCAATGGAGATCGATGGGGGAATCCTCCGCCAGATCGGAGCCGGGACCACTGCACTGGATCGCGCCAACGACCCCCGCCAGGACTTTCCGGTCACCTATCTTGCCAACGGCTACGTCGATGTCCTGTCGACGAACTTCATCCGGGGGAGTGGCTTACTACACGGTGATCGGGTGGTTCCTTTTGTCACCGGTCTTGCTCTCGAGGTAGACGTTGCGACCGACTTCGACCTCCTCGAGTACCACCTTGAGCTCAACCCGGGGCTCTTCGATGAGCTCTTCAGATGAGACCCAGCGATAGCATGCACTACCCCAGCGGGCCTACCTCCCTCGGTACCCTGTCCCTGGCGGCGACCCCGAGAGCCCGAGAGGATCGCCATGCCGGCCTAGGGCTCGACCGGGCCCGGAAGGGCCGAGTCATGCACGAAGAAGGACCCCGATGAACCTCGATCGCGAAATGTCGCGCTACCTAGTCCTCGATGAGGCATCGATCCGCGAGGCACTCCAGCGAATTGACCAAAACGACGAGGGAATAGTTGTATGCGTCGACACCACCGGGCTGTTCCTCGGCGTCCTGAGCGACGGTGACATCCGACGCTGGCTGATGACTCAGGCCAGCCCCGACCTGGACCAGGCAGTAGGGGGCATTATCAACCGGGACGCTGTCTCGGCTGGATTTACCGACGACACCGCAAAGATCGAAACACGATTCGATCAGGTGGTTCGCCTCATCCCATTGACTGACACCGACGGCCGGTGCGTGGCCATCGCCAGACCAAGGTCCGCCCCCTACTCAATCTCAGGCCGCCAGATCGGTGCAGGCTCGCCCTGTCTGCTCATCGCCGAAATCGGCATCAACCACAACGGCAGCCTTGACCGGGCCCTCAAGATGGTCGATGCGGCAGCCGACGCCGGTGCTGACTGCGTCAAGTTCCAACTCCGGGACCTGACCTCTCTCTACTCGAACGCCGGAGACGCATCCGACTATCGGGAGGACCTCGGCTCCCAATACACGCTTGACCTCCTCACCCGCTTCCAGTTGACCGTCGAGGAGATGTACCGGGCGCTGGACCACTGCCGCGACCGTCAGGTGATTCCCCTAGTCACCCCTTGGGACGAGGCAAGTATGGACCGCCTGGAGGAATATGGGGTCGACGGATATAAGACGGCGTCGGCTGACTTTACCAACCACCCATTTCTCCGGGCCCTGACCCTTACGGGCAAGCCTCTGATCTGCTCCACCGGGATGACCTCAGAATCAGAGATCCGCGAAAGTGTCGAACTACTCATAGACAAAGGGGCCCAGTTCGCACTCCTCCACTGCAACTCGACCTACCCAACGCCGTTCAAGGACGTGAACCTCCGCTACATGGAGACCCTCCGGGAGATCGGAGGCTGCCCCACCGGCTATTCCAGCCACGACCGCGGCATCAGCACCTGCATCGGGGCGGCCGCCCTCGGCGCAGACATCCTGGAGAAACACTTCACCCTCGATAAGTCAATGGAGGGCAACGACCATCGTGTCAGCCTCCTTCCCGCTGAGTTCGCCGACCTAGTCGCAGGAGTCCGAGAGGTCGAGGAGGCCATGGGGCGAGCCAAAAGTCGAGAGCTCACACAGGGCGAGATGATGAACCGGGAAGTGCTCGGCAAGAGCTTGGTCATCAACGTCCACCTCGATGCCGGCGACATCATCGAGGAGCCGATGATCGACGTCCAGAGCCCCGGTCGTGGACTCCAGCCGAACCGGCTCTCCGCCGTCGTTGGGCAACCGGCCCGCAGGGCTCTGGTACCCGGCGACGTCCTATATCCCACCGACATCAGCCAGACCACTGTGGTAGCACGCAACTATCCGTTCAACCGACCGGTCGGAATTCCCGTCCGGTACCACGACCTCGATGCCCTCCGGACCAGATCTAACCTCGACTTCCTTGAGTTCCACCTGAGTTACAAGGACCTCGAGGTGGACGAGGCGAACTTCTTCGAATCTCCGCTCGACTTGGACCTGGTTGTCCACTCGCCGGATCTATTCGAGGGAGATCACCTTCTCGACCTCAGCTCACCAGACGATGCCTATCGGAAGATCTCAATCGGTCACTTGCAACGGGTCATTGATCTCACCTGCCGCTTAGACAGTTGGTTCGACCGGTCGAACCGACCGCTAGTGGTGGTCAGCGTCGGTGGATTTTCGCAGAATGCACCAATACCCGAGGCCGAGAAGGCAGATCGGTACAAGCAAGTCGCGGCTTCTCTTGCCTCCCTCGATCTATCCGGAGTCGAAGTGATCCCACAGACCATGCCACCCTTCCCCTGGTACTTCGGAGGACAGCGATTCATGAACCTGTTCATCGACCCCGACGAGATCACTGCGTTCTGCCTACGTCATGGCTACCGGATGTGCTTCGACACCTCGCACTCGAAGTTGGCCTGCAACCACTACAACTGGTCGTTCACCGAGTTCGTGCAAAGGATTGGACCCCACACGGCCCACCTGCATCTAGGAGATGCCTCCGGCGTAGACGGTGAAGGCCTTCAGATCCTTGAGGGGGAAATCGACTGGAGGATGCTCAGTAGCGAGCTCAGCGTCCTCGCTCCTGATGCCTCGTTCATCCCGGAGATCTGGCAGGGCCACAAGAACGACGGAGAGGGCTTCTGGCGGGCTCTCGAAATTCTCGAGAACTACTTCTGATCCGCTCTCAAAGATCCTCTGGCCTCAACCGGTTGCCCGAGCCGAAGAAGATGGAAGTCCCTCACCAACTTCTCCACCAGAGCAACCTCTTCCAGGAGTTCGCTTGTAGAGGCCAGACCGGCAGCCTCCAGTCGACGGGGCAATTCTTCTACCACGCCGAGGTAGCTGCCACCCTGCGTGCCTCTCCATCTCTGAATGATGCTTCGGACTCTCCGAAGAGTCAGGGCAAGACGATCCGGTAAACGCCGAACGATCGTGTGAGTCAGTCGAGTCAAAAGTGAACTTTTCGATCGTCCAAGTTCTTCTCTCATCTGGCCTACGGGCTCAAAGGCGTCACGATATCTATCCACAAACAGCCGAGCACCAGCGTTGATAGCCTCGTGGCATTCCGGCCGAGTAAGTTCTACGTGTCCAGCGACGGCAGCGGTCACGCAGTGGAGAAATTCTTGTTGCTCGATATGCCATTTCTTGTTCTCCCACCATTCGGGAAACCAGAGCATTCGGCCGAGTTCTGACTCAAGATCGGACACAGGATTAATCGGGTTCTCCACCGACCGTAACCACTGCACCGCATCGTTTGATCGGAAGGGGCCTGAAAGATGGACGGTGAACGCCTGCTGCATCTCGGCCGCCACTCCACTGGAATAGCTGCCTACCGAACCCCAAGACCGTTGCCAGACCGGAGTCCGAAGGACCGCATAACAAGTCGCCATGGTGTATGGATCCATCGCAGCAAGGAGCCGCTCAGTCGGGTCTTTCTGCAGAACGCTGAAATCCGCCATTCCTGGATAACTACGTGAAAATAGGCACCGTCGATAGCCATGCATCGGACTGAAGGACAAGACCTGACCCATGCAACCTACAAGGTCCTGATCTTCGTCGAGTATCCGAACTGCAGACCGTAAGCCCGACGGGAGGTGAAACTCGTCATCGCCGAGCATGACTGCATACTTAGTCGATAATTGCTCACCTGCGATACGAAGTCGGTCGGCGAACGACCGACGATCATGCACGTACGTCAGTCTCGGGTGATCCGACACGACTGATCTGACCCGGTCCGAGAGCGCCGAGTCCGAACCATCCACAACGATCAGGCGAGCAGAGCTGGTCGACCAGAAACGGAGTTGGCGTAGAACAAAGTCCTGCCGGGACCAGGTCGGGATAACCACCGTGAGGTCCGAGAGCAGATCGCCGTCGACACTCAACAGATCTACACGTCCGATTCCATCAAGGCACCAGTCCTCAATTCGCTCGGTAGCGGCAGATTCACCGGCCGCATTCACCATCAGACGGAAACCCCTTTGGCGATAGAGGCGCGACCAGCTAACCCACTCACGAGGTCGAGTCCGCGCTTGGCGAATAGAACCTTTTAATATCTTCGAGAGCCTCGACAAGCGACACTCGAGTTGAGAAGTGGAGAGGATTTCGCGGGAGATCGTCCAGCGACGGGTCATCAGCGAGAAGCACCATCCCACATCCAGCCGCCACCGCTGCCAAGCAGTCTCGGATGTCATCACCGACGTACAACACACGGTCGAGTACAAACCCATGCTCCCGTGCTGCTTCTAGGAACATCCCCGGCGCAGGCTTTCGTCTATCGGAATCGGCATCCGGATGATCAGGACACGAGTAGACCTTGAGTATGGAGATACCACGGTCGGCGAGTTCAACCACCATATTTTGGTGAATCCTTTCAACCTCGTCGGCGTGCACTGCCCCCCGAGCGATTCCAGACTGGTTGGTGATCACGACGAACGAATAGCCATCGAGCGATAGTTCGTGCATCGCCGCCACTGTGTCCTCACGGAACCTAAATGCCTCCCAGGACTCGACATACCTGCCAGACCCGGGACTCAGGTTGATCGTCCCGTCTCGGTCCATGAGCAGCACCTTCATCGGTTTCCTGCCTCGGAACCAACGAACGTGTCCTTGTTTAGAGGGCCGAAACCGAGATCTCGAGGAGAAATGACCTTCGGCCCAGCAGGCCATCCAACACCGACCAGAGGGTCGTCGAATCGGAATCCTCCGTAACACTCCGGTCGGAAGATATCACTCATCTGATAATGGACAGCCGTGTCCTCAGCGAGGGTTAGGAATCCTGTAGCACATCCTGATGGCACGATAATCGAGGTCCGATCTCCGACTCCGACCTCAAATGATTCCCATTGAAGAAACGTTGCAGAGGCGGGTCGGAGATCGACGATGACCGCGTACATGGCACCCGTGACCAGCGTCAGAATCTTTTCCTCGCAAGACGGCGGACTCTGGAAGTGGAAACCGCGCAGTGTGTGGAGATGCGGGTTAACCGAAACATTGCTCTGGATGACGCTGAAGTCCACATCGTGAATAGCAAGCTCCTCTCGGCAAAACGAACGCCAGAACTCCCCGCGCTCATCTCGATGAACCACCGGTCTCACTAAATAGACACCAGCAATGTTCGTCTCACAAACCTCCATCAGATATTGACCTCCACTTGTGGAGCGAGGACATCTCCCTGGGCAATGAGGCCAGCGAGCTCTTCTTCCTCTCGAACACGTGGAACTTCCAACCAACGCTGGGTCAGGTCCTCCCAACAACCAAGATGGCGACGGCTCCACATCGTTTCGTTCATAACCGGAGCAACGATCTCGAATGGCATAACAGACATGAACGGGATTTCGAGAATCCCACCTCCTCGATAGCAGAAAAAAACTCGCTCTGGAGGATCAGCGCACAGACACCAAGACAACTCGGTGATGCGTCTTTGGAGAATAAGAGGCCTTTCAGACCCAACGAACGAGCCATGGCCGCATTGTGCGTGCAACCCACCGCATCTGACACAACGAGCACCTCCCTACCCGGGAATCGTAGACAAATAGCCTGGTGCCCAACCAAGAACTCGTCGTCAGTCGTCAATCGGAATTCGTCTCACCGTGTCGAATACCGACAATGCCAAGTCACGAGCTCCCGATTCACAAATGTAGGTGGGAGTTCCTCGAGGAATTCATCGCGCCCGAACAAGATCTGGCGACGTCCTCCTTCATCAAGTGTCCCCACAAGTTGATTAAACACATTGAAAACTTCTCGATAGTAAGGGCGACGAAGTCGCACTGACTCATTGAAGAGGACCCCGCGCCTATCGATCGCTTGGAGTCGGGCATCAAGATCAGCCTCTGGAAGCTTCACTATCTGGCTGAGATCGGAATTCAGGACCACTCCCGCTATCTCCATCGCATCGTCGATGAAGTGGTCAATCTCACTCTGGTCCATGCCGCCGAGGAACTGTGGACCTTCGGTCTCGACCAGGATGAACGTGACCCGACCACCACGGTGGACTAGAAACCTCGCGATGGCCAGACCGTGAAGAAGGTCGCCATAGGCCAGTCCAGTTACCTTGAATCTTCATACCGGATCAGACACAGAACAACTCCTGCAGGGAGTCAATTCCAGTCAAACCCATCTCAGCGAGATCCATCGAAACGTCCAAGGCCCTGTGTATCGGCCGTAGGTCTCCGGGAAGGTACTTGCGTGGAACGGGAACAACAAGCCGATCGTCAACGCCCATTCTGTCAGCAATCCAATAGGCAGCATCGGCATAGGTGATGTCCGTCGGTCCAGTGGCATGAAAGATCCCACCCCGCCGGTTCGTGGTTATGCCTACGAGAAGACCGACCACACAGTCAAGAGAGATCGGAGCCAAGACCACATCGCTAAACGGATGAATCGCAACCCCGGAACTCAGATCTTCAATCCACTCCGTGAATGGGAACGTTTGCGGGCCGATGACCTTCCCCAGACGAACGACTGCAACATCGTTACTGTGCCCACAGAGTGCCTTTTCAACATCGGCCTTCTGGCGTCCGTATTGCGTCACTGGAGTCGTTGCCTGATCGGACCTGACGAGCGGTCGTAGTCCATCAAAGACCATGTCTGTCGAGAGAATGGTTACGAAGACGCCGCTTGCGCGTAGGATCTCCGCCAGTTTCACCGTGTTTTCTACGTTGACCTTCCCGGTCCTGCCGGGGTTCAGTTCGCATGCTTCAACCGACGTGATGGCCGCACATAGGACGGCGGAAGCAGGTGGCACGTCTGGGAGGTTCCAGGCGCACGACTCATCGTCAAGGTCAATGTGAAGAGACCGGTCTGAGCGTTCGTCGCGACGCCGGGTCGTCCAGACAACAGGCAATCCAATTCTGTCGAGACGAGTAACCATGGCGCCGCCGATCGTGCTATCCCCGCCTACGACGAGAACCGCCTCTTTCTTATCGTCGATCAACTATCGGTCGACGTTCATCGGACACCACCCAACGGCGGTGCAGTGAGGACCTCACCACGAGCGAGGAGTTCCGACAGTTCGCCTTTGGATCGCCACCGCGGAACGTTCAACCACCTCTGCGACGAACTCTGCCAACACCCTAGGCGTCGGCTATCCCACATCGTCTCGTTCATTACTGGGGCGATTATTTCAAATGACATGGAGGACATGAATGGAACTTCGAGAATCCCTCCTCCCCGGTAGCAGAAGAAGTGCTCGGACCCCATTATCAGAGCGCAATCGCCTAGAAAACTTGACGAGAAGTCCTTAGAGAACCACAGTCCGCCAAGATCCAGCTTCGTAGCAATCTCAGCGTAATGTCTACATCCAACTACATCAGAGATAATGACGATTTCTCGACCTGGAAACCCTTTCCGGAGAGCATGATAAGCAGTCGCGAACTCGTCGTCATAGATCTGTCGCCCCTGGTCCCATCTTGTGGAGTAGCGGCAATGCCAAGTGATGTATGTGCTGCGCGGTAACGCTTCCGGCACATAAGCCTCAAAGTCATCCGAACCGAACAACACAGAACCCCGAGACTCAACATCTAGTGTCGCCATCAACTGATTGAACACATTAAAGGCGTCCCGATAGTAGGGACGCCGATTGGTCGTAAACTCAGCGAAGAGGATGCCCCTCCTGTCGACCGCACCCAATAGGGGCACTAACTCTTCAGGAGAGATCCGCTGGACCGAGGAACGGTCCGAGGATAGAATTGTCTTGGCAATCTCCATCGCATCATCAATAAACCGATCGATCTCCACCTGATCCATTTCCCCCAAGAAGTGCGGTCCCTCGGTCTCGACAAAAACGAATGCAACCACTCCACCTCTGCATTCAAGGAATCTGGCAACTCCCAGCACGTGGAGGAGGTCACCGTATGCCAGACCTGTGACCTCACAATCAAAGACAACAGTGAATCTGCGACTACCCAGTTCGAGTATTTTGAGAAGTCGGCGGGCCTCACTTCGCGCATATTTCTTCCGCCGTCGGTCGAGACCCGGTAGACGGTCATACCAACTTCGCAGGACCGGAAGGACTCTGCTCTCACCTACGACGGGGATCCGCCGGACGACGTTTCGCACCCAGCGACGGACATGCCGCATGAACTAGACCTCGATCTCCCGGACGAGGTCGGATGTCTGAAGAGCAGTGTTTCCAACCCGACTCACCTGAACGGCTGCTGCCACTGATCCCAGGTACGCGGCCTCCCATGGCGTGGCACCCACGGCCATCGCCATCGCAGAAACGACTAGGAGTGAATCCCCGGCGCCAGCAACATCTCGGGGTGATGAGTTGAGGGCGGGGATCCGGTCCGTGTGGTATTCGCCATCGGTTCCCTGTAAGTGAAGCAACGCTCCTTCAGTTCCCAACTTCAAGATAATGTTTCTGGCGCCTGACACGAGCCGGAGTCGTTCCGCGAGTACCACCAACCCGCTCTCCTGATCTTTGAGGCTGACCCGGGCCTCGTGCTCGGTAGGCGTCAGGAGATCAACCCCACTGAACCTAGCGACATCTCCGACCTGTGAAGAGCTCTGGCTGTCGGCGGCGACGAGCAGATCAGCCTCTCTAGCCCGGATCATTAGGCGTTCCACGAGAGGCTGTGGAAGACACCCGTAGTTAAAGTCTGAGAACACTAAGAGGCGACAACTCTCAACGATCTCGTCAAACCTCTCAAAGATCCTATTCTGGAGTTCTCCGTCGACCGACCCCTGATGTAGATGGTTCACCCGGAGAAGAGTCGTTCCACCAACTCGAAACCGTTGCTTCCTGGTGGTTGGTCTGGTCTCATCGACAAGAAGCGTCGCGTCTATACCGGATGCGTCAAGTTGCCGACAAGCGAAAGCTCGCACCTCGTCTCTTCCCGAGATGCTTAGAAGGTGAGCGTCACCTCCCACCCCGCTAGCGTGGGCAGCGACCGCACCAGAACCCCCGAGGAACTGGTGCGTGTCGATCGGTGTGACGACGACTGTTGGATCCTCTTGCGACATGCCCAATGCATCGCACGTCACGTACTCATCAACTATCAGGTCGCCTATAACGCACACTCCGAGGGTCTGAAACCGCTCGAGGATGGGAAGGATTTCCGGTCCTGTGATTTCGTGTCGCCGCAGGTAGTCCGCCGGCTGTGTACTGACCCGCCGAGCTTCCCCGTCCAGCTCTCGTCTAAGTAGATCCAACGAGGAAAACACTGCCTCCCCCGAACTGAATACAAGCTGACCACCGTACCCAGATAGCACCGTTAGCTCCGGGTTGGTCTGGCCTTCGTGCTCCTTGCCCTTCACCACTACATCTGGCCGGAGTCGACCTATGACACCCACGACCTCCTCGTCGAATAGGAAACACTGGTCCACAAAGCTGATGCTTTCGACTCCCTCGAGTCGAAGGTCTTGGGCGATGTGAGCTGCCTCACCTGCGAGCCGATCGCTCTGCACGCCGACAATCAGACGATCTCCGAGTTCTCCAGCGAACCGGAGTAGTCGAAGGTGCCCAGGGTGAAGAACGTTGAAGTTCCCCGAGACAAACACCGTCCGCGTCATCGCCGTACCATCCAGGTTCGAGGTAGCCGCAGACACACGTTCATCACTCCTACTCGAACGATAGGAGACAACGACCGGACAGAGCTCCCGACCGAATAGACCAAATCGCTTCGTTGACTTCCTGTAGGGGCAGTACGGCGCTGACCAGACTGTCCAAGTCCAACGAACCGGAGCGGAGGAGTCCCATTAGTCTCGGAATGTCCGAAGTCGGCTCCGCCTCGCCTCCATGGGATCCCATCAACACCTTACCGAAGTGCAACGGAAGTGGGGTCAGGCTCACCCGTTCGCCGGCATTCGGGACCCCAACCATGATGACCCGGCCCTGGGAGGAGGTCAGGCGACAACCCATCTCGACGACCCAGGGCAACCCGGTGTTGTCGATAAAGACGTCCGCTCCGCGATCGCCCACGATCTCGGCCAACCGCTCCTCGATGTCCTCACCTCGGCCATCAACCAGATGAGTCGCCCCCAGATGGGCGGCGAGGTCCAGCCGGTCGGGGTACAGGTCCACCCCAACAATGGGTCTAGCCCCATGCATTGCCGCAGCCTGCACAATGTTGAGTCCGATGCCGCCACTGCCGTAGACCACAACTGACTCCCCAGCCCGAATCCGAGCATTATTCTCGGCTACTCCGAAGCCCGTCGTCACCGCACAACCGAATAATGCTGCCAGCCGCCGATCCGTATCCAGCGGAATCGTCGTACATCGGTTCTCCGAGACCACGGCAAACTCGTTGAACGTGGTCACCCAACCCGCGTTCACCGACCTCCCCGACCAGTTATAGGTCGGCGTCGGCGCCTCTATGCCCAGACCCTTTCGCCAGTGAAGAACCACGAGGTCTCCAACGGCCACACTGGATACGCCGGGACCAATCGCTAGCACCGTTGCGGATCCCTCATGTCCAAGCAGATGAGGAAGGAAACGGTCAGGACCCTTGACGCCCTCAATCTCGCCGATCTGAGAGCCACAAATACCGCTGTAGTGCAACTTAGCGAGAACCTGACCGACATCAAGGTCCGTCGGAAGACCGACCTCATCGACCACAAGAGGGGTGCGTTGCTCGGTCAGGATCGCTGCCAACCCAGACTGGGGAAGAGTTGCATACATCGTCATCGTCCTCAAACCCATCGCTTATCTGGATCCGACTTCTTGAGATTAGATCGCGCCGGGCTCCTCAAACCGACCCTCCGGGAACTCACAAGCGGGAACCGGAAGACGATGCTCAGAATGGTCCCTGATAAGCCGGATCTGACTGGTCAAGCCGGCGTTCTCCCCGATCGACCGGGTCGAAGGATTGCTCTATACCGACCAGGCGGGCTGCGGTCTCTGCGATCTCATGAGGAAGCGGATAGTAGCCATCGGCCAGAGCATGGGTGGTGGGCGTCGGGTGATCGGGAAATCCTATCCGTTCAGGGGCAGCGACAAGACGATCGAACGACCGCTCCACCACCGATGCGGCGATCTCCGCTGAGATCCCTCCCGCTACATGACCGTTGTCGACGGTCAAGAGCCGGCCAGTCCGGTTCACCGAATCCAGAATGGTTTCAAGGTCCAGAGGCCGAATGCTCCGTAGATCAATCACCTCAGCTGAGATGCCAACCCCAGCCAGCATCTCAGCGGCTGTTAGGCACTCAAGAGTCATATACGAGACCCCGATCAAGGTCACGTCAGTTCCACTCCGCATCACACGGGCGCGATCCAGAGGAACCCGATAGTGATCTGGCGGAACCTCGTCACGGATTCCATAGAGCCAACGGTGTTCCAGACAGACAACTGGATCGTCGGACTCAATTGCCGAGATCATCATCCCCTTGGCGTCAAATGGGGTAGTTGGCATAACTACCTTGAGTCCGGGCACATGGGCGAAGAGTGCTTGAAGGCTCTGTGAATGCTGTGGTCCCTGTCCCCAACCGCGACCAATCACCATCCGGATGACCATCGGGGCTTTCATCCGGCCCCCAAACATGTAGTGCCATTTAGCCGCTTGGTTCACTAACTGTTCGATGGAACTCAAGGCAAAGTCAACGCGCTGGTGAGTCAGCACAGGGCGCATACCACTAATGGCACTTCCAAGAGCTACGCCAGTCATCGCGTTTTCGGACAGGGGAACGTCGAACACTCGGTCCAGTCCGTACTTGTCTTGCAACCCGAGGGTCGAACCGAACACACCCTTCGGATCGGGTACTCCAAGACCCATCAAGAAGCACTCGGGGTAAGCGCCAAGGCAGTAGTCCTGGGCTTCACGTAGTGCCTCGGCATAACTGATTAGTCGAGTCATCTAGCCCGGGAAGTTTGATCTTTTTCTGGCAGGTAGCGGTCGGAGGACTTGCTACTCCCGTGGAACAGCCCGAGGATGTGGAGCGATGCTGGGGCCGGGGGGTAGTGGCGCTTCAAGCGAGGAGACTGGAGTCGGGTATGCCGGATCTGGTCGGCGGAAAAGACGCTCATATCCTGACCCTCGTGCAGAGTGAGGCGTGCGACTTCCTTGCCGATGGCGCTGCGGAACACGTGAAGTCGGAGAGCATCGAACACCTTGGTGCCCAGGAACCAGATCCGGCTCGGTTCTCACCGCAACTCCTCCCACAGTTCGCGCCGCATTGCCTCGTCTGGTCGCTCGTTGACCTTCCCATGCCCAGCGAAGAAACCCCACATTCCGGGTCAGCGATCTCGGGGTCGAAATCGCACAACTGCATCAGGTAGCGGTCCCCCACCGTAATAAGCGCCAAGCTGATATCGAGACCTCGCCAGTCCACCATTTCATGCATAGACATGTTCCGCCGCGCTTGATGACTCAGGAAATGGGCTGGACTTGGCGAAAGCCACAGCGGCAGCAATCTCCTGACGTATCCCCGCAACGGCGGCACTGACTCTGTCTGATCCCACGACGGCCATCGTCCTCGCGATCGGGTCTCGTTCTTGCCAGTCAAGGAACTCGGTTTCGCTTCGGTAACCGATGTCGTTGTCGTAGTTCGGGCCGCAATGTTCACGCCATCGGTAGGTGGACAACTCCAAGAAAACCGGTCCCTTGCCTGAATCGATGACATCTCGCGCCGCTTTCGAAACTTCGACAACCTGGTCCACGTCGTTCCCGTCGGCGCTAAATCTCGTGATTCCGTGTCCTGCTGCTAATTGGGAGATCGTGCGATGTTCGGGTTGCCGGACGGGTAGAGGCGAATAAACCGAGTAGAGATTGTTCTCGCAGGAGAAGAGGATCGGCAGGCGTTTAAGGGAAGCAAAGTTCAGGCTCTCGTGCACCACACCCGTCTCCATGGCCCCGTCGCCGAAGAACACAGCCACTACGCGCCCATCACCCCTCATCTGGGCGGTCAGTGCCGCCCCGACCGCGATAGGGACTGTGCTACCAACTATTGGTGTGGCGCCTACGAAACCGGCATCAAGGTCGGTCAAGTGCATCGAACCGCCCTGACCACCACAACATCCGGTGGCCTTGCCGTAGAGTTCGGCCAGCATCCGCTTGAGGTCACCGCCCTTGGCTAGGTAGTGGGCGTGGTTCCGGTGCCCCGAGAAGATCCAGTCATCACGCTCCAACACCGAACAGACGCCAACGGCGGCCGCCTCCTGACCGATGCTGAGATGTACAGGACATCTCATTTCCTGTTCCGGGTAGAGGTCAACGATCCTCTCCTCAACCATACGAATTCTGATCATGTCGAGAAGAAGTCGACGGCGTAGATCGACGTCGAGAGTCATGGGACAAACCAGTAGTAGTCGCCCTTGTATCCGGCCTCAGCGAAGAGGCCTACCCATTCACTGTCGGAGAGGATGGTCTGGGCGGTCAGGTTCCACTTCATCATCCTCTCCCTTTCCTCCTCGTTCCGATATGCGTCGACGGTGACGTAGGAGAAACTGCGACTTACTCGTTCGATTTCACCCAACGCCTGTACGACACCTTCCCGGTCCAGGTTGTGGATCGTATTGATGGAAACAACCAGATCGAACGAGGCGTCGTCGAATGGTAGTTCCCTGGCGTCAGCCACCTTGAGGTCGTCGCTGACGTCCTCCTCAGCGCACCCGATCGCGTAATCACTGATGTCGATCCCGTTGACCGATATACCCGAAATCGACTCCTTGAAGTCACGCACCATGAAGCCCTTCGCGCAGCCGACGTCAAGGACCGCGCTCTCTCCGTCGAGGGAGTAGTAGTCCCGGAATGTTGGAACAACTGGCTGCCAAAAGCGGGGGTGGTAGGTGAATCCGCCGTAACCGTGGCGCCGATCCCCGTCGAAGAACTCCTTACCGAACCGGCGTGCGACCGCCTGATCAGCCTCGGTCTTCTCGGCCCCCCGCATATCGACGTTCCGGTCACTTCGCGGGTAGTTCGTTAGAAGGTCTATCTCGCTTCCTGGCGTATCGGACTTCCTGTTCCTCATTGGAGACCCAACTGACGCATCCAATCGACCGTAAAGCACTCGGGCGAGGCAGGCAGTGTTCCCTCCTTGAAGGATCGGGAAATGTCGGTGATCGCATCGGAGACTGTGAACGCAGGTGTGAAGCCGGAGGAACATAACTTGTCGGAGTTCTGCCGGTACGACCGAGGATCGACTGACTCGGTCACAACGATCTCGGCAGGAACCTCAGTCTGGACGAGTTCAGCCACCTCAAGGATCGAGAGATTTTCGAACCCAGCGTTGTAGCAACCTGTAGGCAGGTCCGGTCGGGCCAGAAAATGCTGGTAGACACCGACCATGTCTTTGATGTGAATATTCGGACGGGTCTGCCGGCCTCCGAAAATAGTCATCTGCCCGCCGGAGAGTGCCTGATAGGTCAGCATGTTCACCGCCACGTCGAGTCTCATTCGGGGTGAAAGTCCGCACACGGTGGCTGGTCGAACGCAATGGACGGTCATCTCATCGCGATAACTCAGTAACACCCGCTCGGCCGCCATCTTGGTCTTGTTATAGACCGAGATCGGTTCAAGGGCGAGATCTTCCGTGACTTCGTCTTCCTGTTTGACCCCGTAGACGCTGCCTGAACTGGCGTAGATGAACTGCCGCACACCTGCCCGGACAGCAAGATCAGCCAACTGTTGGCTGGCCAGCACGTTCACCTCCCAAGAGAGTTCCGGGTTTAACTCCACTGCCGGATCGTTGGCAATGTTGGCCAAGTGGAGGACTGTGTCGACGCCGTCGAGTGGAATGGCTCGAGAATCCCGGATGTCCTGTTTAAGTACAACGAGCTCGGGGTGCTCTGCCAGATGATTCCCAAACCACTGAGTGTCGACCACGATCACCTGGTGGCCATCAAGGAGGAGACGTTCAGTGAGAACCGTGCCGATGTACCCGCAGCCACCCGTTACGAGGAGTCTCATCACTGCTTGTGCTCGTAGTCGCAGGGGAGTTGGCTGAGCAAAGGAAGGTGGGCGTCGACCCATTCGAGGGTCATGGCCAGACCCCGGCTCAGAGTGATCCGATCGTTCCAGCCCAGCCGTTCACGGATTAGCCCGGCGTCCAGCCGGTAGGCCCGATCCTTCCCCAGCCGATCGTCCGCCACCTCTACCAGATCCCCGAAGGCGACCCCAGTCATCTCGCAGATCTGGTCAACCAAATCCCTTATAGACACCTCGGAGGTGGTCGACACGTGGTAAGTCGCCCCCGGCGTTCCATCGATGGCGGCCCTCCGGGTGGCGTCAACCACATCATCGATGTGGATAAACGAACGGATCGAACGCCCGCCCCCCTCCAGCTTCAGCCTCCTGCCCGTTCTGGCGTACAGCATGGCCTTGGGGATGATCCGATAGAGCTGCTGGCCAGGGCCGTAGACGTTGGCCGCCCGAGTGAACACAACCGGGAAACCGTAGGCCTCGTGAAAGCTTCGTAGATGGAGATCACAGGCTGCCCGTGATACGGCATAGGGGGTGCTGGGCGTGAAGTCGAAGTTCTCAGTGACCCAGCCGTCGGTAGTGCCGTAGACCTCCGGTGTCGACACGTGGACGTACTTCTCAAGGAAGTCCAGTTCCCTGAGTCGGTCATGCAACTTGACCTGAGCCACCACGTTGGTCTGATACCAGTGCTCGGGCGACTCCCAACTCTGGGCCACCATGCCTTGCGCTGCGAAGTTCACCACATGACTCGGCCGATATGAACGAACCAACTCCATCAGGCGATCAAGGTCGTGGTTAAGGTCGATCTGTTCGAATCCGAAATTCTTCTTCCAGTTGGGCTGCCACTTGTAGGGAAGGAATACTTCGTGTGGTTCCTCCGACCTACTGACCCCTAGGACTTCGCTCCCGTGTTCGAGTAGGTGGCGAACGAAGTGGGCACCCGAGAACGAGTTGCTCCCGACAACAAGGAAGCCACCGGTCATCGTGTCAGCTCACAGGCCGCTGTCAGGTCGGCAACTAGTCGATGCACCGGATGGTCCTTGAACCAGTGGCTCCAAGCATCATTTTCGGTCCAGGGAAGGCCTGGAGAAGGGTCCTGTTGAGCCAGCGCCAGCATCTCCGGAGTCCCGATGTCCCGGTGTATGCCGGAGTTGTGCCAAGTGGCGATCCTCCCCAAGAAACTCGGGAGGACTTCAGTACTGAAGTCTCTGAGGTCTGGTCGCTGGGCAAGCCAGTCGAATAGTTCAGGCTCAAGGAGATAGACCGCTCCGTTGGCGCGAGTCCCAGGGGGATCAGCCACCTTCTCATGAAATCCGACTACGACGCCCGTGGCATCCGTCTCAACGATTCCACAGGTCTCCGGCGTCGGCGTGTCGAAGGTCATCATCGTGGCAGGACAGCCCACCGGGCGCCGATGCCTGTGGAAGGCCATGAATGCACCGAAATCGCACCTGCACCAGTTGTCCGCGTGGACCAACAACGTCGTCCTCCCCTCGAAGAACTCCCTGTTGGCGAAGAGCGTGCCCGCGGTTCCGAGTAGGCAGACCTCGTGAACGGTGCGAACCCACCCCCTGTAGCAGGGGCGATCCAGAAACCTCACCATCTGCTCAGCGTGGTGGTGCACGTTCACCAGGACATCTCGGACCCCGACGGATCGGAGAGATTCCAGCCAGTGCTCCAGCAGCGGACGCCCCCAGATCGGCATGAGGGGCTTCGGCCACTCATCAGTCAAGGGGCGAAGACGGCTACCGCTCCCGGCCGCCAGCAGGAGGGCCCGTACTCCATTCTCTGCCAAGTCCGCCATTCACCCAGCCGTCTCAATCAGGTAGTCGACAATGGCGAGCAACCAGACATGGTGGGTCATCTCGACGATGTTGTAGGAGTCGCTCGCTACCCAGAGATTCAGGTCCCCTAGTCGGTGCAAGGGGTTGTCCGGAGAGAAGCCGGAGAGGCTGACCACGGCGAGGCCCATGGCGCTCGCCTGTTCGGCCCCGTTGACCATGTTCTGCGACGCTCCGCTGCTGCTGATCAGAATCACGAGGTCGCCAGGATCTGCGTAGAACTCAAGCGCTTTCGCGACCCAGTTCTCGTAGCCATAGTCGTTCGCCAAGCAGGTCAGCAGGTCAGCTTCGTTGAAGTTCATGGCCCGGATACCGGCCGCTTTGGTCAGGTCTACCGCTACATGGCTCGCCATCGCGGCGCTTCCACCGTTACCGGCCAGGATGACCTTGTTCCCTGAGCCATGGGTCCGCCGAACCATCGTTGCTGCCTGTACCAGCGACTCGGGGTCGATGTCGTTGAGTTTTTCGGCAACCGTCCCGAAGTAGTCGTGGAAGAAGCGCTCGCCACTCACTGGACCACCCCGATCAGTAGGTATTCGTAGCCTTGATTGGCCAACAGTATGTCTGGAGTCATGCCCTGTACCTGACTTCCGCCCCGGGTCAGATGTTTGACACTGACGACAGGTTCCATAGAAGTGAAACGTAGCGACTCGACGGGCCCGTGACGCCGAATGGAGCCTCGACAGGACATCCCATCGTCACTCCATAACCAAGGGTCCGACTTCCGGTACGGTGGCCGGTCGTATGGAGCGTGAGCAGCAGTGAAGGCCGTAATCCTCGCCGGCGTCGTATACCGCCTTGACCCGGCGTAAGCAGAATTTTGAACGATTCGACCTGTTTCAGTCAATAATCAACTTAGGAATAGCTGTCACCATAGAACCTGACCAACCACCGAGTGATTCAAGCCGGTGCCTGATTTCGTCACGTAGGTTCCAGGGAAGAATCAGAACAAAATCTGGCTGGTCTTCAGCGAGACGATGTTCCTCAACAATAGGGATATGGCTTCCTGGGAGATAGTGGCCCTGCTTTGCGGGGTTGTTGTCTACCACGTATCTCACTAGGTCAGGGCCCACCCCTGCGTAGTTGAGCAGCGTATTTCCCTTCGCTGCGGCTCCGTATCCAACAACGGTTCGACCCTCCTTTCTTGCATCAATGAGGAACGAACGCAGTTGGTCCCGGATGAGGTTTACGCGCGGCTGAAATCCTGAGTAGAAGAACGATGTCCTTAGACCTAGTTCTGCTTCTTCAGCACGAAGCAGGTCGACTGACCTTGCAACAGGAAGACCGCGACCGCGACCCCCGGCAACTTGCGCGTATACACGAAGACTCCCTCCATGAGTCGTTAAACGTTCCACCTCAAAGACGGTCAGCCCGGCAGCCTCCAACACTGCCTCAGCGGCGGTAAGCGAAAGGTACGAGAAATGTTCGTGGTAGATGGTGTCAAACTCTGTCTGAGATACAAGTTCACCGAGATACTGGAACTCAAAAGATGACACTCCATCATCGGCAAGGAGTCGTCGGCAAGCAGTTGCGAAGCCGACGATGTCCGGAACGTGCGCAAGGACATTGTTCGCAACTAACAAGTCTGCTTCTAGCCCGCTGGCGACCAGGGCATCTACTGATTCGAGGGTAAGGAAGGCCTCAACGGTCTCAAGGCCAGATTTTCGAGCGATCGCAGCGGCTCCGGCAGTGGGTTCAATACCCGTGCTACGGATTCCTTGATCATGAAAACACTTGAGCAAGGTCCCATCGTTGGACGCGACCTCAACTACCTGGCTGGAAGACCCAAGCCCAAACTCTTTGATGGACCGGTCGGCAAAACGGTGGCAGTGCTCAACCCAAGTCGATGAGATACCGCTGAAGTACGCATAGTCAGCACTGAATAGGACCGAGGCATCCACTACGTCCTCAGTTTGAACTAACCAGCACGCCTCGCACACCAGTACTCGTAGCGGGAACCAGGTCTCGTTTGTACCCAGGTCCGCTTCGGTCAGCAGGGAGTTGGACGGTGGCGCGCTTCCGAGATCAACGAGAACAAGTTCAACCGTCTGTCCACAGTTCCGACAGTTCAAGACTCAATCCCTGTCCAGTCCGAGTCAAGCATCGAATGATTGTGGTCCCGGTCTGACATCCTTGAGATTTCCTCTGGCCACCTAACTCCCAGCATCGGATCTTCTGGGTGTACTCCCCCCTCCGAACTCTGGTGGTATCGCTCTCCGTGTACATAAAGCAACTCACAGGAGTCATCTAGCAGTTGATACCCATGAGCGAGTCCAGTAGGTACAACCACCGATACCCCGTCCATCCCAGCTAGTTCAACGCCATGCCAAGCTAGAAAGGTTGGCGAACCTCGTCGAAGATCCACAACTACATCGAAAATCCGACCTCTCAGACAGGTAAGAATTTTTGCGTCTGCTAATGGTGGTATTTGGTAATGGAGGCCACGCACAGTCCCTCGTCCCACCGTCACGGTGTGATTGACCTGCGCGACTGAGAACCCGGGTACTAACGAGGCAGCTAGGTCGATATCGAATACCCGGTCAAGCGAACCTCGGTTGTCTTCAACGGGCTCTCTCCGAAGCAGCGTCAGGCCATCAATAGGGATGGTCTCAATTACTATCGAAGGCGCCAAGGTCCTACTCCAAAAATCGACAGTCGTTGCCCTCCGCCAACACTCGGAGACGTGAAAGGCGCTCGGGCCACAAACCTAACATGTGACTCTTATCGTCAACTCCAGCCATGCCTCTGCCTGCGGTACGAGCCGCATGCGCTGAGAATATTTGTTGTCATCCTCATCCGAGCCCCGCTCGTCGAACCGGCGGGGCTGAATCCGAAACCGCCAAGACTGTGTGCGGTAGGCCTACCCTCATCCCTATGGTTGAGGTGCTTCCATTTACCCACCAGCTGGCCCACAGACTCGCCCAAGCGGGCCTGCGAGGAGCGTCGTGGTACTGGCGCATTGCCCGATTCCTTCAGCATCCACCACCTCCAGGCCTTGTTTGCCTCCCCAATGGCATGCCCCTTATGAATCATCCTGACGACTGGACATGCCGGACCGCCTACGAGGGAACCTACGAGCGCGAAATTCTCCGATTACTCGGGGATCTGGTCCATGAAGGAGACCTTGTTATCGATGTCGGTGCAAATGTGGGGATTATCTCTGCCCGGGCTGCAGGCCTGGTTGGCTTATCCGGCCGGGTAATCGCTGTCGAACCCTCACCCCGATGCGTCGGTGCCCTTCTGGAGATAACTGGAGGACTCGGCAATGTGACCGTAATCACCGCTGCGCTGGGAGATACGGATGGAATGGTCGAGTTGACGGGCTGGGACAACCCGGATCACCGGGGTCTCGGATCAGTGGTGCCGGGCCACCGATCGGGCTTGGCCGAGAACTGGTACGAAGGAGAGACCCTGCATGTACCGCAGCTAACGCTCAGAAATCTCTTGTCTGAACAGGTCGACAAAGAAGACGAGATCGCTCTCCTTAAGATCGACGTGGAGGGTTATGAACCAGATGTACTCCGTGGCGCACCTGAGCTATTCAGCAATCGCCGGGTTAGGGCGGCGATCCTTGAGGTCACAACAACTCTCCCGGTTGATTGGGTTGGGGACCTCTTGGAATCCACATCGGCCAACTACGACGCCTACGCAATAGAGGAGGCAGGGCGGATCAAGAAGCGGTTGGCCCTGAGAGCCATCGACGCCGAAACAGCGATGGCCAAGTCAGTCCAGTGGAATCTTCTCCTCCGGCGCCGGTAACACCGTGCCAGTTAGGGGTAACTAGCGCCAGCGATGCGGAAAATATGGGTCATCGTCCGACCGGAGCTCTGCATCCGCTGGATCGTGTGGTCTGTCAGCGCAGTTAGCAATCAGCGCCGGCTCATCGCTGAGACAACTGAATCCGTACCAGAGGCCTCGGGGTATGCATAGTCGGAGGTAGTCGTCAGGTCTACCCAGTTCGACAACATCAAGGCTCCCGAGAGAGGGCGATGTCTCCCGATCGTCGTACATCACAAATCGGACGCGGCCAACGGGAACAGCGAGATGCTGGGTCTGTTCTTGGTGGCGCTTCCACGCCTTGACGGCACCAGGCACCATGACTGAGAGATAGCACTCGCCAAAGGTAGTGAATTCGGGTGCGTCGCTCCGCATGTGGTGGAGCACCATGCCGCGTTCATCAGATACCTGTCGGAGTTCGGTCAGGAGTACTCCTTCGATCGACAACCGGGTCCTCATACTGAACTCCACGCGAGACCAGAAGAACTGGCAATGCTGGTGTAGTGCTCGATCTGCTTGATTGTGAGACTGTGGAGACTGGCGTTCTCCTCGGACCACTGTCGGTACCACTCGACTGTCATCTTGACCGTAGTTGGGAGATCAAGAACAGCGCGCCAGCCCAGACGCTGCATTGCCTTTTCGCACGACAACCTTAGGAGTGTGGCCTCCAGGCCATCGTCGCCATCTTGGTCACCGGCCTCCCACCTAACACCAGGCCATCTCGTGCTCATAGCGTCGATCAGATCTGCAACAGTCATGTCCTGTTGGGAATCGGGGCCAAAGTTAATCGGCTCGCCATCAAGACCGTCGTGACCGTCGTCTAGGCAAGCACCAAGCCAGAGATAGCCACTCAGCGGTTCTAGAACATGCTGCCATGGGCGCGTGGCCTGTGGCCTCCGCACTCTGACAGTCTCTCCGGCAGACCAGGCCCTGATGCAGTCAGGCACGAGTCTGTTAGCAGCCCAATCTCCCCCGCCGATCACGTTGCCAGCTCGCGCGGTTGCGATCTTCGTTGGCGCGTGCTGGAGAAACGAGTGGTAGTACGAATGGGCCACCAACTCGGCGCAACTCTTCGAGCCGCTATAGGGGTCGAGACCACCAAGCACATCGGTCTCCCGATATCCCCAGTCCCATTCGTTGTTGCGATATGCCTTATCGCTGGTAACAAGCACGGCAGCCTTGATCCAAGGTCTTTCGCGAATGCACTCAAGCAAATTGGCCATACCCATGGTGTTGGTCTCAAAGGTCGCTAACGGATCCTTGTGAGACTCGAGCACAAGCGCCTGTGCGGCTAAATGAAAGACAAACTCCGGTTGAACCTCGTCAATAACCTCCGCAAGTCGGGCGCGATCACGAATGTCACCCAGACGGTGCTTCATCTTCCCACCGAGATCAAGGAGATCGAACATCGCCGGGGTAGTCAAGACTCGATCTGAGAAACCAGAGACGTCGGCCCCGAGGTGCTGTAACCACATCACCAACCATGAACCCTTGAAGCCGGTATGACCCGTCACCAGGACACGGCGCCCCCGGTAGAGATCTTTGAACTGGCTCACACCAAGTTCTCATTCACATTGGCGCGATCGCGGCCGACAAGCACGTCACCCATGACCATTACGAGTTCGGTGCCCAAATCGTCAACACACGGGCCCACTGTCGACCGAATCTTCCCAGTGTCGAGATGAAAGCTCACGTGCGGCGTCGACTCTTCGGGATGTTCGATTGCAACTATGTCACCATGATACCGCTCAGCCATAGCGGCAATTTCTCTGGCCAATCCGATCATGGTCGAGGTTGAACCACTTCCCAGGTTAAAAATATCGACGCGACCCTCAATTTGTGGCCGGGCGATCAACTTTTCGACGTCATGGTGGAACAGTGACCTGGGCAGGAGGTTTCGAGGCGTCGAAGGTGCTGACCTCAGCATTATCAACCGGTCCAACAGGGCCATCTCTAGAAGTTCATGAGAGAAGGCAATCTTGGTTCGGAACGCGTAAAACGGATCTGGACCCACCAGATTTGCCATTCGGAGGATCGTAAGATCGGCTCCAAGCTCTCCTGCGATTTCAACAAGAGCAACTTCGTTCGAAGCGTGGGCTGAGCCATACGAACTTGTCGGAGCAACGGGCGTTGTCTCTGTAAGGAATTCTTGGGATTCGCCACCGTAGACCCACATGGATGACAGGTAGATCAATGATCGTGCTCCTGTCTCTACAAGCTGGCGTGCAAGTCGGTCAATCCACTGCCGAGAGGTCGTCTGGTCATCGTGTTCTATCCATGGGCAGATGACCGCGGTCCGGTATCGCTGAAACTGGTTTACCGCCTTCGGCGAGAAAACGTCCATTCGCAAACGTCCGATTCTCGGATCATCGAAGGTGAGCTCCGTTGAGCGGCTCGCCGCCGTCACGCCGTAACCACCAGCAGAGAGGTACTGGCACAGCGACGCGCCAACATGGCCCGTCCCACCAACTACAAGAACTGGTCTTCTGCAGCCCGCACCGGTTAGTGCCGCACTACCGGCACCTTCGTAGGTCATGGCTGTCAACATTACCAACGGCACTAGACAACTCTTCTGCACCGGGTCCGGACGATTATGGCAACTAGCCTTCTCAGCGATGGCATCCTGCCCCCGGTTTAGATCGATGACGCGTGTCTTACGAGGATAGGCGTCCCTTCTTTTCGGTCATCGTGCCGACGTTCAACAGGGAGCACCACATCGGTCGCTGTCTCGAATCGATCGTCCAGCAAGGCCGGCCTGACGTTCAGGTCCTCGTAGTCGACAATGCCTCGGTCGATCGTACCGTTGATATTTCTCTCAGTTATTGCGACCGCCTGAACCTGGAAGTGCTCGTCAACGAGTCAAACTGTGAGCGGTCGTACTCTCGCAATAGAGGCGCTTTACATGCCTGTGGCGCATTCCTTGTCTTCTTGGACTCTGACGATGAGTTGACCCCGGGTGCGCTAAACCGCGCCGCCAACTTCTTGAAAGCTCACCGTGAGTGCCTGTTCTTCTTCCAGAGGATCAGAATCGTTAACGAATCCGGTGCTACCGTTTACGAGCCTGTTATCAGGTCGCGATACGGGATGCGAAAGACTCTCGCAGAAGGCAACCCGCTGTCGTGCTCAGGCGTCTATGTTGACAGATCTCTGTTCCTAAGACATCGGTTTGACGAACACCCGACTCTCATCGGGAGCGAAGATTGGCACTGCTGGATTCGAATTGCTGCCGAACACCAACCGGCTTTGTGTCCGGGCGAGGGTGCGCTCCTCGTTGATCATGGATCACGAACAATGGCGTCGGACCAGTGGAAACAGGCTCAAAAACGGTTTACCTACCTCACTGAGAACCTCTTGGCCGCCCAGGCGACCAGAGACTATCTGGGGCCTTTTCTGGGCCTTTTTCGTGGAAGCCAAGATCACTACGTAGCGGTCAGCGCAGCAGGCCAGTCAGCGCTGCGCCCTTCTCTAGGTCTCTTCCTCCGAGCGATTAGGCACCATCTCCCGCTCCTCGCCTCTCGTCGCACATTGCACCTATGGCGGCTGTGGCTTCGACTCATTCTTGAACCAGCCCGCAAAGCACAATCTCAGTAGTTCATAGGGTCGCCTTCACCAGACTCGCCACGGAGCATTTCCTGTTGCCCACAACTCTTCAAGGTAAGTCCGGTCACGAAGCGTGTCCATCGGTTGCCAAAATCCCTCATGTTTGAATCCCCGCAACTGGTCCCGCTCAGCAAGAAGGCGCATTGGCTCCTCCTCCCACTTGGTTTCATCATCAGCAACAAGTCCTAGGCAATCGGGATCTAGTACGAAGAAGCCACCATTAATGAAGCCGCCGTCGCCTTGTGGCTTCTCAGCAAACCCCGTGACTGCCTGACCTTCGAGAACAAGCGCACCAAACCGACCCGGTGGCTGCACCGCCGTGACGGTCGCCAAGCAGCCGTGCGAACGATGGAAGTCGATGCTTGCGGCTATATCCACGTCTGCCACTCCGTCTCCGTAGGTAAGACAGAACGGCGTGTCGTCATCCAGGTAGGCGCCCACCCTGCGCAATCGACCACCGGTCTGCGTATCCTCGCCGGTATCAACTAGCGTGACCCTCCAGGGCTCGGCGTGACGCCGATGGACCTCCATCTGGTTATCCGCAATGTCGAACGTAACGTCCGACATATGGAGGAAGTAGTTCGCGAAGTACTCCTTGATCATGTAGCCGCGATAGCCGCAACAGACGATGAACTCCTCAATGCCATGAGCGGAGTAGGACTTCATGATGTGCCAAAGGATCGGGTACCCACCCACCTCAACCATTGGCTTGGGTCGCGACTGTGTCTCCTCGGCGAGGCGGGTACCCAGACCACCGGCAAGAATCACGGCCTTCACAAGCGACATCCCATATTGGAGCCCTACGGTACCTGATCGAGATCGGGGGCCGGAGGAGACCCAGTTTCAGCACCCAACTCCTCATATATCTCGACTAGTTGATCGACTCCCTGGTCCAGGTCGAAGTGAGATTCAGCCAGAAGCCGACATCTCTCGGGTGTCCGTGGTTCTGCGACCAGCTCTTCAACCTGATTCGCCGCCTCAACCACTTCAAGACCTCCCGAACGCCCGAAGGCAACTCCACAACCGTGGCGTTCTAGTAGTCCAGCCGCATCGACTAGACCAGGGTTGACGATTACCGGTCGACCGCTTGCCAAGAACTCTCCGATCTTGGTTGGCATAGCGGCGCGAAGACTCGGTCCAGCGTCATCGCGGCACACACTCAGCCCAACATGACACGACGACACCAAGTCAGCCATCTCTTCCGGCTTTGCGGACACCCGCACCGCCCCGACTCCAGTCAACTCCTTCTCCCAGTCAGTCTCCCCAGGCGACGCCACGATGAACTCAACGGGACCTCGACGTCTGAACTCAGCGACCAAGTCGAGCATCAAGTGCACGTCGTAATAGCGATTTAGCGTGCCTGCCAGAAGAACCTTGAGCGGAAGCGATGGCATGGGCGTAAATCTGAATTGGTCTAGGTCGGTACACGTGGTCACGACTCGTGCCTTGGGCGAAACCACACCCTCATAGCGGTGGTCAAGTTCGTGAATCGCCGACTCGGTAAGGGCCGTCACTCTTGTGCTTCGGTACGCAGCCCTTCGCTCGACATGTCGCATTACAGACTCCTGCAGGGATCCGGAACGCACCACTCCAGTGGCGATCTTCTGGTCGACCCAAAGTGACCGTACGTCCCAGACCCACCGTCTGATGCCGGCGAGCATCACTGACGCTGCCGCCATATCGCTCCGTGCATGCACCGCCGCGGCACCCCGGATAACTCGTGCTGCCCGAACTACACGACCGAGACCTCCGACCGATCCCTTGCGGCCAAACCTCTGTGGGCGCCATCTCACACCGAGCTCTACGAGAGTCTCAAGGACAACTGGATCCACGGAATGCTCAAAGGTGATGAGATCGACGTCAAATCCACGGTCCGCGAGACGTAGGACGTACCTGAGGACCTGTGAAGAGCCAACGGTACCGGTCACCGGATCCATCGAGAGATAGGTAACAGTTGACATACCGGAGGCTGGCCCAGTTGGGATGTTCATTACAGGGTCTCGAAGAGTCGGTCCCAGCGCTGAGCAAGAGACTCTTCCGAATACACGGTCAGGGCAGCTGTTTGGCCCGCCGAGGCAAGGGCAAACCGGTCCTCGGGGCACGCCTGGAGGCTCTCCAAAGCGCGCCTCCAGTCATCAGTCGTTGAACAAAGCACCTGATCTTGCAGGCCAGCGAGAGACGCGGCTCGCACGTTCGCAGGGTTGGCTGAAGCAACAACTGGGAGTCCAAGACGCCAGAAAATCCTCATCCGATTCTCAGGTTTGCCAGACGCCATCGGATCTTTCAGGTCGACCGGCACGATAGCAATGTCGCATCTGTCAGTGACTTCGGTCAACGCATCAATACTCCATTGATAGACCCTGACATCAATGCCCCAATCGGCCACGAGATCCTCCGTTTGGCGCACCAAGAACCGATTCATGAACCGAGGCGACGACAAATCAGTAACTAGGTGAAGTCGAACCTCCTGTTCTCGCGCCAGCGTGCGTAGAGCTGGTAGCACCGGACCCATCGCCGACAGCGTCGAGGTAAGGCCTTCCCACACGATGTCCAGTCGGTCCGAGAGGCGGAATCTCGGTGCCCGGAACTCAAACTCATCGTGTAAATCGAGGATTGGGTGCACATTGCGATTGTGGTGGCCAAGCTTTGCAGCCTGCTCTTCAGTACTACATACGACAGCGTCAGCCCGTCTCAACAATCGCTCAACTGCCCGTAGGTAACTGCCCACTGGCCTACTGATCTCGCCTGTAGCCCATTTGGCCAGACCACGTGCCGCCCGTTTCGACCCTCGACCCTCGTCCAGGAAGGAATCCGGGAGGTCAAAGATGACCTTTCGATCGGGTGGGGCATTAGCCCATCTAGTGACATCAGCCCTGGGGGACAAGACGATGATGTCGTGGTCCTCCCAGCCCGAGACAATATCGAATACCAGACCTCGCATAGCCGCGTACCTCGGAAAGCGCCGACGATCAAACGGTCGCTCCATCTCCAATCCGTGGGGCACGTAGCCGATCGACCTGATTGATCTACTAGAGCGGATCACGGAACTTGCCTTCCTAATTCCCGGTTTGTCCAAACGATCGATGTGATCGCTAGAACGCCATAGCCGAGTAGGCATGCCCATGCGGCACCCAACATGCCCCAAGGGGGAATCATCACGAGATCCAGTACCACCACTGCGATCGCACCGACGACCTGTGGAACACCGATTCCGGTAGAACGACCAAAGCCGACCAGCAAAGCCTGCTGCATCAGGTGAACTGACAATACCGCCTCAGCAACGACGACTATTAGGAGCACGTCTCGCGCGTCTCGGAACCCCTCGCCGAACACAACCGGGAGAAGAAACCAACCAACCAAGAATGCAACCATCAGAAGGAGGCTGTACAAGAACACGAAACGTCTGGCATGCCGCCTAGCCATGGCGACCTGGTCGACTCCGCTGCGAACTCGGTCAGCAATCACCTGACTGACAGCTTTCGGCAAGATTCGGAGCGTCTCGGGAATGGCAAGTGCGATAGTGAAAATACCTAGTGAGTGGGTCCCAGCAACTACGGCAATAATCAACCTGTCAGCCCTCAGCGCTAGGAAGAGCGAGAAGTTTCCCGCCATAGGCGAGAGTCCATCGGTGACCAGTTTCCACCATTGGGAGTTGTGTCTGACTAATAGGTCACGACTCAAGGCTCCGGTTGCATGCGCAAGCCAAACTGCACAGAGAAACAGCCCGATAGTCATGGCAACAATGGCTGATGTGGTGGTCAGCCGACCGGTCCAGAAAAGGCCAACAAGACAAACGATCTGTAAGACGGCGAGGCTGACCTCCGCTGTTACCGCTACCCCATAGCGTCGTAGTCCGTAGACGAGACATACGGCTGAATTGAACATCATCGTCGCCACGCTCAATGCAATGACCGCAACTGCAAAGCGCACACCCAGGTGTAGTGAGGTCACAGACAGCACGACAATGACAGAGAGCACTGCCTGCAAAGGAACTAGCGCCACTGTCAGAGACAGGACATCACGCTCTGTTATGCCACTGTCCGGTGCGAGGAGGCCAATCCGACCGCTAGTTGAGGTGCCAAGATCAGCCACGCTCGTGGTTGCCCAGGCAAGTGTGAACGCAAGAGCAATTACGCCTCGACCGGTCGGACCCAAATGTCGAGCTGTAAGCAGCACAAAAACTGTGCCCGCGACCACATTGGCAAGACGTCCCATCAAAACAAGGATGACCTCGCCCCTAGCCCGCTCCGCCCAGCTGGCCCACCAATGCCTTACAGGGAATGGGGCACTCACCACACAAACACCCTTGAGATAAATACGCGCGACCGACAAACGATGCGACGACCAAGAGCGTAGATCGGCAGAGTCACAAGGCGGCGCGGATCTCTACGTAGCGCGCTAACAAGTCCAACAGCGGCTTCCGATACAAGGAACTGTCGGAACGTTTGTAGGTCATAAGCCCTCATGCCGACGCCATGCGACTGCCACCCACCATGGTGGGCCCTCAGAAAAGACCACTTTCCCAAGACCTGCACTCTCAAGGAGTCGACGTACCTCTTCCCTGCTGTATCGCTTCTCAAGACGAGTCCCGAACCGGTCCAAGGAGTCGTTACGCATCACATAGAACGACCGATGCCGATACTGGAACAATGGAAGAAACGCAGGGTCCCGTCCAACCATTTCGACCACTCGGGCCAAACGGGCAAGTGGCCAATAGACGAGTGCAGCAACCAGATCCGCTACCAATGACCGAGGCTTTGATGGCAGGCGCGCCACGACGAATCGGATCGCTGTGACGACCCTGAGGAAAAGGAGTCGGTGCAACCAGCCGTAATTTTCAAGGTCGTGGTACAGGAATACGAGAAACGGTGCCCCAGGTTTTAGTTTCGCTGCGCACGTTGCCACGGCGTGTTCCGTGTCGGGTATGTGGTGCAGGACTCCAAGTGCATATCCAAAGTCACAACTTGCGTCTTCAAGCCCGAGGGAACTGAGATCCTCATGTCGAAACTCAACATTGGTCTCATTAGCAAGCGTCTGGCGAGCAACGTCTAGTGCTGCCTCGCTCGCATCGATGCAGTGCAGTCGACCCACTCGTGGGGCGAAGAAGCGGGCCCATCGACCAGAGCCACAACCAGCGTCGAAGCCTTCCGCGTCTTCAGGCAGGTCTTCCCATGGGAACACCGAGGTGTAGTGGCTGAACATGGTCTCCAACTCGTCTACTTCAAGTTGGCGGTTTCCAAAGCGTGACCACTCTTCACCAAAGCCCTTGACGACACGATGATCCACATTTCGGGACTTGCCTTCGATTGCTTTAAGAGGGGATGGGAGACCCTCTTCAACCGCTCTGCCTTCTCGTCGAGCACGTGATCTCACCGTTCTTCTCTATCCACGTACTCATCATCTGACACGGTTCCGAGGCTTCGTTCTCGCGATTTCATCCTCCGGCCTTCCACGATTGCTTGAACCCCAGCCATCGCAAGCACAGCCAACACAAAACAGATCTGTCCTCGGTGACGGAAGGCTGTTCCCAAATTCCCGTGTGTTACGGCTCCTGAAATACTGATAGCAAACAGCAACAAGGTTGGGTATATGAGCACACGGTGGCCCTTGCCGTGGACCCATAAGCCGTATGCCGCTAAGCCGTATAACGAGATCCAAAGTAGGAACTCCCACCCAGCGAGGACCTGAATTGAGCTCCGCCCATCCCCCCACGGAAGCGGGCGGATCATCGTTTCGTACAGGCCACCGGGGATTCGCTGGAAACTTGTGATCATCCTGTTGTCTACGAGCCTTCCTATCCCGTACTGATCGTGGATGCAGATCCAATCTCCTCGTTCGCGGTCAATCAATCGACTAACAACATCACCGATCTCATCGCTCCCACGAATTTGGCTCTCAAGCAGCGCGGGGCACTCATATTGTCCTTCGGAAATACTGGAGTCGGTGCTGTTGCTAGTCGATTGCGATTGATTGAACCCGGACGAGGAGTTAGCACTCGATTGATTGACCCCGAACGAGGAGTTAGCACTCGATTGATTGACCCCGAACGAGGAGTTAGCACTCATCGCCATATAGGCACGACTGTTTCCCATACTTCCTATGGCGGCCCGGGCGTAGTCAGAGCCGCCAGGACCGAATCCCATAACCCACGGAGCAAAGATGAGTAGACAAGATGCGGCGAGGATCCGAATCCGCAAGCGAGAGCGTCCGACCAGCAGAGCAGGGCACAGGCACCACAGTGCGAGTAGCGCAGAATGGTCCCTAAGCCAGACTGTCGCAACGAAAAGCAGACCTAGCAAGACCGTGGACAGAGCGGTTCGACGACCTGACTCACTTCGCTGCGAATAGTCGACAGTCACAGCTATCGCTGCCAACCCGGCCCAGATCAATGACTCGCGCATCACGACTGAAGACCAGAGAACCTGCGAGGGGAACAAAGCGACGATCAGTCCTGCCCCAAGCGCATACTCTTTCCGCAGGAACCGGCTGGCGAGACAGGCCGCACAAGCGGAGGTCACCGCTCCAAAAGTGGCTACAAGAAGTTGACCGACAATGCGAGACGGGCCGAACAACCAAAACAATGTGGTGAGTGGCCACATGAACGTGCGGGTGGATTCAAAGAGCGATTGGCCATACCCGCCCCAGAACTCTGACGTCAACGCCCCTTCAGATGCCATCAAAGCAAGAAGGAGGTACTGGCCTTCATCGCCGATGAGTACGCCCTCGTGGAGGAGACCGGTAGAAATAGCCACGACAACCCTGACGCCAAGAGCAACTAGAAATGAGCTCAACACCGGGTGGTCAGCCATGGCCGTTACCGAATCACGAACGGCCTTCACACCAACTACTGCCAGACGGTTAGGAGACCTCACCAGATCAGACTCCCACCGTCTGCGACGCTGAAGTGGGAATAACCCCTACTCCCCACAAACGCTCTCTGCTTCGGTCAAGAGTTCCTCTATCCACCGTGGTTCCAATGCCCCTTCTGCAAGTGGATGGAGCAAAGATTCGAGAGCTAGGCCATTGATAGTCCACATCACTAGCGGTCGAGTGGCCTCAACCGTGGCGACCCATCTGTGCCAGGTCAGGGCCTATAGACACAACCAACCCCTATGACATACTGCCCGTTCTCACTCAAGCACAGTCTTATACGCCCTGCAGACCAGTACCGACCCAGTTGCTCATGTGCATCAGCGACTATTTTCCAGGCGTCAGGGGCTGTGGAATCAAGAGCGTAAAATCTGTCGAGTAGAGCTTCAGATCGGTCCGATCGTCCGATTGAAGCGTAAAACTTAGCTGCTTCGACCAGTGATTCAGGTCCGTTTGGGTCGTCGAGCACCAGGCGCTCATACCATTCGCTAGCTAAGCCGTACTGTCCTAGTTCCAAGGCGGTACCTGCAGCGACTCTCGCCGCGCCCGGGTTCCCAGGTTGGAGTCGGGCGCTACGTTCAAACTCTTCGAGCGCCAACTCATCCAGACCACTCTCCCAGTACACGCGTGCCATGGCATTAGCTAGAAACCCGTTATTCGGCTGAAGTTCAATGGCGCGTTGGAGTTCGTCACCCGCCTTCTGGAAGTCCGTTTGGACAAAAGCCTTCTGGGCCGAACTCGCATGGAGGTCGGCCCTAAGTGGTGCCGAGACCCAAATGGCCGCTGCTAGGAATACCAGACCGATCGAACCCGCTAGTAGGAACCGTTGAACCGGCCCGCGAGCAGACTCTCCGGATGCCAATGGTGAAGATCCCCTGACGCGTAGCCCTGGGATTCTGACCTCTCGTACGCCTCCGTCAACACCCTTTGCTAGAAGAATCCCACCGAACACCCACTGGGTGTAGATGAGCCCAGGCATATCGATTGATACAAGCGACTGGACTTGGTACGCGATCCATGCGGCCAGCACCGCTGTGACAAGTAGTTGTTCGCCTCCCCTTGTTCGTCGAAACGCTCGAATTCCGTAGGCACCAACCAGAATGACAATTGATAGGTAGGCGAGTATTAGGAGAAGACCACCTCCACTCAATAGACCTAGTGGGACGCTGTGGGGTGAATCCGACAAGACCATCTCGAACTCGACGGCTTGGTCGACTGATCGAAGCCGAGTGAAATAAGCCGGATAGGTTTCAAGTCCTCCACCGACCAGTGGATGTTCCCGGAAAATCGAAAGACTTATCTTCCAGAACTCGACTCGGCGACCTAACCCACCGGTCAGGTCATCGGATATCAGGGGCCAGGCAGCTCCCAATCCAGCGACACCAATCACCACTCCACCAATAGCCAGGCCTCTAGTCAGGCCTCGCCCGACTCGGCGCTGCGACAACCCAGGGGAATCTAGGCCGACCTGTAACGACCACCTCCGCTGCCTTACGCCCATTAGTGCCGTCCAAATCCCGAGAGCGATCATCAAGGTAAGTGCTGTCGGCAAATCGGGGCCATTAGTAAGAACTGGAACTGCAACCACCACCACACCTACCGGGGCTGCGGCCGCGAGCGCCTCCAAGCGATACCAGCCACGCTGTTGACTAGCCCAGACGGCCATTACGCCTAGGGCAGTTAGCGATACCACTTGGCCCTGGAACGACCCCAGATAGGACAAGGCGACCGATGAGGCCCCGACGGCTGCTCCGAAAATCGACCTTGCGATTAGTGGAAGCCGGCTATCAACTTGGTAGCGGACAAGCAGGGCCAGCGTCAATCCTATGAAAGCCGACGAGAAGTTCGGATTCCCTAGCGTGGAGAACACCTCGCCCACGTAGAGATCCCCTTCGCCCCAAGTGAAGGGGTCAAGTCCGTAGGCTTGGAGCAAGGCATAGCCCACGACGACGCCATGAGCGACGACAAACGTCGCCAGCAGGGGTTCCACCGAACCGCGACGAGCGCTTCGAAACACGGCGTGGAGAAGCACCAGACAGAGGCCATAACTAAGGGCCCCCGCATACCTGACCGTTGCCCCTGTAAGAGACACCCAGGGCTGACCAGAGGTAACCCACGCGAGAACCAGCGCTACAACAAGGGCCGAACTGGTAGCGCTGAGCGGTCGTGGTCCCCGCTCTACTAATCCGGTTGATACTGCTCGAAAGATTCGGAGGGCCAGCACCGCAAGTGCCAGCACAGCAAACAGTGCTGCCTGTGGTGCGTCAAAGGTCGTGATAGCCCCGCGAAGAAAGACCGTTGGAACCGCCAGGACCAGAGCACAAAGAACACCGCCTTCAACCACGTCAGCATCGAGCCGTGCCAGCCGGCTGGTTGAGGACCCAAAACCATTCTGCGGCATTCGAGGATCCTATTTCGTACCCAGTTCAGATTAACGAACGCCAACTCAGCCCAGGGCTAGAGCTCGAATCAGGAATGCCGCCATCTCCTGTCTGGACACTGGCCGGTCCGGACAGAAGCGGCCGGTACCACAGCCGCTGGTAACCCCGCTGGCCTCCAAAGCGGCAATGTCAGCTTCAAACAACGACCAATCGTCATCGCTGAACGAATCCCCTGAGGACTCGGGAAGATCGAACGCCCGAACAAGGAACGCCGCCATCTCGCCTCGTGTAATGAACTGGTTCGGACAGAACTTGGCCTCCGCACATCCGTTGGTAATGCCATGAGCATGCAGGGTGTTGATCTCATTCTCGAAGTAGGAGCCATTGTCGTCAGAGAATGCGTCAAGCTCTTCTTGACCCGGATCCAGCCTGAGTGCTCGAACTAGGAAAGCAGCCATTTCTCCTCTTGTGACCTGAGCCGTCGGACAAAATCTTGACGGCAAACAGCCCTCGGTGATCCCCATAGCGGCTAAGCCGACTATCTCACCGGAGAACGAACTCTCGGGCAAAACGTCACTGAAAGGAGAACGAACTTCGACTTCATAATTGGTAGATCGAAGGCCAAGCCTTCTTCGAAACTCGGCCCCGTCGACAATCTCCTCAACTGGTCTTCCCGACCTGATACCGGTAATTCGAACCGAGCTGACGCTGCCTGACTCGTTATGGGATTCGACCATCACATTGTTGACCCAAGAAAAGTTGAACAGGATGGCAATCGACGATGATTTTGAAGAGAGTCCCCAATACCTCAGCGGATTGTTAGCGAACTCCGAGATCGCCGGAGCGTCGTTCACACTTGCCAGATAGGGGAACACGCCCTCACCGAAAGCATCTGAATAGTCCTCGGTCACTCCAGCTGAAGAGTGGAAGTAGAGTCCCCTCCCGACGCCACCTGAAACGGCGATCACCTCGGACCCAGTTGCCTTGACGGCCGATACCCAGTTTGGATGTCTGGATTCGCTGTCATAGCCACGGAAGACTTGATCTGAAACATCGTCTCGCAAGTTGCAATGACATTCAGAGCGTTGAGACTGAGAAAACGACTGTTCACTGCCACGAACGAGAAGCGTCCAAGCAGCTAGAGACCGTGTTGCGACAACTTGGGCCTTGACCGCCTCGATCGGCCATGTCTCGGGAACCTCCGAGATGCCTCGCACATAGGCCTCTAGGTCTGTCTGGAAGACGAGGTGGAATATTCCATCATTCAGTGGTGTGCGCATCCGAAGAGTCCCGTTCTTGTAGGAGCGGGCCTTCCGGGGAATCGCAATCGTTGTTACATCCGAGAGCGGCCTGATAGACGCGTCGCACCGCCCCGATTCGCCTATTTGTGTGCTACTGCCGTCCACTCCTGTCCGAGAAAATGCGCAGTTGCCATATCCGTGGTGAGAAAATACCCAGGTCTCTTGATCGAGGGCTCGTGCAACACACCCCACTTGGCTATCAAAACAGAGATCCGCCGACCCCTTGTCGACCGTGAACGAAATGCTCGATTCCGATTGAAGAAGCCCGACCCACAAGGGCGACTGCTCGGTTGCCACGAAGGTCCCCACCGCAGCCGTTTGGACAGGGACGACACTGATCCCGGTGTAGTAGCGGTAGAGGATCTGCCGATAAGTCGCCCCCCCAAAGGCCATCGCCTTTGCCCCGTATTGGCTAAGTCCAACACCATGGCCGGAACCCTCACCGAAGAACACGATTTCGCCACCAGAAGCTCGGGCGGTATCAGGTGAAAGCAACAGGCACGCAGCGAGGAGCAAGCCGATCAATCGCCTCTTTCGCGTTGCCATGATTTGCATCGTAGGGGTCACTAACTGTCCCTTTGGGAGATGTCACTTAGACAGCCGGTCTGCATTGGGCCTGTCTTAGCAAGAGAACCGTAGGTGAGGCTTGAGAGCATGGCGCCAGGCTCGTGAGCAATGGGACCTGCCAGAGATGACTGTGCTTAACAGTGTCATCCTTGATCTAGGCAAACTGCAGGCAGGCACGACGCCCCCTCCAACCTCCCGGCGTATCCGACGTCCTATGCCATGTGAAAGAGCAAGTACGTCACCAACTGGGTCAGCCGACTCGAACGACCAGACGGTCCCACTCCGTGATGACTCAGCTAGGAAGAGGTCGTTGTCATCACGACAGTGATCTTGCTGGCACCAGATGCGTGAACGTCGTTGTCGTAGATGGTGCCCACCGCCGCTGTCCAGGCCCAGAAGTCGAGGCTAGTGAGAGCAGGCGTCTCAGAGCCGAACACAGCCAGATTGCCATTCGCGTCGGTCTTAGGGTCTCCCGTGTCGATCGTGCACTTGGTGCCACCGGCTTCGGTAACTGCGGTGGAAGAGCAGAATCCTGTCGTGGTGAATCGTGTACTGGTCGTATCGATCGTGTGTATGTATTTGAAGGTATCGATGACAGTGTCGACGATCGGGGCGAAAGCGTCGCTCCGGTGAGTAACCGAGAGGGTGATCCGAGGCGTTCCCTCCACGCGATATGAGCCCGTTTGGATTACGAGGCCCTTAGGTCGTGCATTGGAGTGAGCTAGGGCATTGGTCATCATTGTCGCCATAGCTTTGCGAGTCATGGGCTCCTGGGGTTCGTAGAGGGTCGCTGTGGCGACCTCGGTCACCCCAAGGTTCCAGAGGTTCGTGATCGCTGTAAGCGATTCGTACAACGTGACACCGGAAAGATCGGTGAAGTTATTGTCGGTGTCGTTGGACTTGATCTCCGTGGCGCCGCTGGTACCCGTCACGAACTCTGAGTTTCCGCCTGGGCCGACAGTGGACTTCTTGAGGAGCCGGGTTAGGAACAGCGCCATTTCCTCACGGCTCACGTTGTCAGCAGGGGCATATGTTGTGGCTGTCTTGCCAACCGTGATCCCAAGTTGTTTGATCTGACCAATTGCGGTCTGAATTTCGTCGGACTCACCACTGATATCGGTAAAGCCATGGCCGGTTCCGTCCCCAAGGGTGATCCCAGTCACAGCTGCCATCCGGGTGAGGAACAACGCCATCTGCCAGCGAGTCACAACGCTGAGAGGCGAATAGGTCGTTTCTGTCGTGCCCTTGGTGATCCCGTAGTACTTGACACAGTCCACGTCGGTTGACACCCAGTCAGTGAACCCAGCTACCGGCGCAACCCCTGTTGGGCATGCCTTATAGGTCGCAAGATCATTCGGGGTGTGATTCGAAACCGGTGTGGCTGTTGCAACGTTGGAAGCCGTTCCGGTGCCATCAGAATTCACGGCGTAAACCCGGAATGAGTACTGGACGTTGTTGATCAGTGAAGTAACCGTAGACGAAGCGGTCGAGCTCACCTGATGAACGAAGTTCGACCACACCGTTCCGTCACTTGTGTATTCGACGATGTAATCCGAGATAGCCGGATTACCCCCAACCGAAGGTGCAGTCCAGGTGAGGGAAACCTGGTTGTTGCCGGCAGTTGCGGCAAGCCCCGTAGGCGGACCTACCGATGCAGCGTGTACCACGGACGTCGTCGACGCCGTAAGGGTGACCGCAAGCAAAACAATGACCCAAAGCCGAGTTTTCAGTGCCACGTTTTTCCTCTTGCTTTCTCACTGAACATCATGATGAGAGTCCCGATCGTAGCTTAGGAACACTGCACAACCTTGAATGCTGGCGACGATGACACTGGGACCAGCTCGGAACCGTTGAGATCCAGGAAACGCAAGGAGCCCCGGTCCGAAGACCGGGGCTCCTCACTAGTTGACCTTCAGCAGGTCAACTATTCAACACTCTTTGATCAGTCAACGAGTCGCCACTCGGAGGCGTTACCAGCGACCCCGTCAGTAGCCAACTTACCGTTGTTACTGGCGTCATACAGCGCGTCTGCTGCGGTGAGCACCAGATTGGTAGCCGACTTGATCGACTGCGCGTAATCGAATGCCGCGTAAGTCTTGGCAGCCCCAGCGATGAAGAACGCATCGTTCGAGTCGTACGTGTACTTCACGTACTCCTGGCTAGCAGCATCGCCAGCGCTCCAGTAGGAGATGTCCACGACGAAGGTGTCGTTCGCCGCATCCATGATGACGATCTTGCCTGAGAACTCGCCATCAGCGGTCTCCGTACCGTAAGCAGCCTGCGGCTGGAAGGCCTGCGGCGCTGCAGCAGCAGCTGAGCCACCATCCAGCGACGTTGCGCTCGGTGCAATCACCCAGTACTGGACAGCCGTAGCGCTGATACCGCTGCCGTCTGAGGTGGCCTGGGCCGTGTAAGTGCTCTTGGCCGAGGTCGCAGCATCACGCAGGGTACCGAAGCTCGCCTGACCACTCGAGTTGGTGGTCCTGGTCGTGCTGTAGGTAGAAGCTGTTCCGCTACCTGTGCCGGTATCTGCACTTGTCAGACGCACCGACTCGCTAGCAACACCAACACCGTACTGATCCAGCACCGTGGCAGTGACCGTACCGGCCGCACCGGTACCAGTTGCCGTAGCTGACACGTACGAGTTCGACACAGCCGCCAGGGCGGTCGTGGTTGCACGAGCCGTGTCCTGCCACTTGATGCACTGCCAGGTTGAACCCGTGGTCCGAGCCGAGCTGGTGGTGAAGTCGCCGATCGCGGTGACCAGCGTGTTGGAACCATCACTGAACGAGTACTTCGCCCACTTGATGCTGCCAGATGCCACAGCCGGATCAGCCATGGTGGCTGTGAACGTCGCCGTACCATCCGCATCGGTGGTGATGACGGTGTTCGTCTGCGCACTCGAAACCGCCCCGCCGGTACCGGACTGGGTGTTGACGTTGATCTTCACGCCAGCCTTGGCCACGCTCACGCCAGTAGCGCCAGCAATCGTCGCCATCTGGAACGTGTAGGTCACGTCGCTACCCATCTTGCCGTCCAAACACACCAGGTCGTTCGTGCCGTCGTAGCTCGAGTAGGTAGCAGAGCTCGCGTACGGGTCGGTCCTGCTCCACTGGGCGGTGTCGCCGTCCTTCTTGGACGTCACGGTGACCGTGGAGGCCCCGGTGGTCGTGTTGTCGTTGTAGTAGGTGCCGACTGCTCCGCTCCATGCCCAGTACTGAACAACATTGCCCTCGGTGCTGGCGCTGACCGTAGTGGCCAGGTCGCCCGCCTCGATTGCGATGTTGCCGGACTGGTTGGTCGCGTAGTCGCCTGCTTCCATCACGCACAACTCTTCGGCGCCGCTGGAATCCGCCTCAAGGGCGTCCTTACAGGCTCCGGTAGAGGAGAAGGCCGCTTCGCCGACTGTGGTCACCGTCTTGTAACCGAAGACGTCAACAATCGTGTTGGCAATGCCGTCGAAGTTGGCGTCACGGTTCGAAACGTGCAGCTCATCCGTGCCAGCGACCATCGAGCCCCAGTCAGTAACGCTGGAAGCCTGAATCGTCAAACCGGTCGGACGGGCGTTGGTGTGACCCAAGAAGTTCGTCATGAACGTCGCCATCTCGGCCCGGGTGATGTCCGCGCTCGGCCGGTAAGCCGCCGCTCCATGACTCAGGTCGGTGACACCCATCTGCCACAACTCGATAATTGCGTTGTGGCCCTCATAGGTCACGGTGCCCGAGTCAATGTCGGCAAAGTTGTAGTCCGTGTCGGTGTTGTTGATGTACGTCGTTGCTGTACCAGCAGCAGTGGCGTCCGACGTTCCACCAGGACCAGCAGTGGTCGCGGCGGCGAGACGCTCCATGAACATCGCCATCTCTTCACGGGTGACGTTGTCGTCGGGCGCAAAGGTCGTCGCCGTCTTGCCGACGGTGACGCCCAACTGCTTGATCTGGTTGATCGCAGTCTGGGAAGCCGCGCTAGTCGGCAAGTCGGTGAAGCCCTGATCGGCCCCCGAGCCCAGCGTGATGCCGGACACGTCAGCCAAACGGCTCAGGAACAGCGCCATCGTCTCACGAGTCACCGTGCCGGCCGGCTCGTAGGTCGTAGCGGTCACGCCAGTGGTGATGCCGTAGTACTTGATGCAATCGACATCGGTCGACGTGGTGTCGGTGAATCCGGCGGCCGGAATCGACGACTGTGTAGGACAAGCAGAAAGCTCGGCCACGTCGTCCATATAGACCGTCGTAGTTGACGCCGCAGCCGAAGCCGGTGACGCCATAAGCGCCGGAATGAGTGCGGCCACTACGGCAATCGCCGTGAGCACACCCAGACGCTTCTTGAGGTGGGAAAGCATATTTCCTCCATATTTGGTTTGGATCATTTGGGTGCGAGCCCGCCACTCCGTACAGAGGCAGCGCACCCGACAGAACAAAGACTACGAATCCGAGTCACGCTAGGTGTCGATACTCCGCAAAGGTGGTGTAAAGCACTCGTAAAATGTGGTCTGCCGGAGCAAAAACCCCTGATTTCGGAACAAAACCAGCCTCCCGACGGTCCGTTCACCCATGGGATTCACCCATGGGAACAGACCACTCCGTCAGCCACCTCACAAACCACCCAAGATGTGGCATCGCCCTGCATGGGCACGAACTGCACTTCGACCCGGAAGCCGCCGGACTCCACGACGATGGCCGAGAAGCCGTCGGCCGGCGAAGCCAGAAACAGGCTGACCGAGTCGCCGAGCACGTCAATGAACACCGTGCCGCCCCTGGCGGCCACCGTGCGCCGGTCGGTGGCAAAAGCGACGACCAACTCCCCGCTGTGAGCGACGCGGCCCGACGAGTCGGCGACGGCCGCTACCACGCTGGCCGGCGATCCACCAGACGACGCACCCGAGACGACTCCACCGGCAGACAGGGCCAAACCGTCAGGCAACTGACCCTCGACCACCGTCCACCGATAGGGCGGCGTGCCACCAGTGGCCTGGAGCGTCACCTGGTAGGCGCTACCGGCCTCGACCTCGGGGAGGGTGGCGGTGAGTACGCGCAGGGCGTTCTCCGTCGTCAGAACAAACGACGCTGATGCCGATCGCCGCGATCCGTCGGACACCCGGACCGAGAAGGAGAACTGGCCAACAGCCTGTGGGATCCCCGAGATCCGGCCGGCGGACGACAGCGCCAGGCCGGGTGGCAGCACGCCTGCAGCCACCTGCCAGGCGTGTGGGCTTTGGCCGCCGGTGGCGACCAGCTCTATGTCGTAGGCCGATCCCACTGTGCCTATCGCCAGCCTCACGGCATCAATGGCTAGTGGCGGCACGGACCGGGTCGTTGTGGTGGTCGGTGGGCGCGTGGTCGGTGGTGCTCCTTCTCCACCGGCGTCTGGCACCGTGGTCGTTGTGGACACAACCGGCGTGGTCGGCGTCGTCTCACTGGTCGGCGTCGTCTCGACGGTCGTCGTGGTCGACGTGGTCGACGTGGTCGACGTGGTCTCGACGGTCGTCGTGACAGATGACGGCTCGACAGTCGTCGAAGTCGCGGCCGTCGGAATCACCGTCGTTGCTGGCACCGTCGTCGGATTCGTCGCTCCACTCGAAATAGTGGAGGTGGGAAGGATCGTGGTGGTTGGTCGGGGAGCCGAAGGGGTCAGCACCTCAACTCGCTCGCCCTGAGGGAACACCTGCAGGTCGACCAGGGTCACCGCAGCGCTGGCTACGTAGGTCACGCCGACGGTGGCGACCACCCAGAGCGACACCACCAACAGTCTGCGCATGAACCACCAGTATCGTCAGTACGTGCGCCCCGTGCCATCCTCTGTGGAGAGAATGGTCTCGGATCGGGGCTAGACGCACCCGGAGGGCTCAAGATGGCTGACATCCTAGTGATCGAGGACGACCAGCGAATCCGTGAGCTGGTGTGCCGTCACCTGGCCGGCGACGGTTACGGGGTCAGCAGCGAGGGCACCGGCCTGGAAGGCCTGCGTACGCTTACCGCCAACCCGCCGGATGCCCTGGTGCTTGACCTCGGCCTGCCTGACCTAGACGGCCTGGACCTGCTGAAGATGGTGCGCAGCGTGGCCGACCTACCGATTCTGGTGCTTACCGCCCGCGAGGACGAAGCCACCATCCTGGCCGCCTTTGACGGCGGCGCCGATGACTACGTGGTGAAACCCGTATCCGGCCCCCAGTTGAGTGCCCGCATCTCTGCCCTGCTCCGGCGGGGCAAGGGCGACACCGGCGACGTCCTAACAGTCGGTGGTCTAGAGATCCGGCTCGGACCCCGAGAAGCTGAGCTCGAGAGTCGTCTGCTGGAGTTCACGGCCAAGGAGTTCGACGTTCTGGCCTACCTGGCGGCCCGCCCAGGACAAGTGGTGTCCAAGGAGGACCTGCACGCCGCGGTGTGGAAGGCCCCGGCGGGTACCGAGGGCCGCACCGTCGACGTCCACTTGTCGACAATCCGCAAGAAATTGGGTGAAAAGCCCGACGACGAGCGGCGGTACCTGCACACGGTGATCGGCGCCGGCGTGCGCCTCGTGGACCCCGGAGCCTGAATGAGGCGTCGTCTGGCACTGGTGTTCGTGGCCCTGGCCGTGATGCTGGCCGTCGGGTTTCTGGTGCCGCTCGGACGCTCTGTGCAGTCTCAGGCCCGCCTTCGGGCCCTGGCCGGGGCACAGTCCGACGCCCGCGGTGTGGCCACCGCCCTTGCCGCTGTGGCCGGCTCGACAGGCGATCTGCCGGGTGTGGCCGAGGTCGAGTTCGTGCTCCACTCGTTCGACTCGTCGGATCTCCTGGTGCTGATGGCCGATGGCACGCTGATAGGCAGCGGGCCGGATGACGCCGTCGCCGTGGCGTCGACGGCTACCGGCTCGGTGGTTGCCGAGGTGGCCGACGGGGCGCTTGCCATCGTCCCGGTGACGTTCGGCGGCGAGGACGGCCAGTTGGTCGTCACAGCATTCGTTGACAATGAGACGCTCCGGGAGGGCGTCGGGTCGTCGTGGCTAATCCTGACCGTG
>Ga0206683_10000042_pt1 | contig 77224 bp, 73 predicted proteins | sample M280m12015metaG_FD_155483 | JGI IMG/M metagenome (GOLD analysis project Ga0206683, IMG submission 155483) | Ammonia-oxidizing marine archaeal communities from Monterey Bay, California, United States - M2 80m 12015 | ecosystem: Environmental > Aquatic > Marine > Intertidal zone | place: USA...
CCACTACCGCCAGATCGTGGCTGATGAACAGATATGACAGCCCCAGTTCTTGCTGAAGATCCAACAAGAGGTTCATGACCTGTGCCTGAACCGATACATCTAAGGCGGACACCGCCTCGTCGGCGATAACCAATTCAGGATTGAGGGCGAGAGCTCGAGCGATGCAAACTCGTTGACGTTGCCCGCCTGAGAACTGGTGAGGGAAGTTTCGAAGCATCGAGCGTTCCAGGCCGACCAGTTCAAACAGATTGGCAGCCCGTTCTTCGGCTTCCTCTCCGCTGGCAATGGCATGCACCTTTAGAGGCTCAATGACTGCGGTACCGACGCGGACTCGCGGATCGAGGCTCGCGAACGGGTCCTGGAAGACGATTTGCATGGTCTTTCGATGTGGCCGGATTTCGCGTGGGTCAAGATGGGTGATGTCAACGCCCTTGAGCAAGACTCGCCCTTCGTCGGGGTTGTGGAGTCGGATTATGAGGTTGGCTAACGTTGATTTGCCACAGCCGCTTTCACCGACCACAGCTAACGTCTCGCCATGCTCGATGTGGAGTGAGACGTTCGTTACCGCATGCACCTGGGCGTGGCGATCGGCAGGGAAACGCTTGGAGACGTTTTCTACGCGAACCAGAGGTTCGAGGGTACTCATTGAAGGCTTCCGGCTAAATGGAATGCTTCAGGCTCGTGTTTACCGGCCATACTGCCTAATCGGGGTACCGCACTGATTAAACCCTGGGTGTACGGCTCCTTCGCTGAGTGGAAAATTTGATCGACTGGCCCCTGCTCGACGACTTTCGACTGGTTCATGACGACGACTCGATCGGCGACTTCAGCAATGACTCCCATGTCGTGGGTGATGAGCATTACCGCAGTACCAGTTTCGACTTGGAGTTGTTTTATGAGGCCAAGGATTTGAGCTTGGATGGTTACGTCAAGGGCGGTCGTGGGCTCGTCGGCGATAAGCAGACGGGGTCCGCAACATAAAGCAACGGCGATCATTATTCGTTGCCGCATCCCACCGGACATCTCATGGGGGTACTGTCTGATTCGTTTGTCAGCCTCGGGGATCCGCACTAAATCGAACATTTGGCGGGCTCGGGCCATGGCTGCTTTGCGGCTTAACCGCTCGTGGATGCGCAAAGACTCAGCGATCTGTTCCCCTACGGGGTACACCGGGTTCAAGCTAGTAAGCGGCTCTTGGAAAATCATCGCGATTTGATTGCCACGGATGCCACGCATGGTGGCCTCATTTTGAGTGAACAGGTCGATTGTTGAACCGTCGGGCATTGTGAATTCGGCTTGGCCGCGTTCGATTTTGGCTCTGGTGCCCATTTCGATTAGCCGCATGATCGAGAGAGCGGTTACTGACTTTCCTGATCCTGATTCGCCCACGACTCCTAGAGTTTCGCCGGGCTCAATGGTGAAGCTCACTGAGTCCACCGCAGTGAGGTCATCGAAGGTGACGGTTAGGTCTTTTAGCGCGAGGAGAGCCATTAGCGTCCCCTGAGTTTTGGGTTGAAGGCGTCTTGGAGGCCATCACCGATCAAGGCGATACTGAGCCCGGTGATGACGATGGCGATACCTGGGAAGGCGACCGTCCACCAGGCGGTGAGGGTGTAGTTCCTGTTCTTGCCCATTATTGATCCCCAGCTGATCGTGTTGATGTCCACCATGCCTAGGAAGGCCAGACCGGCATGGAAGAGAATGGCGATGACCACTAAAAGGGTGGCAGCTACCAAAAGGGGAGGCATGGCGTTGGGGAGGATCGTGCGGGTCATAATTCGCAGGTCGTTGGATCCGATAGCGCGGGAAGCCTTCACGAACTCCATTTCGCGGACCCTTAAGAATTCAGCTCGGGTGAGGCGAGCTGGTAACGCCCACAGTGTGAGGCCGATAGCAAGGGTTTCCTTCCATGTCCCGGGCCCCATGAGATAGATGAGAACTAATGAGAAGAGCAGGGATGGCATAGCTTGGAAGATTTCAGTGAATCGCATCAGTAAAGCGTCAATCCAACCGCCGAAGTAACCAGCCAAGCTCCCCACTACTAAACCCAGACCCATGGCCATTGACCCAGCGACTGCGGCGACGAAGAGTGTCGTCCGACCGCCAGTAATGACGCCCGCGAGGATGTCTCGCCCTAGGTAGTCAGTTCCCAATAATGGGCCCGCGTCGTCACCTGGACCCAGGAATGGTCCAGCTGCCATTTTGTGGGCCTCTTGGCCGTAGATGGCGGGCCCGAAAATAGTGACGAGTACGATGAAGGTGAATACAACTAATCCCGCGACCGCTGCCTTGTTCCGCAAGAACATGCGAAAGGCCCCACGACCCCCAGCTTCCGTGGATGAGTCGATGGCGATTCCAAGGTCAGTCACCGGGACCCTCCGACACGTATCCGAGGGTCAATGAGCCGGTAGACAAGGTCTGTAAGCAAGTTGGCAATAATTACCATGGCCGCGGAGAAGATCACGATGCCGACAACCATGGGGCTGTCACGCCGGAAAATCGAGGTGATCATGAGTCGACCGATCCCAGGCCAGGCGAACACGAACTCGACGAGTAACGCGCCCGAGAGCAGATTGCCGATCTGTAAACCCGCCGCTGTGACTACCGGGATGATCCCGTTGCGAAGGGCGTGTTTGTACACAACGACTCGCTCGTGAGCTCCCTTTGCCCGGGCGGTCCGGATGTAGTCGGATTCCAGTACTTCAAGCATGGACGCCCGAGCTAGCCGAGAGTAGATAGCCAGGTAGATGATGCCGAGGCTGATTGCCGGTAGGACGAGATGCTGGAGCGTGTCGATGGTTTCACCGAACCAGCCACCTTCATAACGAACATCCTCTATGCCCCCCACTGGCAGAATGCCCCACTTTGCAGCGAACACGACAATGAACATGAGTGCCAACCAAAACACCGGGGTGGCGAAACCGACGAGACTCATCACCGTTACGCCATGAGAGGCAGGGCTTTCGGGTCGTCGAGCGGTGAACACTCCTAAAGCCACGCCGATTGTCACAGAGAAAAGAAGTGCAGCGCCAGCCAGCAACACTGTCGCGACGAGCCGTTCCAAGATGAGGCCGAGGACTGGCTCGCTGAAGTATGTGGACTCACCAAGGTTTAGCTGGGCCACGTTACCTATATAGGTTCCGAGTTGGATGAGCAGTGGCTGATCCAGACCATAGTCAGCTCTTATTTTGGCTAAGAATTCGGCGTCACCGACTCCTTGTTCCCCGGCGAGATAGAGCGCAGCGTCGCCCGGAGCGATCTGAATCAGGAGGAACACTATGACCACTACTGCTAGTAGCAGTCCAATTGCCTGTCCTAATCTGATCCCGATGCTCCGGGCGAGAGCTGTCACACTCGTCTTTCTTTGGTCTAATTACCGGTTGTTGGGTTGGTTCTTACTTGTCCAGCCAAATGTTTTCCATGCCCGAAAGTGGCCCCCACGCCCCGTCTGGCTGGTCCCTTACGTACAGCTGGTTAGCTCCGAAGATTGGCAGAGCGTTAATGCCGTAGAACGGTAACTCAATCGCTGTGATTACCTGGAACTCGTCGTAGAGCGCTTTCCGTTTTGCGACATCTGGTTCTGCCGCAGCGGCGTACAGCAACTCGTCGACCTTCTCATTGCAATAGGCCGAGTTGTTCACGAACACGCCAGGTCTAATGTTGGCGCACACGTAAGCTCGTTGGACGCCTATGACAGGGTCACCCCAGTTGAAGTAGGCGTTCATTGTCATGTGCCAGGCGTCAGGTCCGCCGAAGAAGATCCCAGCCCAAGACGGCAAGTCGGCTGACTGCATGACCTCTACGTTGATACCGACTTCGTCAAGAGCCAGAGCGATGTATTCAGCTACGTTGCGCTGCTGCTCGTTCGGACCCGGAATATAGTTGATCCTCAAATCCAGGCCGTCCCCGTAGCCAGCGTCGTACAGCAACGAACGTGCCTTGTCCAGGTCAACGTCGTAGCGCTCAACGTCTTCGTTATAGAACGGACTTGATGGATGGATACCACCCAGTAGCTCCATGGTCTGTCCCTGGTGCAAGGTGTTAATCACGTAGTCGCGGTCGATGGTGTACGCGATGGCCTGGCGTACCCGAAGGTCGCTCATAATGCTGTTGGCCATGTTGAACTGCAAATGGTTCAACGAGCCGACGCCTCCCAGAAGGTCGGGAATAGCGACCAGATCCGGATTGTTACTTACCTTTTCGGCGTTGATAACGCTCGCGTAGCCACCTGAATCATATTCTCCGCTTTCCAACCCAAGCATCGTCGCGTCTTCGTCGGGGACGATTACGTAGATGATCTTGTCCAGGTAGGGGCGATCGGGGATAAAGAAGTTCTCATAACGTTCCAGCACGATCTTTTGTGTGTTCTCGTACTCGGTTAGGCGGAACGGACCTGAACCAATTGCGCCCTCCACGTTGTTCGGGTGACCCTTCATTTCGTTAATGGGGGTGCCGTCATCCATGATGTGTTTCGGCATGACGGGCATCATCACATCGGACACGGCGATCCACAGTGCCGGGTGCGGGGTGGCAAGATGCAGCACCACTGTGAGGTCATCAGGTGTGTCGATTGACTCAAGCGGACCCCACATCCCGGTGAAGGGGTGATTTGCCTGGATCACTTCGATTGAAAACTTCACATCGGCTGACGTGATCGGTGCTCCATCGTGGAACGTTGCGCCCTCTACCAGGTGGAAGGTTATGGTCAAACTGTCGTCGGAAACCTCCCACGATTCAGCCAGGTATGGCTGGGGTTCCCAGTTGCTATCTAGGTGCGTTAGCGAAGCGAAGATTTTCGAACTGGGCTGCGCAATGCCGATTCCGGAATTGACACCATGGTTGACGTTCGCGCCCACTTGGGTGGTCGCAATAACCAATGTCCCGCCGTGCTTGGGTTGTGGAGCGGCCGGCCCTGAGGTCGCCTCCTCTTCGGCTGCTGGCGCGTCATCACTCGCTGCTGGCTCGTCATCACTCGCTGCTGGCGCGTCATCGCTCGCTGCCGTCGAACTGCTGTCGCTGCTGCTTGAGCTGCTGCTGTCGCTGTCGCTGTCGCTGCTACCGCATGCTGCAGAGAACAATGACAATGCTGCGAGCAGCGTGACTATTTTCATCCATCGATAAAACATTTGGTTCATCCCCCCATACCTACCCCAAGGCTGAGGCAGTATGTCAGCCGAACCCTAGCGCTCTAAATCGACGTTGCGCACCGGTTGGGGTGGGTACCAGCGACTGTTGTCTTCAACCAACTTGACGACGACAGTAAAAGGAGTTTCTAAATAACTCCGAGTGAGTTGTTGCTGCTGGTCTACCTCAACTAATCGACTCACCTCAAAATTTGGATTTCCACCCACCAGTCGCCTGGATTTGGGCACACTCGGGAACAATCTGGTGTCCGACCCGGGCGATTTGTTCGTGGATTTCTTGCACTTCACCAGAAGGACAGTCCATCTTCGCGACCACAAGGGAGTAACCCGCTTCTGCAAATTTTTCTAAATCCTCCAGCACCTGTTCAGAAGTTCCGGTGCAGATCTTTCTTGGCGTTTGATGGGCGAGGGCATCATCACTGTCGGTAACTCTCATGGTTGTGGCAGCCATCATGATGAAGGTCGAAGGGTCCCTCCCTGCTATCTCGAGGTCGGTTTTGATTATCGTCTGGAGATCAGAGTGGCGGTTCGGGTCCGCAAAAGGGTCAAGAAATACTGGATAAAAACCGTCGCAATGAGCTGCCGCGCGACGCGCCCCAAGGGGAGACACCCCTCCATAAATGATGGGGGGGTGAGGCTTCTGCAGAGGTTTTGGGTCCATTGAAACGTTGTCGAACGAGTAGTAGTCGCCGTGAAAAGAAACGAAGTCGTCTTGCCAACTTCGCTTATAAATCTCGATGCACTCGACGGTTCGTCTCCCGCGCTCAGCAAAGTCAACACCGAGAGCATCAAACTCCTCGGCCATCCAACCGGCGCCGACCCCGAGCAGAAGACGGCCCTCCGACAGTACGTCCACCGTCGCGAATTGGCGGGCGTCACTCAACGGCCCACGGTAGGGCGCAACGAGCACACTGGTACCAAGTTTGATTGTGTTCGTGGCAGAAGCAACTGCTCCCATCACAACTGCACCATCGAGCATCTCGTGTCGCGGTGAATAAGAGCGGGCACCGGTCTGATTAGCGATATGCGCACTCTTTGTTTCTGAGGGCATACACACGTGATCGGGAAACCAAATTGAATGAAACCCATTGCGTTCAGCAGTTTGTGCAATCGCCACTGGTTCAAGCGTTGCCCCTGGGACACTTCGGGTGTAGTTGTTTACATCATCTCGATAACCGACACCGTGGGTGTTTGCATATAAGCCAATCTGCATAGCTCACACTCCTTCGAATAGTGCTGTAATTATGGTCGCTAGGACGTATGGGAGGATTGGTTTTGAATCCAGCCTCCGCTGATTAAAGGAGATGCTCCTTGACAGACCTTGAAAGTCGAATTTGTCGGCTCGAAGACATCGAAGAAATTAAACAATTGAAGGCCAAATATTGCCGGTTCTGCGATGAAGGGTATGACCCTGACGGCATCGCTAGTTTGTTCACTGAAGATGGTGTTTGGGATGGGGGTCGGACCTTTGGACTAGCTGAAGGTAAATCTGCCATTCGGAAACATTTTGAGGGAGCGGGTAACAGGATTTCCATCGCGCGTCATCAGGTGATGAATCCGATTATTGAAGTCGATAATGAGTCGGCAACTGGTCACTGGCTTTTGTTTCAACCCTGTACCGATGCGGGAAGTGGGAAGGCTGTCTGGTTGGCGGCAACGTACACCGATCAGTACAAGAAAGTGGATGGATGCTGGCTCATCAGTCACTTGAGTATTGAGGTCGCATTTTTCTCGTCCTATGAAAAAGGTTGGGCAGAAGAGCAATTTCTCGACGGGCGACAGCCCTAACTAGTTGCCTCACAAAAAATAATTCTGTCGAGGACTTACCCGTCACCTTCTCAGACAGCCCGCACCGGGGTCCTTCTTAACTGTTTTTAAGTTGAGTTATAAAGGATGGAACCCCACAAATCAGCCATGAAACTGGGGGCTAGATTTGGGCCATGTTTACGACAGACCCATTCCTGTCTGCCTCTGTTGGGGGCACTCCACTGGTGCGACTCGAAGAAGTTGTTCCAGATGGATGCGGGACCGTGTGGCTCAAAGTGGAGTCGGGGAACCCGACGGGGAGTTACAAAGACCGTATGGCCGTCGCCGTTCTCGGACGCGCGCTCGAGAGAGGTGAAGTCAAACCGGGTGATCGGGTCGTCGAGTTCACGGCCGGGAGTACCGGGACCGCTCTCGCTTTTGTTGCACCCCGCCTGGGCCTGAGCTTCACAGCAGTTTCATCCGATGCGTTTTCGGAGGAGAAGTTGCGTTCCATGCGCGCCTACGGGGCCGAACTCATCATCGAGGCAAGCGAGGACGGTGCTATCACACCTGAACTCGTAGGACGCATGAAGAACCGGGCCCAAAAATTGGCCGCTGAAGAAGGCACCTTTTATGTGGATCAGTTTGGCTCTCCCGACGTTCTAATTGGGTACGAGCCGATGGGCACTGAAATTGCCGATCAGACCGGCGGTGCCGTGGATCTCATCTGTGCTGGTGTCGGGACGGGCGGAGCTCTAATGGGTGCTGTAAATGGGCTCGACGCGAAAGGAGTTCGACCAGTGGTGGTTGCCCTCGAACCCGCTCAATCTCCACTGCTGACCACCGGCGTGGGAGGACCGCATCGCGTCGAAGGCATAGGCGTCGGGTTTGAACCGCCGTTCCTAGACCGCACACGATGCACGGACATCAGAACGGTTGACGAAGCTTTGGCGATCGAAATGTGTCGTCGCTTAGCTGCCGAGGAAGGCTTGCTCTGCGGCATTTCGACAGGCCTGAACGTTTGCGCCGCAATCGAACTTGCCGCAGAGCTTGGTAAAGGTTCATCTGTTGTGACTTTGGCCTGCGATAGCGGTTTGAAATATTTGAGTGGTGGACTCTTTGACCGCTCCTAGGTTGACATGGTGACCCGACCACACGGATCCTGGGATGGAACCAGCGGTCCACCATTTTGGGTTGTCATCATGGGTGTCTTCATCCTGCTTTGGATTTTGAGCAAAGCCTGTGGTGGGCTCTGATCCCCGAAAAGGAAGAGCCCTTTAGTTGGGAAAATCTTTAGGTGCGTGGGAAAGAACGAGAACCAAAGTCATCCAGGCTGACGCTCTCAGAAGTTCCCTGGGTCGGTCTCATAGCCGCATCCGGGGTTCTTCATTTTTGGGCAGAGGTGGTAGCGCTGAGGTAGGTTCGCGTACTTTCGCGTAATCACAATCAGGGGGAAATATGACGTTTATGGCGTTCTCAACATTGAGTGGCGATAACACTGATTTGGAGGGAAATCTTGAAGTAGCTACACGCAAATTCGATCCACTTGGATCAACCCGCACCGCAATGTCGGTGGCGTTGACTGGTCCGAATGCCGGGAACGTAACGATTACCACAATCTGGGATTCTGCCGACGCTTGTTTTGATGCTCGCAAAGCAGTCCTGAGTGACCCAGAGGCCATTGCCACGATGCAAGCCTCTAACAGCGTCCCCGTCCAGTTCGGACTTGGTGAAGTAAAAGCGGAGGTGGGTAACTGTGAAGGTGCTTTTGCGTGTGCGGCTGTAGCGGTCGCCTCCGATCACTCCGATGAAGCCGTTGCCGCGGTTGTTGCCCAGTCTGAACGGGTGATAATGCCTCACGGAATTAACGGATACCGAATGGTTCGCATGGTTGCTGCAGGGGAGATGACAGGTGCCTACGTGAACCTTTTCTACTGTGACTCTGTAGATGCCTATTTTGCTGGTTCCGCTGCTGCGTGGGCCGATGCAGGGTTTGTGGCCCAGTCACAGAAAATAGGGGCACAAATTGTTGATCGGTTGATTAGCCGAATGGTCTGAAAGGTCTCGCTACCGGCGCAGAATCCTCGAGGTTTTGTGTTGGTGGTGGGAAAGAACGGGAGAAGAAGCCCAGGTCATCCAACGTCCGGGGTTGACGCTCTCAGAAGTTCCCTGGGTCGGTGCCCTTGGCCTGGCAGTTGTCTTGCTTGTCCTGATTAAGGTCTGGACGACACCGTTTCCCTGAGATCAGCGGAGAACATAAAGGACCGGGACGCAATCCATACATCCTGGCCGTTGTCGAGACCATTGTGCAGTATCCAGTCACACGGTCCCTATCTGGATAGGACTTACCAGCCGCAAACTCAACTTTGAATAGGCCCTAGGACAGGCTAAAGACCCCAGCGAACGCCCCAGAGTTGGAGTCGGGTAGCTCCTCTTGAGTGAGTGGCACCGCGATTTCACTAACCGTGGGACCTATCTCTTGAGCTACCGGTGTCAATGCATCAAGATCGAAGCCGTATACGTTCGCCGCTACACCGGCAAAAAGTTGTCTGCACTTTTCTTCGGGCACATCAGAAAACGTTGAGCGAAGAGCTTCTAACGAATAAGGAGTCGTCCCCTCTTCGTGAGGAAAATCCGATCCCCACATGATTCGATCAACTCCAACTGCATCAATGTATTTAGCCTCTGGACGGGGCATGAAGCTCGCACCGATGTAGCAGTTCCGTGCGAAATATTCGCTGGGGGTAAGTGAGAGCGAACGGATCACCTCCGAAGCGAACAGAGGCATTGTGCGGCTAGCACTGCTTGCCTTGATCCCCGCAACAGTGGGGTCCATGCGACCAAGTTCAGGCAGAACCCATTGGATACCGCGGCCTTGTTCAGTCCACACCGCTTTCAACTTTGGGAAGCGTTCAAAAACACCAGCCAAGATGAGGTGAGCAAGGGTCCGTCTTGTCCAATCACTGAATTCGAACATCATCACTGCGCGTGCCGCGGGAAGGTCCGCCCCGACTGTCGGCGCACCGGTGCCTGGATGTTGGTGGATGGGGAGAGCCAACTCTTCGCAAGTCGCCCAAATTGGGTCATAGCGAGGGTCAAACCACGGTCCAACCGGGTGATTGGCAGGGATAGCTGGTAACAGCACACCTCCAATAACGCCAGTTGACGCAGCCCATCGGATTTCAGCAACAGCAGTTTCAACATCGTGAGGCATTATTTGGATCAACCCAAGACGACGCCCAGGGACCTTGGCACAGAACTCAACTAACCATCGGTTATGAGCACGTAAACCAGCGGCCCTTGGCGCGAGAGTCTCTTTAGTTTGAGGAAGATCGGCGAGTGTGTGAACAGTATTGAAAAATGGCGGGATTGTGTTAGGGAAAACAACCTCTGCCGCAATGCCGTCGTTATCCAGAATCTCTAATCGGTAGTCGCTGTCCCAATTACGTGAAGCAGTCGAGTCAACAAGGTCATCAAAGGGACTCTCGTAGCTTGATGCCCAAGCGTCAAAGTCGTCGTGCCATTCGGACTCCAAGTAGTCCTTGTACTCGTGGAGTTCTGCCCCAGCGTGCGTATCGGCAGAGATCACTACATACCTGTCGATTGTGTCCCATTTGTCCGTCATTTGGTTTCCCCCCGATATCGCCTTTATAGCACCTATAGAGTCAGGCTCTTTTCCGGTTCTCTGGCTGCGTTGCGGCCCGCGATGAACCCATAGGTCAACGCGAGACCGATGGTTGTTCCAGGACCCCAATATGCAGCGCCCGCTGGAGTCGCAACGCAATTACCTGCGCCGTACAGTCCGGCGATGGGTTGGAGATCAAACCCAAGAATTTGAGCTTCTGTATTAATGAGCGGCCCCCCATTCGTGTCCAAAACGCCTGCGCCGACAATCGAGGCGTAATAGGGGCCGTTGTCCGATAGGGGAGCCATGGTTGGGTTTGGAGTTCCGTCACGCTCCATCAAATTCCATGCCAACTCCATCATCGTTGATCCCCGTTGGAAGTCATGATCTACGCCTTCGGCAGCGAAATTGTTGAACCGATTGACTGTGTCGTGAAGATTTTGAACAAAATCATCGGAAAGACGTACATCGCCAATGCTGTCACCGAGTTGGGTGAGACGCTGATCTATTGCCTCTGAGAGAGATCTGAGGTCGGGTGCTTCGATCACGTAGTCAAGTTGTTCGTTTGGAAGCGGAACGGGGGGGCGAAACGGAACGTCGAGTGGCGAATCAGCTACGGCCTGATCCCAAATCATGAAGAGCAAGGTGTTGGGAAAATCGCGAGAAGTAGCGCTGTAATGAAGATGTACTTGACCGCGGTCATGGTAGGGAGCTTTTTCGTTGACGACCCGTCGACCGGTCCGGTCCACTTGAATCATGCTGTCCCCAAATGGCATCCACAGCGACGGAGGAGAAGGCGAACGGAGGGCGGGTTCGACAACTATCTGTTTCCACCAAGCCCCGCTCATTTGACCGAAAGACGCTCCAAGGCGGTTAGCGATCCGCAAAAAATCGCCTTGTGCGTGAGGGGTAGCACAACTCCCAAACACTCGACCAGGTATGTGCCGGCGAAGAAGCTCTCCGTTTTGTCCGAAGCCTCCTGAAGCGAATACAACTCCGCGCCGGGCGGCGGCAATAACTGTTCGGTGACCGGCGCGTATTTCGAGGCCCACGACTTCGTTTGCTTCGTTCAAAATGGTGTCGTGGACTTGATGCTCAAGCAACACAGTTACGTCTCTGCCAGCTGCTCCGCGTTTTAGTTGTTGAATCATGAACCCAGAACCCGGCCGAGGGGCAAGATGCCTACCGCGAGGAGCCCTATTCTCGGGGAGATGTGCTCCGTAATCTGGGAATTGGATGTAGTGGTCGGTGTCGTGGACCTCTGCCACCAGATCAAGCGCCCCAACTTCGGTTAACGCGTCGATGGTGGTGGCCCCTTCGTCGTAAAAGGTTGCAAGTAAATCGAATTCGGTTTGAGGTAGGCCTAACGTTGGGTGGTCTGGTGAAAAATATTGCGGGGCAGCAAGTCGTGCTAAATATTCCAATGCGTGATCTTTTGGATCATCGACGCCTTGGCTTCGCATTGAACTGTTGTTGGGTACCCAAGCGGTCCCACCAGAAAGACCGGTGGTGCCGCCGACGTACTGGTTTCCTTCAAACAGGATTACTGACGCCCCACTAAGGCTGGCGCTGATAGCCGCGCTGAAGCCAGCTGCCCCGCTGCCGACGACCAACACGTCCGCTTCGTAGTCGTACAGATTTTCCGCTGTGACACTCATTTTGGCCTCAAACCACTCAGTGGGACTGAAACTGGTACTCGTCTCGGGAATATGATGGCATTTCATCTCTCCGAAAGCCGAAGAAGATATGTACTCGTACGACGAAACGAGCCAAACACTTGAAGCTGACTATCGGCTTCACTATCACGAAGCTGGGGAAGGCCCGGCGCTGATCCTGCTTCACGGGTCGGGTCCCGGTGTGACGGGGTGGACGAACTTTGGTGCGAACCTACCTATCTTCGCTGAACACTTCAGAACAATTATTTTAGATATGCCGGGATTTGGAGGCAGCGCCAGCCCTGAATACGACCAGCAGTATCCGCCGGTCGCTGCGGACGCAGTCGCGATGTTCATGGAAGGTCTCGGGTTGAATTCAGCTCATCTTCTGGGGAACTCGATGGGTGGCAACGTCGCTAGCCACGTAGCTCTCAACTACCCGGATCGAGTTCAACGGATGGTGATGATGGGCCCCGGCGGGCTTGCTGTAAATATTTTTGGGCCGAACCCAAATGAAGGCACCAAACGACTCATCGAATTTATGGGGGATCCGTCGCGGGAACGGATGGCCGCGTGGGTGCGAACCATGGTCTCAGATCAAGCGTTGGTCACCGATGAGCTCATTGACTTACGAATGGAGAACGCGATGAAACCGGGGGTGATGGACTCCACGCGAGCGATCTTCGGTACCTTCTTCAAGTTCCCAGACCCGACCCCGCTCTGGTCCCGGGCTAACGAAATCCAGCACCCGACTCTCATCACGTGGGGACGCGACGATCGAATGTTGCCGTTTGAGGGCGCGCTATTCCCGTTCCGACAAATGCCGAACGCGGATCTTCATGTTTACTCGAATTGCGGCCATTGGGCTCAGGTAGAACGCAAAGATGACTTCGAGCGAGTCGTAATCGATTATCTACTTGGTTAGGACACTCAAATGTCACATGAAGTAACCGAAAGAATCGAAGAACAACAGGAGTTTTTCGCTGGGCAAGCTGTCGAGGCTGAAGCGCTTGGTCGACTGCCGGTGGAAACGACTGAACGCGTCAAAGCCACGGGGGTGATACGGCTGCTGCAACCTCCCGAACACGGGGGATACGCGGCGGAACCCACTGCCTTCATGGAGGCTGTGATGGCCTTGGCGAACGCTGATGCTGCGGTGGGGTGGGTGGCTGGTGTTATTGGTGTCCATCCGTGGGAAATGGCTTTTAATGACGCGCGAGTACTCGAAGAAGTCTGGGGGCAAGACGCCGACACATGGGTGGCGTCTCCCTATGCGCCCAACGGCATTGCGAGCCCATCCGATGGGGGTTTCATTTTCAACGGCAATTGGGAGTTTTCCTCAGGCACCGATAGCTGCGATTGGATCGTGTTAGGCGGTTTGGTGAAGGGAGAAGGATTGGTTGATGGCATCCCTCAGATGTATCACTTTCTCCTACCCCGCTCAGACTACGAAATAGTGGAAGATTCTTGGAACGTACTGGGGTTGAGAGGCACAGGAAGCAAAGACATCATCGTTAACGATGCTTTCGTTCCTGACTACCGGGTGCTGAACGCCACAAAGGTCTTCGATGGGACCGCTGCTCTAGAAGCAGGTCGTGATGAGGCCCTGTATCGGATGCCGTGGTCGGCGATCTTTCCGGTAGCCCTCTCTGCTGCTGTCGTGGGTATATGCGAAGGGGCGTTGGCATGTCACTTCCAACATCAAGCGACTCGCACTTCGATGTTAGGACCCATGTCTAAAAACCCGTATCTCTCGTCGCGAGTTGGAGAAGCGGCTTCAGAGATTCACGCCTCCAGATCGCAGCTTTTGTACAACCTTTCAAACATGTATGCCATGGCCCAAAAAGGAACTGAAATTCCCTTGGAGATGCGGGTTGCAAGCAGGCGTGATCAAGTACGCGCTGCCCGTCGAGCCGTTGAAGCCCTCGATGACATCTATATCCGGTCTGGTGGCGGCGCGACCCGAGATGAGCATCCGTTAGAGAAATGGTTCCGAGATGCGCACACGGCAATAAACCACACCATCTTTGCTGCAGATGACATGTATCACGCCTACGCGGCCATGATGATGGGGCAAGCACCAACGGGCTTTACCCGGTTGCTTGTTTGATCTCAAAACACCGCAACGGCAATCCGGCGTCAAAGGTTTGAAGCCACGAAGGCTCAATAATTGGCTTAGGTAAGCAACTCTTGCTGAGAAGAATAGAAGTCGCCGATCGGGCCGAAACGGCTGTTATCTCCGAAGGTTTCTTCGGTCCAGGCAGTCAGTTCGGCCTCATCAAGGTTGGGATCCCACGATGTTGCTATTGGCTGAGCAACATGGAATGGGGTGTCGCAGAAGACTTCAAGCCCGTTGCCTTCCGGATCGGTGAAATAAATAGACCAAGCGTTGCCATGCGTTACTGGGGCCATCTTTGTGGCGCGACCGTCGGTTTCCAGAGTTTCAATGGTTGCTTTCACGTCCGTGAGACTGCCGACGCGAAACGCCAAATGGTTCAAGCTGTTGGAGTCGCCTGACTCTTTTCGTGTCTGAAGAAACGCGAACTGGTGGTGGTGGTTTGGGTCGCTTGTCAAGAACGCGACCTCAGGACTTCCCTCGCCAGCGATTGGGTCACGATCGGTGACGGTGAAGCCTAAAACGTTGGTATAGAAGTCAATCATGTCGTCCATGTCGACCACGTAGATGAGCGCATGCGCAAATTCCAGTGCCATGAAAATCAATGATACAAGAGCAAGAACTTGCCTCGCTCCAACTCACGGAACCGACTGACTTGTCCAAGGTGATGCGGCTGGTTTCTTCGACACTTCAACCCTTGATCAAAGCATCAGCGGCTGCTTCTGCCCCTGCCATCACAAGGGGAAAGTAGGTATAGACAGGTAGCTCGGGACGAGCAGCTAACCACCCCACGATCATCAAACTACGGACCGCCAGGAAAGTACTAATCGACTCGATCTCATCTTGACTTATTGGATGGGCCGAGGAATAGCCCTCGATAATGGCTGCTTCAGCTTCGGCGAACCATGGTTCGCCGATTCCCGGGTGAAGGGCACAGGCCAGTTCGTGGCTGAACCATCCGAACCCAGCATCGTCGAAGTCGATGACCGTGAGATCATCGCCATCAACCATGAGGTTGCCGAGATGCAAGTCGGAGTGGATGAGCCCAAACCGGTCAGGTTCTGTTGAGAGGCCAGACAGCTCGCGGTACAAGACGTCGCGTGCTGCACCGAATAGCTCTTTTTGCGCTGCGGTAAGAATTTCAGCTTCCCAGAAGCGACCCCACAGCGGCTCGTCGCCGAGTAATCCTTCGAGATCCCAACGCCGCCGTTGGAATCCTTGGGGTGGGTTCCAACTTGTGTGGTGCTCTCGGATCTTTCCGGCCAACTTGCCGATAGTGGCGTAGTGGTCCACTACCCCTTCCTTTGCGTTCGCTAACGGCGTACCCAATGGTGATCCCTCGACCCATTCAACGACTCCAACCATCCTTTGTTCGGTGTCGTCGTTAACACCAACATCCACCAAGCAATAGTGGCCCCCATCGAGCATCGGAAGGGCAGTCGGCACAGGCATCCCCGCTTCAGCGAGAGAAGCAACCCACTGGACCTCGGACTCAAGTTCGATGAGGCTGTTGTAGCCAGGCCGATGTAGCCGCATCGCTACCTGCTTGTTGTCACCGAGAACCACACGACAAACAACGTTTTCGCTGTGAGATATTAGTTCGATAGCCGTGGGATTGAGCCCCCAAGCCGGCGCCGCGACGGTAGCTGCCTCTATGAATTCTTCACGAGTGGGCATCTGCGACAATGTCCCTGAAAACGCTAAGAAAAGTGGCGGCATTGTCGTGGTCAAACACGAGTGGGGGACGAATTTTTAAAACATTTCCGTGCTGCCCCGCCTTGCCGAGCAACATGCCACGAGACTTCAACGCCTCTACCACCTGACCTGCCCCATCGACGTCGGGGTTGTTACTTTCTGGATAAACCCAGTCGATACCGATAAACAAACCCGTGCCTCGCACATCGCCCATTCTTGGGTGATCTTGTTGAAGAGCAGTCAGTGAGGCCTTGAGGCGATCACCGACCTCACGGACTTGACCCACCAATCCTCGATTAGTGATTTCATCGATTACCGCGTCTCCCGCCACAGCTTGGAGCGGTGACGAAGCAAAGGTGTTGAAGTACCGCTGTCGCTGTCGAAATTCAGTAATGAGGTCATGACTTGATGCCATGGCTGATAGCGGGAACCCATTCCCCATCGGCTTACCCATACAAACAACATCAGGGACGAAACCGCTCGTCTCGTAACCCCACCACGAACCGCTTCGAGCGAACCCGGCCTGAACCTCGTCGGCGATCACCAAACCACCAGCGTCATGCACTAAACCAACGGCTTCAGCAAACCAGCCGGCGGGAGGATTTGGGAGACCTTCGTTCGCCAAGATGGAGCACAGCATCAGACCAGCGAACCCTCCTTCGTCAGCGAACGAAGCAATGGTGCCGGTCAGTTCGTCGAGATGGAGTTGCAACAAAGCGACCTCCGATAGACCAGCGTCCAATGGCCGAAAGAGCTGTGGAGTCGATATTGACTTGATACCGCTGCGCTCAGTGCCGACCGGAAGCCATGACAATCGTCCAACGAGTGACGAGTTGCCGTGGTACGTGGCGTCGGTGCAGATGATGCCTCTCTTGCCAGTCGCACCACGAATCAAGGTAAGAGCCATCTCGGTAGCTTCGGTGCCGCTACAACCCAGGATGGCTGACTCGATTCCGTCGTGGTGCAGACCAACTAGCCGCTCGACGTAGTCCACAACTCCATCGTGTAAATACCGGCTGTGCACGTTGAGCGTCGCAGCCTGTTCAGCGAGTTTCGCGACCACCTGAGGGTTGGCATGGCCGACGCAGGGGACGTTGTTATACAAATCGAGATAACGGCGACCGTCTGCGCTCTCGAGCCAAACTCCCTCTCCTTTTACTAACTGGAGTGGCTCGTCGTAGAAGAGCGGAGCCCCGTCGCCCATCACACGGCGATGGCGATCAAGAAGTTCAGTCATGAACCAAGTGTTGCATTTAGTTCTGTAGGGCGGATGACCAAGTGCCTTGAGCGCAGCGATCGGGTTACCTTAAAACGTAAAGCCCAAAATTTGACGAAGAGTCTGAAACGACAAATCGGTATCGCGTGGGAATAGACCCTGAATGGAGATCGCGACAACCGCGTGAGTGGGTCATAACTGAATGAGAGCACACGGAGACATATGACTTCGAACGCCAGGTGAGTACGCAATGAAATATGACGCTCGCCACACGACGCCTTGAGTCGCCGCGGATAAAGCCATGTCAGCTTAAGTTCGTTTCGAAATGGGGCCTACACTGGCGCTTCGATCGGCGTCGAGACGGCTGTTCTCACCCGGGCTTACTGAGCGGCGTATGTTCTTTGATTTAAGACTTTGGGCACTAACTAAGGGGGCACGAGGCGCTGTCGTGCAAGCCGTAGTCATTGGTGTCGTGGCTTCGGTCACTGGCATAGTTCGACTTGGTTTGCTTGGGTGGTTGCTAGCCAAAGTATTTAGTGGAGCGAATCTCAATGAGTTAGCGGGCCCCACGTTGGCTGTGGCGCTCGTCATGATCGCGCGCGGCGTGCTTGAACACTGGCGCAAAATGCTTGCACATCGCACTGCTGCCAGAGTGCAACTGGTACTTCGTAGCCAACTCCATGAACACGTTTTGCGGTTGGGGCCAGCTCAATTTGGGGACGTACGCACGGGTGAAGTTTTGTTATCACTCGTCGAAGGTGTTGAACAGTTAGAAGTCTGGTTTGGTGAATACCTCCCACAACTATTTGTCGCCTCGATCACTCCGCTAGTGATTTTCGGCATGTTGGCCCCTCTTGACTTGCCAGTCGCTGCCATTCTGATTGGTTTCGCGTTGGTGACTTTGGTAGCACCTTCCGCGTTTCACCGTTGGGACGCGGCTCGAAGCTTGCAACGTCAACAGGCATACAGTCGTTTTGCTGCTGATTTCTTGGACTCTTTACAGGGTCTAGCGACACTAAAAGCTTTCGGCCAAAGCGAAGAACGGGGCCGCACCCTGGCAGAACGTGCCCACGACGTATTCAAGAGCACCATGTGGGTGCTTGCCACTAACTCATTAACTCGCGGCATTACTGATACCGGGTTAGCGCTTGGGGCAGCCGCAGCGTTGGCGTTAGGTGCCTATCGAGTGCAGGCCGGCGAAATGGAAATAGTGACACTGCTCATCGTGTTGATGGCTGGCATCGAAGTGTTCCGGCCCCAACGCGACCTGCGCGCGATGCTGCACAACGGAATGATGGGCCTCTCGGCTGCACAAGGCATCTTTAAGGTCTTTGACGCCGAACCCCAAATTCAGCAACCGACGACACCTGCGGAACTTACTGGTCCTGTTGACCCTCGACTGTCCTTTGAGAAAGTGGTGTTCAACTACCCTGGCGCCGCCGAAGCGACGCTTACTGGTCTTGATGTTGAGGTTGCCCCTGGTGAACGAGTCGGGGTAGTGGGGTCAAGCGGCGCCGGTAAGAGCACCATGGTCAAGTTGTTATTGAGATTCCACGATCCCGACAGTGGTCAAGTCATGCTCGGCGGTCACGACCTCAGAAATTTGTCGAGTGAGGACCACTATGGAGCGATCGCCGTAGTGTCCCAAGACACTTTTCTGTTTCACGGCACAGTGCTCGAAAATATTCGGTTTGGGGCCCCAGACGCGAGCATGGACGCGGTGGGTCAAGCAGCTCGTGATGCCAACGCACACGACTTCGTGATGAATTTGCCCAATGGGTACGACACTGTCATTGGTGAGCGGGGTATCCGCCTATCGGGTGGCCAACGACAACGAATAGCGATTGCCCGCGCGTTGCTGAGAGACGCGCCGATTCTGATACTTGACGAAGCCCTGTCTTCAGTCGACGCTGAGAACGAGGCGATTATCCAAGAAGCGCTGGATCGTCTTATGGCTGGGCGAACCACGCTTATCTTCGCCCATCGACTTTCCAGCGTGATCGGCGCCGACCGGATTCTCGTGCTCGACGAAGGCAATATCGTGGAATCTGGGACACATGGCGCGCTAATGGAAAATCGAGGGCGTTACTACGCTTTGATGGCTGACCAGTTGTCTCAACAAAACTTTTCCAACCCGAATGTGGCAGATCACGCCAACAATGTCTCAGACGCGCCTGATGATTTACCTCTTGATGGTGGGGACCCCAGCGACTCGGAGATTGTTTCCGCAACCGGCCTTGGTTGGGTTGGCGCAGTGCGCTGGCTTTTTAGTGAGGTCCGTCCATGGCGCGGAAAGCTAGTAGCCACCTTCTTCTTCGGGGTCACGCGGGTTGCCGCGCTTATTAGCGTCGGTGTACTGAGCGCATTGGTAGTTGCTGCCGTCAAACGAAATGAACCCTTCGGAGGGTTACTCGTCGCTCTTGGTGTAGTCGCGCCGCTGGCGGGGATCTTGCATTGGTTGGAGTCTTGGATCGCTCACGATATGGCGTTCCGCATGTTGGCCGAAATGCGGGTAGCGCTTTACTCGAAGTTGGACCAACTCGCGCCCGCATATCTGGTGCGCAGACGTACAGGCGACATGGTCGCTATGGCGACACACGACGTGGAGATGGTGGAGTACTTCTTCGCTCACACGGTGGCGCCTGCTTTCGTTGCTGTGCTTGTGCCGGCCTCAGTGCTGGTCACGTTAGGTGTCCTGGGTTGGCCGATGGCCGTCGCGTTGGCGCCATTCCTAGCTGTTGTAGTCATTAGCCCTTTCCTATTGCGCCGCCGCCTCGACACCCTCGGTTCTGAGGACCGTGAAGCGCTTGGTGATCTGAATGCCTTTGTGGTGGACACCGTTCAAGGACTCGGTGAAGTTCTGGCATTTCAGCAGTCCGTGGCGCGATCGGAAGCCTTTTTGAAACGAGTGCAGCGCCATGTTGACACCCGCCTGCCCTTCTACCGGGACCTCTCTCGACAAACAGCGGTGCTTGAGGTCGTTACCGGGCTTGGAGGTCTCGCCGTGGTGATAACCGGAGCAGGGCTTGTCTCGGCTGGAGATTTAGCTCCGACCACCCTTCCGCTATTGACATTGCTCGCTTTAGCTTGCTTCTTGCCAGTTGCTGAAATTGCTCACGTTGGGCGACAACTCGCTGACACGCTTGGTGCCGCGCGACGTTTACACCAAGTGCACAACGAAGATGTGCCCGTAGTCTCGTCTGTAACCCCGGTACCTCTCGACTCAGCTAAAGCCACCAACGCGGTCACCTTTGACAATGTTGTGTTCAGCTATCCAGGTACTACGACCGAGGCCCTATCGGGCGTGACGTTCAATGCGGCGGCAGGTACAAGCGTGGCGATCGTTGGACCATCCGGCGCCGGTAAGACGACATCTGCCCAACTCATCCTGAGATTCTGGGATGCAACTGATGGCCGCATTCTTCTGTTTGGAGAGGATCTTCGCTCATTAGATCTCGACGATTTGCGGGCCAATGTAGCCATGGTTAGCCAAGAGACATATTTATTTCACGACACGCTTGGCCATAACGTCGCCATGGCGCGGCCCGGCGCTTCAGAGACAGAACTGCGCACCGCCATTGAGCAGGCCTCATTGGGCGACTTTGTGGCGAATTTGCCTCAAGGTCTCGATACCCAAGTCGGAGAGCGAGGTGTGCGCCTTTCGGGAGGTCAGCGCCAACGCGTCGCTATCGCGCGGGCGTTTTTGAAGGATGCCCCAGTGCTGGTGCTTGATGAGGCCACCTCACATCTTGACGCAGTTAACGAAGCAGCCGTCCACGGTGCACTGCAGACGCTCATGCGGGGCCGGACCACGCTGATCATCGCTCACCGATTATCGACAGTGCGTAACGCTACGCAGATTGTGGTGATGGATGCCGGCAGGGTCGTCCAAGTCGGCGACCACGAAACGCTTCTAAACCAGGACGGTCTTTACTCCCGCCTGGTAGCTCGCCAGCTTTCGGCCACCGCGACGTAGCGGTTGGTCCAAGCGCCCGTGTGCCAACTTGTGAGGATGGGTGGGGTTTCAGCCAGAAAGGTCTTGACCGTTGGCAGAAAGAAATTCAAGCAACGCAGCGTTCCAAGCGGCGGGTTGTTCGAAGTATGGGCTATGCCCCGCATTAGGGATTTGAACAAATTGTGCTCCGCGAATGCGATTCGCAGAATCATGCAGCATTGAAGAGGGAAAAATTTGATCGTGCTCACCCGCAATGAATAAAACCGGGATATTGAGATCATCAAAACTTGAATGGTCAATCGTAAATTCAAGCACCTCCCCTAGCCGATCTAGGGGCGGTGAATGAAACGAACCCAATGCTTGATATAAAAACGCGTGAGCTAGATCCCGATCAGCGTCGTCGGTCCACAGAGCAAGGTGTCCTCCGACTAGTGGGAGCGCCCGTGTTCCTTGCAGCCCCCCGCCTGCACGGAATTCCTCATACGCCCTGCGGAGATCATCAGTCCAAAGGCCGCCAACAGTGTCAGCGTAGGTAACGGATCTCACTCGCTCGCTGAATAGCGAAAGAAACGCCGAAACGTGCCAGCCTCCCATTGATTGCCCGACTAGATGCGCCTCAGATATTTCGAGATAGTCAAGCACGGCAGCCAGATCGTTAGCTGCATTGGTGGGCGCCAATTGACCGGTTTGATTTGTGGAGTTGCCGAAACCGCGGCTGTCCCATGTCAACACTCTGTACTGCTGGCCGATTTCTGGGACTTGCTGGTACCACGCGGCGTGAGAACCGCCTGCTCCATGAGACAGAACAACAACCGGACGCTGATCAGCCGCTCCGGCTTCTGCGTCGCGAACTAACTCCCAATAGATCTCTTCCCCACCAATGTCATTGGTTCCACTTAACAATTCGAGATTTTTCACCAACAGATTCACCTCAGCCGTCTTCAATGACCGACGTTACTGGCTCCCGAATGTGTCAAAACTCACAAGTTCTGCTGTGTCTAGTCGAGGAGCCCTTTGGAAGTCAGTTCCTATGGTGTGGGCTACAGGGAATAATCCAACCTGGGTCCATAGCGTGTGGTCGATACCTAATAGTTCTGCTGCCTCACGTTCAAATGGAAGATGGAGAGTGGTCCAAGCACTGCCGAGACCTCTTTCTCGCGCGGCAAGCATGAAGCTCCAAACAGCTGGAATTATTGAACCCCACATAGAGGCCTGCCCGAAAGAATCAGCTCCTTCGGGTCGTCCAAGCATGAGTGGGATCAAGAGCACTGGCACCTCGTGAAACACTTCCCGCAAATGCATTGCTGAGCCTCTTACGAACTCAGCTCGCTGCGCGCGAATATCACCAGGAGCATATTCACGCGCCGGTCCGTTGACGTATGGATCGAACCCCTGGCCGTAGAGGTCCGCCAGTTGACGTTTCTTGTCAGGATCTTCAACAAACAAGAAATGCCACCCCTGTGCGTTTGACCCAGTTGGTGCTTGAAAAGCTATGTCCGTGCATTCGAGCAACACTGATCGCTCAATGGGGCGATTTAGATCCAGTCTTTTGCGAACAGCACGGGTAGTGGTGAGGACTTCATCAGCAGAAAGTTCAAGATACATGTGAGATTCCTAGGCTTAGGGAGTCCCAATTCTAGATTTATGACAGTCCGTTCCTCCAAAGATTTGGGCTGCTCGACGCAACCCCAGTTTTAAAGTGTCAACGGTCGTCTCAGGAACACGGCCGCTGCAATCCAGTGCACGACGCCGCGAACTGGACACAAACTCAAGTAAACAGGGTTGGCCCTTCGGGGAAAGGGGACCTACATGCTGACTGGTGATCAATACAAAGAATCGCTTCGAGATGGGCGACAAACGTTCTTCGAAGGCGAAAGTGTTGACGACCTCGTGGGCCACCCTTTGTTGGGGAAGACGGTAAAAACGACAGCAGCGGGCTACGACCGATTTTTTGACCCAGCAGCTGACGCCACGTCTCCATTAATGACGGTGCCTTCCTCTTCTGATGATCTGCGAGAGATGATTCCACTGCTGCACGAAGCAGGAATGATGGCCCATGTCACCTACACGTCCATCCAAACGTTGAAAACAGCAGCAGGTCGAATGGACGACGTGAAACCCGACTACATCGAACGGATGAACGCGTTCATTTCAGAAGCTCAAGTCGGTGATATTCGAATAACTCAATGTATTACCGACGCAAAAGGGGACCGCTCACAACCACCCGCGAAACAAAATGATCTCGATAGCTACGTAAGAGTCGTAGACCGCCAAAGAGACGGCGTTGTTATCAGAGGGGCAAAGTTGCACATAACAGGCGCCTCTTTCGGTCATGAATTACTAACAATCCCCACCAAGGCCATGAAAGCCGGTGAAGAAGACTGGTCAATAGGTTGCGCGGTGCCAGTAAATGCAGAAGGGGTACGAATCATCAACACCACCTACGCGCCCCGCCACGAGGACATACGGGCATTTCCGGTCTCAGGAGAACATCATTACCCCGAAGGGTTCGTGATCTTTGACGACGTGTTCGTCCCTTATGAACGAGTTTTTCTCGACGGTGAGACCGCTTTCGCTGCCGTTTTCGCACATTCTCTCGGCTTGTGGGAACGACTAGGAGGCCTCTCAGCATTTGTAGAAGAAGCCGATCAGCTTGTGGGGTTAGCCCAATTGGTAGCTGAAGCGAACGGAACAGCTGGCATCTCCCATGTCAAAGAAAAAATCTCTGAGATGATCATCCACGCAACGCTGATTCGAGCAACGTTGGAAGCAGCCATCGATAACTGCAGTATCGGACCCGAGGGAGCCGCTTTCCCTAACGAATTATTCACAAATGCAGGAAAATTCCACGCGGCAGCCAACTACAACCACATCATTCGTCACCTCCACGACATCGCAGGTGGAGCAGTACTGACCACCCCCAGCCCAGCTGACTTTGAGAACGAAGAAGTAGGACATCTCGCCCGCAAATACATGTCAACTGGGCCAGATGTCGACGGGGAATACAGAGCGCGTCTCATGCACACCATCCGAGACCTCACAGCGGACAGCTACGGCGGATGGAAATCTGTGACCAATATCCAAGCCGGGGGAGGGCTCTACGCACAGCGAATCGTCACCCGCAGGCACTATGACCTCGACGGCGCTAAACGCAAAGCCTTGCAGATCGCAGGGTTAGCTGAGAACGACGCCCATTAGAACGACAATGAGCATCAAATAACAGCTGTACACGGATGCTTAGATATCAGACTCGAAAACCAGTCCTGGGTGGATGGCCCATGTCTGTTGGAGGTTCTGGTACATCACCCTGCGGTCGAGGCCATGCGATAGGCGTTATAGGTCCCCGCACCGGCTGACCCTCTTGGATTCCTTGCCGATCAAGGCTTTGATGCCAATGAGGCCTGGAGCGCACACATCCATCTTCGAAATAAATAATGCAATACACACGGCGCATTTGATCACTGGCATTGGCACGTGCTTGGTGAACCGTCAAGGAGTGATGAAACACCACGGAACCGATTGGCGCTTCTACCCAAACAGGCGCAGCCATCTCTGAGTGATCAAAATATGGGTATGGCTCGCTTCGAATTTCTCGGGTGATATCGGAAAACTTTGCGAGACCCAATCTGTGAGAACCAGGTGAGTAACCCATCGCCCCGCCATGCAAGGTCGATCCCTCAAAAGGAATCCATGCCGTGATTTGACGGGCTGGGCCTATAGGCCATAAGGGCCAATCTTGGTGTGGGTCCGTCTCGCGTCCGCCTGGCTCTTTGTACAAAGCCTGGTCATGCCAAATGCGCAACGTCTCAGCGCCGAGTAACGAAGCAGCCATCTCTCCCAACTCTTGGTGAAAGGTCAGTCCTCGCACATCAGGGTTGTCTTCCCACAAATTCGCGCATTGTTGAAAGCTCTGCTCATAAAGAGACTTCTCGCTGACTTGTCGATCATCGGCGCCTACTCGCGTCCGTACTCCTAAATCCACTGCAGCACCGAAACTCTCGAGTTCCGTCGTATCCAACAAATCTTCAATCACGACAAATCCGTCACGATCAAAGTTCTCGCGAGCGGAGGTGGTAGCCCGTACCATCTCTTAACTTTAGGCCTCCACGGACCCCCTTGCGGTCGGAAGAAACCCGTGCCGAACGGGACTCAAAGTTCCACCGCTTGGACAACTGCGGATCGAAGCGCAGCGTAAACATTGATGGCAGAACGATGTGACGTAGTTCTTTCTTAATGAGTGTCCTCAAATTCAATAGACTGATGTAGAGATGAGGGGGACACAATGCATGACATAGTGATTCGATCAGGCAATGTTGTTGACGGGACCGGGACTAAAGCACGAAAAGCGGACATTGCTATCGATAATGGCTGCATTTCAGACGTTGGGACCAACATCGGACCGGGGCGCCGCGAAATTGACGCAACTGGGTGCCTGGTAACACCAGGCTTCGTAGATGTCCATACCCATTACGACGGTCAAGCCACGTGGGACCCCGAGATGAGCCCTTCGTCATTCCACGGTGTCACCACCACTGTTTTTGGTAATTGTGGTGTTGGTTTTGCACCAGCGAGACCAGACAGCCACGACTGGTTAATCCAACTCATGGAAGGGGTTGAAGACATACCAGGAGCTGCGCTGGCTGAAGGCATTGATTGGAACTGGGAGACATTCCCCGAATACCTGGAGTCTCTTGAGGAGATGCCGCGTGTCATGGACATCGCAACTCAAGTCCCTCACGGCTCTGTTCGCGCCTACGTGATGGGAGAGCGAGGAGCACGAAACGAAGAACCAACGGCAGACGATCTAACCGCTATGGCACAAATTGTTCAAGAAGGAATCGAAGCAGGAGCCCTTGGGTTCACTTCTTCGCGAACCATGCTCCACCGCGCTCTCGACGGAGAACCGGTTCCAGGAACTTTTGCTGGTGCCGAAGAAATAATCGCTCTAGGGGAAGCCGTGGCCAAAGCAGGTGGCGGAGTCATAGAAGTCGCGTCCGACATTGGGCTTGGAGGCCTTGAAGGTAATTTCGGTACCGACATCGAATGGATGCGTGAACTTGCTAGCAAGTATGGGCTCACAGTTACCTATGCACTAACGCAGGCAGATCGTGAACCCCAACAATGGCGTGACCTGCTTGAACTGTCATCCGCTCCGCTTGAAGGCGCGGGAAGAGTGATAGCCCAGGTTGCTGGACGTCCGGCGGGGCTGCTCTTTGGACTAGAGACCTCGCTCCATCCCTTCAAAATGCATCCCACCTACGTCCAACTAGCAGACTCCTTGTCACCCACTGATTTGGCGGCCGAACTGTCCAAAGACTCCGTAAAGAAACAAATACTCTCCGAAACCACCGGATACACAGGACGGTTCAACCACGACGTTGCTCACGGTTTCCACAAGATGTACCCGCTGTCTGAAGAACCGAACTACGAGCCCGCCCCTGACGATTCGGTTGCCGCTCGAGCTCAACGGGAAGGTCGCGACCCCTACGAATACGCCTACGACGTACTGGTTAGCGATGGTGGAAAGGGATTGATTTTCTTCCCACTATCTGATTTTGCCGAACAGACGCTGAACCCAACGTATGAACGACTCAACCACCATGGAGCTTTCTGGAGTCTTTCCGACGGAGGAGCGCACTGTCGGTTGATATGTGACGCTTCGACACCCACGTACATGCTCAGCCACTGGACACGCGACCGGACAAACGGTCCCAAGATGAAAGTCGAAGAAGCGATCAAGCTTATGACGCACGACACCGCCGAGATCTACGGGCTTTTAGGGGACCGAGGGACCTTGGAAATTGGGAAACGTGCCGACCTCAACGTGCTCGATTATGACGAACTTGGTATTTCCGCCCCCGAGATGGTTTATGACCTTCCCACCGGAGCTCCTCGTCTCATGCAAGAGTCACATGGGTACAAAGCAACAGTTGTTGCGGGTGAAATTGTGCGAGAAAACGGCGAATTCACCGGTGCACGGCCGGGACGGCTAGTTCGAGGACGTCGTTAATTGTCTTGAGGGTCAGCGGATCCTCGAAAGTTTCTGTCGCGGTCCGCACGGGCGCAAAATCGCAATTTTGCGTTCCATAACATCTTGGTTAGGCCCATGGCACACCGTCATAAGGGTCGCGTACCAACCTTCGCGCTACCACCATGCGATGAACTTCGTCTGGGCCGTCGTACAGCCGCGCGTAGCGAGCTTCTCTGTACATGAATTCCAGGGGTGTGTCGGCGGTGACACCCAACGCCCCGTGAACCTGGATGGCGCGGTCAACAACGTTATGAAGCATCCGTGCCCCCCAGAATTTGATGAGACTGATTTCAGTGCGGGCTTCACTCCCAGAATCAATGGCGCGCGCCGCGTCGAGGGTCATCATCCGCGCTGCTTGAATCTCTGCCGCTGATTCAGCAATCATCGATTGAATGTCACCTTTTTCGGCGAGGTAACTGCCATGGGCATATCGCGTCTTCGCGCGCTCACACATCAACTCAAACGCGCGTTGCGCTTGTCCCAACCAACGCATGCAATGAAAAATTCGTCCAGGGCCAAGTCGCTTTTGTGCGATGTGAAATCCTTGGCCGCGCCCACCGAGCAAATTTTCATAGGGGACTCGAACGTCGTTGTAGTTGACTTCACAATGATTTCCGCCGGTATGACCCATAGTCGGCACGACTCGAACAATCTCGTAACCGTCAGTGTCAGTGGGAACGATGATTGAACTGAATTTGTTGTGTTTTTCCGCGTCGGGTTCAGTGATCGCAAACACTGTCGTAAACGCGGCGCGATTGGCTCCTGAGGTAAACCATTTGTGCCCGCTAATTACCCATTCATCGCCGTCCAAAACCGCTACTGCTTGCATTTGTGTGGGATCGGATCCCGCCACTTCGGGTTCGGTTAATCCGACTGACGGATAAATTTCACCTGCGACTAAGGGTTCCAGGAATCGTCCACGTTGCTCATCGCTCGCATACTGATGCAACATGATCGAATCTTGCATCGACATGCTGCCAACCGCCAGCGAACCCCAATGAGACCTTCCGATTACTTCGTTCAAATAGACGAAATCCATGAAAGGAAGGCCACCGCCACCAATTTCAGATGGGTGGCCAAGAGCCCACAACCCTGATTCCTTAGCTTGAGTTTTGAGTTCTGCAGCCACTGTCTCAGAGTGGGAGTCTTCACCCATCAGTTCAGGTTCACGGGGAATCACGACGTCGTTGATAAATGTCTTCATCTGAGTTTTGAGGGCCCGAAGTTCCTCTGGTAACTGATCAACCATCATGTTCCCCTTCTAAAAATCAACACCGCCGGCAAAGTCCGAGACGGCGGTTTCTTCCGTAGTCACTGTTGATTACATCATCTTTTGAAAGACACAGCTTTGAAGCAACGAACTATTGATGGCGATGTCGCCTAGTTTTGTTGTTCTACATCGGGGAGATCCGGCGATGGCAGCAAACGTCTTGGGAACAGAACTTGAAGAGTGCAGCCTTGACCCGGTGACAGGGTTCTACCGCGACGGATGCTGCAACACCGGCGCTGGTGATGTGGGAGTTCACACAGTTTGTGCGGTGGTCACGGCCGACTTTCTGGAATATTCAAAAAACGCGGGAAATGATTTGAGCACGCCGCACCCTGAGATGGGGTTTTCTGGTCTTCAACACGGTGACTCCTGGTGTCTGTGTGCTCCCCGGTGGCAGGAAGCATTCGAAGCTGGCGTTGCGCCCCAGGTTCGTTTGAAGGCAACCCATCTAGCAACGCTTGAATGGGTGAAACTAGGCGACCTTCAGAAACACGCAATTGACGAGAGCTAACTATCCCAAGAGCTTCACTGTGACCTGGGCTGGTACAGCTAATAGCTATTCCAATGCGACGCGACCCGACCGGAAATGGTCGGTGGTAAAAGGGAGTAACCGGTGTTGAAATGTTGGGCCCCTGTAGGCCGAGGAAACGCCGAGGCTATTGGCGAGCGAGCTAAACGATTAGAAGACCGGGGTTATTCCGGAATTATCGGAAATCAAGTTTATGGTCCACCATGGGCCAGTTTGGCCGTGGCAGCAGCGTCGACCAGTTCGATAGAACTTGAAACTGGCATCGCCATGGCGTTGGTTCGTTCGCCTTTTGAAACAGCCTGCGCTGCTATCGAGCTTGATGACATCAGCAACGGGCGATTCACGCTCGGTTTAGGTACCGCTCCTCAAACTTGGACTGAAGATTTCTTCGGTCAAGACTTTGTTCAACCAATCAGTCGACTTCGTGAAGTCATTGAGATTCTCCGGCTGGTTTTTGAAGCCGCTGCAACGAACGCCGATTCAATTCCTGATTACTGCGGTGAGCACTATCAGCTGTCATTCACTGGTCTTCACCCAAACTTCGGGGCCAACGCGCGGCAAGTCCCAATTTGGGTCGCTTCTTTGCGCGAACGTTTGTGTGAACTCGCGGGAGAATGCGCTGATGGTTTCATTGGCCATTCCATCTGGTCACGATGGTGGCTAATCGAACGGGCGTTACCTGCGTTTCACCGAGGTGCTGCCAAGGCGGATCGCAATATCGAGGACCTAGATATTCAACTCTGGTTAACAGCTTCGATTGACGCGGATCCGACAGTTGCCGCTCGCCGTGCCCGCGGGAACGTGGCGTTCTATGCGTCTATCCCGAGCTACCGCTCTTATTTTGATGCACACGGTTTCGGCAAACTGTTTGACACTCTGGTAGAAGCCCGACGCTCAGCTCCACTCGACCAGTGCGTCGAATTGGTTCCTTTGGAAGCCGCTCAGACGTTCGCTATATGTGGGACATCTGACGAGGTTGGCCAAGAAATCGAAAACATTGCCAAACACGCCAACTCAATATGCGTAAAACCCCCAATGTGGGGCATCGAGGTGAGAGACGCGAGCGAACAGGCACAGCAGATTGACCGTCTGCTGTTCGGCTAGCAGACGTCGCTGATAAGAACAGCGTTCGCTACCTCATTTCGCAAGTAAGACTTCTTTGGTTTGTCGCACAACGGGACCGCTAGTTAGCCCAGTAGTCCTCAGCGACTTCTGACACCAGCCTCAGTTTCGCCCATTGGTCTTCTTCGGTGAGAAGGTTGCCTTCGAGAATTGAAGCGAATCCACATTGTGGGCTAATGCCGAGTCGAGAAGGGTCGACATATTGGGTCGCTTGATCTAAACGGCGTTTCAATAGATCTGGCGATTCCAGTTCAGGGCGTTTGCTTGTGACCAAGCCCAGCACTATCGAAGTAGATGCGGGGATGAGTTTCAAAGGCTCAAAGTCGCCTGAACGTTCATCATCGAATTCGAGAAAAAAGACATCAACATCGAGATGGGGGAACACCTGCTCGGCAATGGCTGCATAACCACCGGACACCGCCCAAGTTGATCTCGCATTGCCGCGGCAAATATGCAAACCGACCGTTGTAGAGCTGGCCCGCTCGGACACCGCTGCGTTCGTCGCATCTATGTATTCTTTGAGGAGGTTCTCCGGGTTTTCACCGTCACTTCGCATTTTTGCCGTTGCTGTTGGGTCGCAAAAGAAACTCAGGATCGGGTCGTCAATTTGGATGAAGTTACAACCCAAGTTTTCCAGACCTACGATCTCTGATCTGTAAACCTGCGTTACATCGTCCCAGAATTGTTCTCGGTTTGGGTATATCGACTCATCGATAGCGTTGACCCCATATTGGAAATGGAAACGGCTGGGGGCAGGAATCGTAACTTTTGTCGCACGGTTGGTGAGGTCGGCGACGAAGTTGTAGTTGTTGCCCATAATTGCATCCCCGGGGTGGCCCAAAGGCTGCGCCGTGCGTACCAGTTTTGGGATATAGGCATCGACCTTTTCGGCCACGTTGCCGGCGAAAGGTGACTGAGTGGCCTCGAACAGTTCAATTCCCTCAACGTACGGTATGAAACCAGACCACCACACGTCTCGCCGAAACTCGCCGTCGGTAATTACACCGATACCCGTTTCCTCTTGCTGGCGCACCAAGACGCGGATGGCGTCGTCTTCAACGGAACGCCGGGCTGCTTCGTCTAGTTCGCCCCGTGCGAACGATTTCCATGCCTGCGTCACCGACGGAGGGCGAAGCAAGCTCCCGACTTGATCGGCGCGGTTGACAAGTGTCATGGGTACCTCTCGCATTTGGTGCGTGGATTCGTCATGGAGAACAGCAAAAGTTGCGATTTAGGCTGACTCGAAACAAACGAGTCCATATCCCGTCAGCATGGGGGCGAAGTAAGCGCGATGAATATTGCGGACTCGTGACCCCATGGCGCCGCGCATTACCAACCACATGATGACCTCAACTGATTCAGCGCCCCCTCTCTGCATGTAGTCCAAATGATTCAGTTCACACAAGGCTTCTGGCTCGCTTTCCAGAAGATCTAAGAATTCGTTATCCCAATCTGGGGCAAGATGACCGAAGTCTGTGCCATGTAATTGGTGAGACATTCCTCCTGTTGCGATGATCACAATTCGCGCATCCCGAAAAGACGTGACGGCGCGACCTATCGCTGCGCCAATATTGAAGCAACGCTGAGCTGTTGGCAGTGGATGTTGGATCACGTTTACGGCTAGCGGGACGATTGGCGTTTCCCAAGGAGGGGGCATAAGGAACGGCAAAATTGAATAAACCCCGTGGTCAACCACCATTTCTTGACAGATAGTTGGGTCAAATTCGTCTGCCACCAAACTTCTCGCTATATGCCAGCCGAGATCGCTATCGCCTTGAAGATCGGGCAAAGGTCGCTTTCCCCAACCCTCGTCAGCTTGAGCGAAGGTGTTTGCGACACCCAACGCGAATGTTGGGTAAGCATCAAAAAAGAATTGGTTTACATGGTCGTTGTAGACAACTACAAGAGCATCAGGCTCTAATGCTTTGAGCCACTCGGCCGCAGGTTCGTAACTCTTGAAAATGTCGCGCCAAACGGGGTCCTCGCCTTTGCCTTCGTCATATGCACGGGCAAGAGATGGAGCGTGGCTGACACCGATCCCACCAACTATTTGGCCCATTACTTTGACCGTTTTTGTGGTGGGCGTGTTGCCATGAACTGGGTAAGCGTTTCGCCGCGCATTTCTGCGCCCACCTCCAACAGATTTGAACCGACGGTTGCAGCAATTTTTAGGAACACGTACACGTTGCCACCAGCCTCCACCATCCCCGTCCAGTCGCGGTTTTTAACCAATTTTGTTTCGGCGTCTGTCAAATCAAAACGGCGACAATAAGCAGGTTCGTCGGCAAGAAAATTTGCTCTGTTGGCCGGATCGATGAGGCTGGCTGACAACTTGTTCAGGCGGTACCCAGCCATGGACCGCTCACCGGTGAATACCGTCATCTGGACCATCTGACCCCCCAGTTCATCTGGCACAGTACTTGCGGTCGTGGCTGAATGGCAGAGTTGGGCTCTCAAGCAAGCCAACCCGAGTCATGAGACTCCGCCATCATCAAGTCGTTCAAGGAGTTGGTCAATCCGCTCCTTATAGGGGGTTTTGTCGTAGAGGTTGAACAAAGCTCCGGCTAAACGAACCGGATCGCCGGAGTAATAGCGTTCGTAAAGCTGCTGGCGGCCCGAGAACCCTGATGATGAAGCATCCCAGGCGAGTCGAAATAGGCGTATGCGGTCCCTGCTACTCGAATTGACACTCTGGAAATAAAGATCGATATCGTCCGCGCGTGGTCCGGTGAGTTCGGCAAACGATGGGGTTGCAGCGAGCCCTCCCGCGCCGATGATTTGGATAATTTCACACATGCGTTGGAAAGCTTGAGGAAATGTTTGGCGCACCGTCCAAAGGGGTAAAGAGGCCGGGTACGAAAACCCATTATCTCTTACCAATGGGTCCGCCTCTGCAGCCACAAGTGCAGCTCGTAATTGCTCGGTGAAGACGATTAACTCGCTCAACATCCCTTGGACATGCAAAAACTGATCCGCATTGGTTGATTCAGCGACGCGGAAGGCTAACCCCATCATAAATTCGGCCTTCGCGAGGTTTTTTATCGAGAATTGATGCATGACTTGTTCCATCGCACCGGTGCGGTTGAACAACCCATTACACATTTCGACGTCTCGGTAGATAAAGGTCCGTTCCCAGGGAACCAAAACGTCGTCGAAGATGACGGTGCCATCGATTTCATCAAGTCGTCCGCTGAGTGGATGATCCATTTCAGACGCAGCAGCCATCGGGGTTAGTGACGGGCGGCAAATAAATCTCATGCCGGGGGTAGCGATCGGTAGGGCAAAACAGAACGCAAACTTTTCCGCATCTGAATTGGCAGGAAGGTAACTCGAAGGGGCGACAAGTATTTCGTCGCTGTGCGCACACAACGTGGCAACCATCCGAGCGCCTCTAACTATCCAGCCAGTTGGGGTTTCTTCAACAACGTGGGCTGCCACATCATTGTCTTGCTCCTCTACCGGTCGGGATCGGTCGTATTGGGGTGTTACTAAGGTGTGGGTGAGGACGAGGTCTCTTTCACGGATCTCCTCGTAATAGCGCCGTAAGTAATCTCCGTAGGGTCGGTCTCCGCGTTGAAAGTCTTGCCAACACATAGCGAGACCCGTGACCATGATGTTCATAAAATCGGCAGAACGTCCGAACATCCCAGAGGTGTGGTCCATCCACCGTTTCACCATTTGGCGGCGTTTTTCCAGATCTTCGCGAGAACGAGGTTCGATAAACGACAACCCGACCCGGTCACCGGTTGTTGGTGACTCATATGTCATCTCATCGACAAGGTCCGGATCGAGTTGGAGGTCGTACAGCTCAGCGATAGAGAGTGCTGCGCCGCGAAAACGAGGGTCCGTTGTCACGTCAGCTATGCGTTCACCGTCAACCCAAATCTCTCGTGAGTCACCGAGCCCGCTTAAATATTCATCACCGCTTCGTGCACCCATGCGCCGAGATGCTAAACGCAATGGTTGGGGTGGTGCCGTTGACGCGACCCCGCAGGCAACTTCTGAGGAGCTGAATGTGTCAGCTTTGTTGATGTTTACTTGTTCTGAAGTTGATCAAGTAAGCCGCCGCTGTCGCTAACTATGTGGCCTTCAACGACTTTGTTGTTGCGAATTGTGAAGATGGCTACAGCGTGACGTTCAACCTCGTTTCCTGATGGTTCGACACCCATGAACGTTCCGGTGTGGACACCTCTCAGGATGTATCTGACAGCGACTGATTCACCGTCGCTGACCATTTGCTGAATTTCAAATCGTGCATCGGTAAGCGCGGAGTGATATTTCTTCAACGATTCGATGTGTTCAGCTAGCGAATTAGCCGATGGACCCCCGTAACCGTGACGCACATAATCTTCGGTAAATGATGCCTCCACCACCGAAATGTTTTGCTGGTTGAAGCCGTCCTCCATTATGTGACGAATCAGCTCTTTTGCTTGTTCCGGCGTCAAACCGACCCCCTGGTAGTGGTTTGACAACGATAGTCGTGTCTCCCCAGGGTGAGGCCACTTCGGTAAACCGTCACGGTGGTCGTTATGCCTTATGCCCCCAGACGGCGTACAACGGATCACCTGGTTCGGTGAGAGGAGTTCTTAGTTCGGCGCGGAGATCAGCCCAAGGTCCCGTGCGGCGGTAGTACTCACCGACGATTGACACGTGTCCCTCGTCATCGGTCTGTCCCCATCCCCGGATTGCTTTTGTCGGAAAACACCGATTTGAGAAACTATTCACAAAGAGCCCGCCCTTTCGAATTATTCGGTAGACCTCAGCGAACACTTCAAGGGGACGCACCAGGTAGTCGACGGAGACACAGCACACAACGGCATCAAAATAGTTATCGTCGAACGGGAGATGAGGATCCAGGTTGAGATCATGTTGGTGCCATGATGAAGCTTGCGAGTTGCTTGTCAACTCATCCCCATTCATTCCCAGAACCACCAATTCTTCGGGTACCTCAACGAAATGGCTTACCCACGAGCTCATGAGATCCAGCACTCTGCCGTTGATCTCGAGTTCTCGGTATAAATCACCCACTGCGGCGATAGCGCGATCATCGATATGGGTCACCATTCGAGGCGCAACATAAAAGTTGTTGTCGTTAGTCGAGTCGGCGCGATCAAAGAACCCGGGAGGGAACCCTTCGTAGCGGGCATGGGCATAGGGGTTGTCGTCTGTGTTGTCGGTATCCATGGTCAAGGTGTCTGTGTTACCTCAAGAGCTCAGTCGCTTGGCGAAACTCAAGTCATGGCCTGAAGGATCAGAAATGGGGAAGAACCGTTCCCCCCAGGGAGCATCCCGAGGTTCTTGCGACGGTTTGAGACCACAATCCAATGCTCTTTGGTGTACGACGTCAACATCGTCAACATAAAAAATTACCCGTCCCCACCAATTGTTTGGCGCATCAGTTGTCTCGGTTGCCCACAAGTTCACAAAACAAGATCCGGAACGTAATGTCACAAATGAATCGGATGGGGAACCGTAGGTAACCGCAAAGCCAAGACCTTCGTAAAAAGCAACTGACTCGGGCATCCCCACAGTTGCAAGTGTTATGGCGTCAATGCGTTCGACGTGTCCTATTTGAGAAGAGGTCATCTCCAACTCATTTGAAAAAATTTGATTGGACGGGTTGCGTCATCATGAATCATCAAAGGCTCCGTGCCGTCCCTCGCCCGAACTGAAGCGGCCGGCGCCCGATATCCCTTCAGCTTTGAGCACGTGTTGGCTGTTGTGCCACTCCTGGGTAAGGGCATCCCTGAGCGACAAGCCGTGTTGTCTTCGTGCCGATCGGCGGTCAGCACGAGCACACAATTGAGGAAACGAAGCGATCTGATGAGCTAATTCTTCTGCTTTTTGTCGAGAATGTCCTTCAGGTACCACGTATTCACATAATCCGAGTCGCTCGCACTCCTCGGCCATTACTTGTCGTCCCGTCAAGATAAGTTCCAAAGCTCTTCCCTCTCCCACTAGACGAGGTAGCCGCACAGTTCCCCCGTCGATCAGCGGAATTCCCCAGCGTCGGCAGTACACCCCCAAATACGCGGACTGTTCCATGACCCGAAAATCGCACCAGAGTGCCAATTCCATTCCACCAGCAACTGCGGGCCCCGCGATTGCTGCGATTACAGGTTTATCGAGATCAAGTCGGCTTGGCCCCATGGCGCCCATCGGAATATCAGCCCCATTTCCGTGATCACCTCCGTCGGCGGGAATAGCGAAATCTGACAGCGGGTTCGGGTCGTCTAAAGAAGCAGCGTGCTTTAGATCCCACCCAGCGCAGAACGCGCCTCCTTCTCCCCAGAAAACAGCCACATTGGCTTCAGCGTCGCTCTCAAACTCAAGAAAAGCCTCATAAAGGGCTTCGGCGCTAACGGGGTCCATTGCATTACGTGTCTCAGCCCGGGAATGGATCACAGTCCAAACCGGGCCCGACTTCTCGATACGAACTGTCATGTCCCAACCTCTCCACTGTGGGGTGTCACCGGGATTGCCCGATAGATGGTTGTCGCTGGCCTACCTGAGAAATCGCGTGGGTGATTGTTCGGCGAGCCTAGAACAGGTCAGAGGACAACCCTCTCGGTTTACATCGGTTCAGATCCGTTGTCACCGATTTGGTCTGGGCTCAGCCAGAGGTGGTCTAGCGTCGAACCGTCGAACATCCAAGGAGACTTTGTGGATCTTTCTAATTTCAACGCAATGCTCGAAAGCAATGCGGCCAATTTGAGGTCAACGTGGCGCAACTATTCTTTAAGTTCTAGTGCTCTGGTCGCTGTCATTGTCTTTGGTGGCGAACATTTAGACGGCAAACGCCCGATGATGGTTTTTGCGATCATCGGAGTGCATTTGCTCGCCATCCTGAGTTCTGATGGGCAAATGGCACAGTTTCAGGCGTTGCGCAAAGACATGCCTGAGGAGATGGCGAGTTCAGCTGTTGGACGGGAATGGGTCAAGCAGCCCCTAGGAGCTTTCCGTGTCATTGGAGCGGTTATGAGCATTGCGATAACCGTCACAATGTTGATGGCACTTCAATAGTCCAGTTTCCAAGGGCAACGACATTCTCAATTGGCAACAAGTGATTCGAGCGCGCCTTTACGCTTATTGAGCGTCAATTGCTTAGCGGCTGGCTTCGAGAGCGAACAAAAGATCTTCGATGCTTACCCCGAGCAGTAACGCGGCCGCGCCATGGTCAGGAGGAGGCGGCCCCAATGCGGCACGGAGGTTTCCTTCGGTGACCCCTAGCTGTGCTGCCGCGACAGCCAAGTTCGGTTGCCCTGGCTGGCTATCTCGTGGGCCAGTGCCGTCGCGTTGCATGATTTCGGTGAATTCACCTTTGAGACACCTACTGATATATGGGTACTCATCGGTGATGACGTACGCGTACTGACCATTGATTACCGTCCCATTGCATTCATCAAGGTCTGCATACCCCTCAACGTATTCCCAATCAGATGTGTAGGTCCCATCGGGGTTGGTCCCGCCGACTGCTATCTCTGGGCCCTGACCTGGCCCGAGGCTTACTTGGCAATTGCTGCCAGTTCTAAGAGTTTTTGAAAGCCGATAACTGGAGGTGTAGTCATCTTTCGTCGATATATAGATGAGGTGTCCATCTGCTGCGAATCCGACGTGGATGAGTTCACTCTTTGCATTGTTGTGTGTATCGGCAAGCAAGTCCGACAACCCGTGATAGTGATAGGCACCGGTGGGTTGTACGTGGGCGTTGTTGAAATCCATTCCAAGGTTGAACGTGTTTTGGAGGCCCTCAACCCTAAAAGTTTCACCGGTCGCACAACTCACTGATTCAGCAGTTCCCGGTTCAAACTTGACGCCGTTTACTGCGACACCGGGAATGTGTACCTCTTGCGCGATGCCTGTGTAAACAGGGTCGGTTGTGTACTTGTATGTTGCAGACTGAGCGGAGATGGTATTCGGGTTGCCCGAGTTAGGGAACACTCCTGTTTTGTGATTTGGTAGTGCGTTTGTGGTGATGGTTCGCACACCGTTCGACAACGTCACCATTGTTTCCGTCCCGAATACGGGATCAGATACCTCATAGTCATTCAGGTAAGTCCCAGACGTCTCTTCTGGATGGTCATGGGAGTGATCGTTTGTCGTTGTTTGGGTTGTTGGCTGAGTTTCGGTTGTTTCTTCGGGGTGATCGTGGGAGTGATCGTTTGTCGTTGTTTGGGTTGTTGGCTGAGTTTCGGTTGTTTCTTCGGGGTGATCGTGGGAGTGATCGTTTGTCGTTGTTTGGGTTGTTGGCTGAGATGAGGTCCCACCATCTGAACAAGCGACCATTGACATACCCAACCCAATTGCGATGGTCAATGTGGCACATAACTTGCGTGCTCTGAAACTGGGCATAGGTCCACTATCGCTGCCCAAAATCAAAATTGGCAGTTCACCTTCGTGATTCTCAGGAAAAGTTAATGCAGTGGCATGGGGAGCCCGCAAATCCCGGTTCGGTGTGACATTGCGGTTCTCGCTGGTTCTTTGATCCGATTTAGTCGCCGCACTATCAGCCCGAGAAACGATGGCACCCGACCAACCCTTCATAACCCAGCATCTACGATCCAAAAGGCACCGATTGGCGTGGCGTGACACGCTCTGGCTTAGGTGTCTCACCACAGGGAAGTGAAAGATGGACTATGTCGATCTGACCGAGGAAGCGATGGAGTCAATACGTGGTCGCGATCTTGACGAACCAATAGCAATGGTTAACCTCCTCAAGTTTCGTGACCTGGTCGACCCAGCCTTGGGGCTCGGAACAATGAGCGGCCGCGACTGTTATTTCGGACATTACATAGCGGGGGTGCCTCCCATCGCGCATCGCTTGGGTACAGGCCATTCACCGCTTTATCTGAACGACGTCGACTCATGTTTTTTTGCGACGGTGGGCGAAGACTGGGACTACCTGCTGATTCCTCAGTACCCCTCCCGGCGCGCTTTCATCGAAATGATCACCGATCCGGAATACCAAGAGTTGTTGAAATATCGCACAGGGGCACTAGCAAATAGTCGGCTCATCGAATGCGTCAGCGGTACTCCACCGGGTTACCCACTGAATCTGAACGCACCACTTCCGTCTGACCCTGTCATTGAACGTCCAGGCTTGTTTCGTGACCAACGAGTGAACGAGGTCAACAATCGCGACCCCGAACAGCCAACAGACATGCTGAACCTTGTCCGAATGGCGGCGAAAACAGTCGCAGGTCACGGAGTTGACGACATGACCGGAGTCGAAGGCTACGAGTCCTACAAGAATGGAGTTGCTTCGTCCTATGCCGAACGAGCTGGGGTGGAAATCACCTGGCGGGCCTTCCCAGTCGCCACTCTGATCGGCCCCACCCACGAGCTATGGGACGAGGTGCTGATGTACCACTACTCGTCCCGCTCCAAAATGCTTTCCATGTTCACCGACGCAGATGATTACCGGGTGAATCACCTCCCGAAACGCAACGCGTCCATCGTCGACTCTCGGCTGATCGAAACATCTACTGGTGGCTAACTAAATGAACGACTCGGAAAAGGTTCGAACCCTGGTTGTCGAAGCTGTAGCGACCGCTGCTGACTACATCGATAAAGAAAACGTCGCCGAGCGATGGGAAGAACCTTCCGCTCTTGAAGGAATGACTATTGGCGCTCTCGCCGCCCACTTGGTACGAGCCGCTGGCTCAACCCTTGCCTACCTAGATCGCACGTCTCCCGACACAACCACTGACGGCGATCTCCTTAACCCTGTGACGTATTTCCACGCCGCTGTTGACTCGCCGATTCATGAACAAATAAAAACCGTTTCATCAGAAGAAGCAGCAAATGGACACGCTGCGATCGTTGCCATCTGCCGGGACACCGTCAAAGAACTCGCTTCACGGCTTCGCACTGAACCCCAAAGCAGGCTTGTCGGGGCCCTTGGAGGGCGCCTTCTTACCCTCGATGATTTCTGTCGGACTCGACTCATTGAGGTGCTGTTACACATGGACGACCTCGCAGCGAGCATGGGGGAACAACGCCCGACGATGGACCCCGAAGCGGTTGCCATCGTGATCGACATCATTATTGGAATAGCTCGACAAAATTACGGTGATTGGGCGGTCCTTCATTCCCTGGCTCGGGTCGAACGGTCCACCGCTGATGTTTTTCCGGTCTTTTAACCGCCAGAAGCATTGCAAACAATTGCGCCCTTAGGCGGTAAGCGGCTCACCGTTTGCGTGATTAAGAAATACGAACTCTTCGACTGGTTTGCGAGATAGTTTCGATAACTGCTTCGGTGGTTTCCCAATGGTCAACATTGCAGCGACAGCTTCGTGTGACTCCAGTCCCAGTAGTTGTTGCACTGCGGGTTCCTGCGATGCCACAAGGGTGGTCAAAGCCCCGCCCAGCCCCTCATTACGTGCAGCCATTAACGCGCTCCAAGCCATGGGATAAATAGAGGCGCCACTTACTACCCCCACTCGTTCCAAATGTTGGTCCATCGACGCAACAACCTTGAGGTCGACCGCGATTACGCAGACCACAGGGACTTCTTCCAAGTGTTCAAACATCGGGATCGCGATCGGTAGCGATTCATCAGAAGCAGCTTCAGATATGTCAACTGAGGTGGGGGTAACCGATTGCCAGTACACCTCCCCGGCTCGCATCTGAGCTGCGGCGACTCGCATCGCGGGCCAACACAATTCCCCGAGTTGTTTTTTAACTTGACGGTCTCGTACTGCTATGACTTTCCAGCCCTGCCGATTTCCACCACTTGGAGCGAATCGGGCTGTGTCAAAGATTCGATACAGCACGTCATCTGAAACCGGGTCGTCAGTGAACTCACGTGCCGCGAAAGTGGTCTGCGCGACTTCCAAAAAATCCATGTATTCCCCTTAAATGATTCGATCAGATCGCAACTCTGCGATTGTTGAAGAGCTGTACCCCAATTCCAATAACACTTCGTCGGTGTGTTCACCTAGCTCAGGTGCCCGTCGGCGAATAACACCTGGGCTTTCAGTCATGGTCACCGGAAACTGGCTAATTGGGACTCCCTTGCTAGCAGTGGGGTAATCGACTCGTTCTAAGAATCCCAGCGCGTCTACGTGAGGGTGATCGAGAGTTTGTTGTGGAGTAAGAACTGGCGCCCCAGGAATTTTCAGTTCTGCTAGCGCCAGAAGAACATCTTCGGTGGTTTTGTCCGCGCACCAGTCCGACATCACACCACAAATTTCGTGTCGGTGGTTTCCTCGCCCCTCATCGTTATGAAACCGAGGATCGTCTGCCAGTTCTGGACGGCCTACCAGCTTTGCCCAACGGGCAAACTGAAAATTACCGATAACCGAAACGAGTACTAATCCATCGGAAGTCTCAAAGGTGTCTGAAGGAGCGGCAGTCTGTCCCTGATTATGTGACGCTTCTCTGTGCAGTTGTAACTGGTCCTGTTCGATGAGAGTTGCGTTGGCGATAGTCATTGCTGTTTTTAGTAGCGCTCCTTCAAGTTCTTGACCATCGCCAGTGAGATCACGATGTCGCAACGCCGCAAGAGTGGCCATCCCGAGTAAGGACCCTGTACAAAAATCAACATAAGGGGTGGCGTTACGAGTAGGGAGTCCTTCAGGTCCGGTCATATGCATCGCCCCTGACATGGCCTGAGCTAAACCATCAAACCCCACCCTGTCGCTGAACGGGCCACCCGACCCGAAACAAGTCACTGTTGAAACAATGATGTCTTCCTTGATTGAACGAAGCGTCTCATAGTCGAGACCCATTTGTTTCCTTGTCTCCGGCGGCAGATTTGCGACCACTACGTCCGCCGTTTTGATCAACGCGTTCATAATGTCGCGCCCTTCAGGCTTCATAGGATTCAGCGTCACGCTTCTTTTATTTCTCCCAACTTGAAGAAAAAGGGCTCCCTGCCCATCAGATGTCACCGGTGTTGTCCAACGGTCCTCGCCGCCATCGACTCTTTCGACTCGGATGACATCAGCACCGAGATCCGCCAAGATCGTCGCCGCGAACGGCCCGGCAATAAAGCGCCCAAAATCCAGAACACGTACACCGTCAAGAACTGCACTCATTGGAACCTCCCCATACAACACTCTCCATTCTTGCCTCTGGAAGCCTTTCAGAGCGTCTGATGTTTAAAGAACAGTCACTATTCGCAGGTCGAAAACAATCAATTCTCCAAATACTGAACCTTGGAGACGTGCACCTGTAAACGCCATGGCTACTCAAGTCGCCGTATGTTGGAGGTGATTGACGTCTTAGTTGGCGAATACTGCGATTGGAGCAACTTTGCTCAGTTCATTTGATGATTTCTACATACATCAGACCTCGCGGCCAATAGCCACATCGGCGACGAGTGACCGCAATGCGTATGACCGATCATTTTTCAATGGGTATACAGACACTGGCGATTTGTACTTCGGTATCAGCGCCGCTCGTTATCCGAATCTCGAAATTCAAGACTGCGCACTCACCGTCGTTTACGAGGGAAAACAGCACGCGTTCCATGCATCCCGTCGCGCTCCGACAGACCCACGAGATATGAGCACAGGACCTTTCCACATTGAAATTCTTGAACCAATGATGACTCTTCGTGTAGTTGTTGAAGACAACGAAACCGGAATTGGGGCAGACCTTCGGTGGATTCCTCGCACAGCACATTTCCCAGAAGACCACCAGTCGCTCACACCGCAACAAATTGGGCGGTGGATGATTACCACTCGCATGAATCAGTTCGGATTTTGGAGCGGTGAAATTCGACTGCCCGGTGAAACAATCGCCGTTAATCCCCAACGAACATACGGAACAAAAGACCGTTCGTGGGGAGTACGCCCAGTGGGCGATCCGGCCCCTTTAGGAGCACCGCGACAACCGAAGGGCTTTAAATTCTTTTGGGCACCCCTTCATTGGTCAGACCATGTCACCCACATCGGAATTTTCGAAGGTGACCACGGAGAAGTTTGGCACTGGGATGGTTTTCAATTGCCCGCGTACACCGACGCGACGCTGATACCCGGCATAGAAGACCCGAATATCAGGCGGTTCAAATCGGTTGCTCACGACTTCGCCTGGAAATCTGGGACTCGTAACGTTTCTGGTGGAACTTTGACCATGGAACAACATGAAGGTGACCCCATCGTCGTGGAACTTGAGCCAATACTGTCGGTCCGTATGAAAGGCATGGGTTACGGGCACCCGGAATGGGGGCATGGGTTCTGGAAAGGAGAACTAGCAATAGCTGGTGAGTCCTGGAATTTGGCTGATATCGAACCCTTGAGACCCGAAAACGTTCACATACAAGAGGTAATCAGAGTACGACGCGGCGACTCTGTAGGCGTTGGCGTTTTGGAACAACTGGTTGTTGGCCCCTACCCCAAGTATGGGTTTAAAGAACTTCTCGACGGAGCTAGCTGAAAAGTCAGCTGCCGTAATCCTCCAGCATTGATCTGGCCACCCGTGGGAGGATGAACAGATGGAACTGTATGACGTTATGCGTACCACTTTTGCTGCTCGCGACTTCACCGATGACGAGCTTCCAGACGACACTTTGTATCGAATTCTGGACAACGCACGCTTCGCTCCAAGCGGCGGAAATCGTCAAGGCGGGCGGGTCATCGTCGTGAAGAACCCCGAAACCAAACAAGCACTCGGCCACCTTTGCCTACCGGCACTTCGGGTGTATGGCGTTCAACGCAGCAGCGGCGAAAGCCCCTGGCAAAGCGTCCACTCAACAAATGTCGATGTGGAAACAGTCTGGAATGACGAATCGATTCGCGCCGTCATCCCCATGTTTGAAGATCTATCGCAGATACCGACGGTCCTGGTAATCGCCGTCGACCTTGAGGTGATCGCTTCAATGGACAAGAACCTCGACCGAGTCGGAATCATTAGTGGTGGTTCCATTTATCCCATGGCTTGGAACATTCTGCTCGGAGCTCGAAACGAAGGCTTCGGTGGCACGCTCACAACCCTTCTTGCCGCTAACGAAGCTAAAGCTCAAGAACTTCTTGGACTTGAACCAAATGTTGCAGTCGCCGCGTTACTCACTATCGGTAAACCAAAAAAACAACTAACGAAGCTCACCAGAAAAAAAGTTGAAGATTTCACGACTATCGACCGAGCAGACGGCCCTGCGTTCACTGGTTAAAGGCCTGTGCCTAATTGCTAGACCGGAACCGCGCGCCGAGAAATAACCCCAAGTTCGCACGAGCTGGGGAGAGTGCCAAATAGCGAACCATGATCACCAGACACTCTCGACATGAGATACGCGTCACTAACAACGGGGTCGCCGTGCTCAACCATCAGCGTCGCCGCCCACGCAATTGCCATCTTCTCGACAAGTCGGCGTGCATCTCCTTCAGCGATGGGTTGCGAAAAGTCGCGCCGAAGGACGTCCAGCCGTTCGTCAAGCGCAGCGTCTTTGCCTCGTGATTGCTCGAGTTCTTCCAAGAAAACGTCAACGCTCTCAGGGTTTCGTGATGCCGCTCTACCGATATCTAAAGCGATTACATTGCCCGCTCCTTCCCAAATCGCGTTTAAGGGCGCCTCGCGATATAGACGAGGCATGATTGAATCTTCGACATAACCATTACCTCCAACGCACTCCAGGGCTTCGCGAACGACAGGGGTGGATTGTTTAGTCAGCCAGTACTTCGCCACAGGTGTCGCTAACCGCGCAAACGTCCGCTCACGCTCATCAATTTCCATTCGCTCATGAGCGCCTGAAAGACGAGTAATCATCAACGTTGCAGCTTCAACTTCAACTTCAAGATCAGCCAGAACGTTTTGCATCAACGGTTTATCGATCAAGGTGGCACCGAACGCATCCCTATGAGCAACGTGCCATCCTGCTTGAGCGACTGCCTGACGCATCAAGGAAACACCCCAATTTGCGACGTCTAGACGCGTCGAATGCACCATTTCGATAATGGTTGGAATCCCGCGCCCTTCCTCACCCACCATCCAAGCGGCAGTGTCGTCAAACTCCAATTCGGCCGAAGCATTCGATCGATTCCCGAGTTTGTCCTTAAGTCGCATAAACCTCAGTGAGTTACGGATTCCGTCAGGAAGAACCCGAGGCACAAGAAAACATGACATTCCCTTAGGGGCATACGCCAAAACGAGAAAAGCGTCGCACATTGGAGCAGACGTAAACCACTTATGCCCTTCTAAGCGATATTCACCTCCAGGTCCTCCACCGTCGACCGCGACGGCAGTGCTGGTGTTCGCCCTCACATCAGACCCGCCCTGTTTTTCTGTCATTCCCATACCAATGAGAACCCCGGACTTGTGCTGAGGTGCGCGAAGCTGGTGATCGTAGTTTCTGCTTACAATGAGCGGCTCCCAGATTTCAGCCAGTTCGGGCTGAAATCGCAGAGTTGTCAAAGCCGCAGACGTCATCGAAGTAGGACAACCGTGCCCCATTTCGATCTGTGTAACTAGCCCCATCAAGGCATTACGGGTTACATACCCGCCATCACCCGCAGGTTGTTCATATCGCATGCAGTGAATGCCCGCCTCGACAGCCAAATTCAACATTGAGTGATACGCGGGATGGTATTCGACCTCGTCGGTTCGGTCACCAAAGCGATCATGGGTATGGAGAATCGGCACGTTGCGATTTGCTAAACGACCCCATTCTCTTATTTCGTCGCCTCCTACGAGAGCTCCAAAGGCTGTGAGAAGGTCGGTATTGCCCCCCTCTCGACGCACTGCAGTTGGTAGAACTGGATCCGCAGTGAATAGGTTGTAAGAATCCACAGGGCCAGGCTGATTATCTGAGGAGCTCATGCTCCTAAACTAGCTAAAGCTGGCTTGGAGAAGACAGCTAAGCGAGCAGCGACTACCTTCACATACACAGCACGACCACAGGGCTTTGAAACCGGTCCAATAGGGGGAACGAGTGAAATACGCAGCACCATCTTCGGTAGAGGAAGCGACATCGTTGCTTTCGTCCTCACCGTCGGCTCAGGTGTTCGCGGGTGCGACGGACGTCGTCCCGCAGATCCGTGGAGGGCGCCAAGCCCCCGAAGTCCTCGTCGACCTCAAAAAAATCGACCAGTTAGTTGCGTTAACCAGCGACGATAAAAAATGGACTGTAGGGGCAGCGACTCCGACTGTTGATCTCACTGAAAACCCAGGATTTAGCCAAGAGTTCCCTGGGATTTCTGAAGCAGCGGGCTTGATCGGGTCCGATCAAATCCAAAGCAGATCGAGTCTCGGGGGCAATCTGTGCAACGGCTCGCCCGCTGCGGATTCAGTTCCCGCGATGATGGTCAATGGAACGCGTGCACTGATCGCTGGCCCTAAAGGCAACCGCCTTGTCGATGTATCTGAGGTGGTGACCGGGCCCGGCCAAACTTGCCTCGACAGTGACGAGTTCATTGTTGAGTTTGAGATTGATCGGGCGCCGTCTCTCACCGGAGACGCGTACCTTCGAATGATCCCGCGCACAGAAATGGACATAGCGGTTGTGGGAGCCGGAGCACGAGTGACTCTTGGGGAAGACGGGACGATTACCGCTGCGGCGTTAGCACTAGGAGCTGTCGCTCCGACGGTGGTGCGAGTTACGGCTGCCGAAGAAGCGCTCATAGGCACAACGGCTGATGAAGACACGCTCGCTGTGGTTGCTGCGGCTGCCAGCGAAGTTTGTAATCCCATTGATGACAAACGCGGCACAATCGGCTACCGGGAACAGGTCGCAGGAGTACTAGCAAAACGGGCTGTGCTAATAGCTATGGAAAGAGCACAACAAAGGAACGGAAACGTCTGATGGCACGAACTCACATCACAACGGTGATTAACGGTGACGAAGTTGACTTTCTGACCGAGGACAGCACATCTTTGCTTAACGCGCTGCGCGACGAAGTGGGTCTTACCGGCGCAAAAGAAGGTTGTGGGACCGGAGACTGCGGATCTTGCTCGATTCTGCTGGACGAACGAGTCACCTGCTCTTGTCTAGTGTTCGCACCCGAAGCCAACGGCGCGAACATCCTGACCGTTGAAGGACTAACCGACGCCGGCGAACTACATCCTTTGCAGCAATGTTTCCTAGAGGGCGCAGCGCTGCAGTGTGGTATTTGTACCCCAGGGTTTCTCATCGCGGCGAAAGCTTTACTTGACAAGAACCCGGATCCAACGGAAACCGAAATTCGCTACGCACTGGCCGGGAACCTTTGCCGGTGCACTGGCTACGACAAAATTGTTCGAGCGGTACAAGAAGCCGCACTGCAAATGAGGGAGCAATAATGGCTCTTACAGAGGAAAACCCTGGATACAAATGGGTTGGCACACGACCTATCCGTCCCGATGGTTTGGACAAAGTCACAGGGAAAGCTCAATTTGGGGCCGATCTCACATTGCCCGGGATGCTCTTTGGCAAAGTCGTTCGTTCACCGCACGCCCATGCGCGGATTTTGTCGATTGACACAAGTGCCGCGGAATCAATGCTCGGAGTCAAGGCGGTGATCACCGGTAGTGATTTCCCGGACCTGGCAGCTAATGGCGCCCACGCCAGTGACATCGACGTCGCTAATAACGCGATCGCTCGAGACAAAGTTCTCTACGAAGGTCATGTTGTTGCCGCAGTCGCTGCTACCACGCGTGAACTAGCGGAAGCGGCCGCCAAAGCAGTTGAAGTCAGTTACGAAATCTTGCCTCATGTGTTGACTGTCGATGAGGCCATGGCAGACAACGCTCCACTGTTGCACGAAAACATGATTACGAAAGGGGTAGACCCTGCCCCGGACCAGCCCTCCAATGTTGCGAGTCGTATTGTCCACGAACGTGGCGATTTAGAACAGGGCTTTGGCGAAGCGGACGTGGTTATAGAAAGAGAGTTCACGACGAAACCCGTCCATCAGGGTTATATCGAACCGCATGCCGCGGTAGCTGACGCGAACAACGATGGACGAGCCAACATTTGGTGTTCATCCCAAGGCCACTTCGCGATGAGGGCCTACACGGCAACTGTGTTGGGGGTGTCACAAGGCACCTTAAAGGTCACCGCAGCAGAAATTGGTGGTGGTTTCGGTGGCAAAACAGTGATCTATCTTGAGCCATTGGCAGTTCGTTTGTCGCAGCGCTCGGGCCGACCTGTCAAATTGGTTATGGATCGAGACGAAGTCTTCCGTGCAACCGGTCCTACTTCCGGTACCAGGATCAAAGTGAAGATGGGTATTTCTAATGGCGGTGAACTGACAGCTGCTGAAGTATGGATGGCGTTCGAGGCAGGGGCCTATGCCGGTTCTCCGGTCGGCGCGGCGGGTATGACAGTTATCGCGGCCTATGACATACCTCACTTTCTTGTTGAGGGATATGACGTGGTGTGTAATAAACCGCGGGTGGCTGCCTATCGAGCTCCTGGAGCACCAATGGCAGCTTTCGCAGTGGAGTCAGTGCTTGACGAACTGGCTCGCAGCATCGATATGGATCCGATTGAGGTGCGCCTAGCAAACGCCGCCGTCGAGGGCACACAGGCGTCCTATGGACCGAAGTTTCCTCGTATCGGGTTCGTCGAAACGTTGGAGGCGATAAAAGAACATCCCAATTACACCGCTGAACTAGGACCCAATCAAGGGCGTGGCGTTGCCGCCGGATTTTGGTTTAACGCTGGAATGAATTCCAGCGCGACCGTGCACGTCAACGAAAACGGAACAGCAACCGTGGTTACCGGTTCTCCCGATATTGGGGGGAGTCGACAATCCATGGCTCTGATGGCTGCAGAAGAACTAGGAATTCCCTACGAGTCAATCAAACCGGTCGTAGCTGACACTGAAACAGTCGGCTTCAACGACGTCACTGGGGGAAGCCGAGTTACCTTGGCCACCGGTGCAGCTGTAGTCGACGCGTGTCGTCTGGTCATAGAGGACCTTCGCGCCCGTGCCGCCAAGACCTGGGATGTTGAAATTGATCAGGTGGAATGGGTTGACGGTCAAGCCCAACACGTTGACGGATCCCAACCCCCGTTATCGCTCAACGCTTTGGCCGCTAAGTCAGGACGAACTGGGGGTCCGATTTCCGCGAATGCTTCACTTAACGCTCGTGGCGTAGGGGCTGGTTTCTCCACACAGCTCTGTGATGTGGAAGTTGACCCAGAAACCGGCGTTACCCGAGTTGTCCGCTATCTCACCGCGCAAGACGCTGGCCGCGCCATAAGCCCCGATTATGTCGAAGGGCAAATGCAAGGTGGTGTGGTCCAGGGCATTGGATGGGGCTTAAATGAGGAATACATTCATGACGAGAACGGGGCCATGGAGAATCCAAGTTTTCTTGACTATCGCATGCCCGTAGCTTCTGATTTGCCGATGATCGAATGCAGCATCGTGGAAGTGCCCAATCCGGCCCATCCCTACGGAGTTCGCGGTGTTGGCGAAGTAGGAATCGTTCCACCCATGGCAGCACTAGCTAACGCGATTAAAGACGCCACCGGTGTTCGCTTGACCGATTTGCCAATGACACCTATCAAAGTTCTTGAAGCGCTTAACGAACAGAGTGATTAATTGGGCTGATGGCACAAGTTTATTTTTCAGCTGGCTTACGCGACTTAACCGGAGGCGTTGCACAAGTTGACGTCCAAGCGTCAAACGTTCGGCGCTTGATCGCAGCTCTTGATGAGATGTTCCCCGGCATAGGAGAGCGTCTTTCCGAAGCTTCATCAGTGGCTATTGATGGAGAAATTCTCACCGACGCCGAATATGAGTCAGTGCCAGACCAAGCCGAAGTTCATTTTCTCGATATTTTACAAGGTGGATAACGCCGAATCGAGATCGGCATCCTGGCAGACTTGCACGACTCAAGTGCCCTGTACCTGAAGTCGGGACAGGTGTGTTTCCCCGCGGTATTTGGGAGGGACGGTGTCCAACTTGACATATTTCACTATCAGCTCCTTCCAAATAACGCTGACCGCAAGGGTGCGGTAATAAGCGAGTTCCTAAACCAAATAACTTGATTTATTAATTCATGCCATGCTTTCGAGTTATGGAAGAACCACCGAGTTTTCGGTCATCTAACGTCACGTTCCCCACTGAACGTGAGGCCAAAAGAAGGTTCCTACTTTCAGCAGTTGACCAAATTCGGGACGTAGTCAAAGACACTGCAGACGAAGCCGAAAAATCTCGAACACTGCCTGGTGTGCTCTTCGACGCAATGTACGAGACGGGCCTGTTTTGGATGAAACTTCCCGAGGTTTTAGGCGGCGCGGAAGCCGACCCTCTCATCCAAGTCGAGGTGATCGAATCGTTGGCGCGACTCGATGCCTCTGCAGCTTGGAACGTGATGATTGGATCCCAATCCATCGCTCTGCCCGCGGCTTGGCTCCCCGACGCTGCTCTTGATGAGGTATTCGTCGAAGGCGATTTCCCAGTTGCGGCAGGATCTTTGATGCCATCAGGAATTGGAGTTCCTGAGCCCGGGGGATTCCGGGTTACTGGACGTTGGTCCTTTGCTAGTGGGATTCGTCATTGCCGGTGGGTGAACGCGACGGTGCGCGTCACACGGCCCGAGCAACCCGACGTTGAACTCCACAGAGTTGTGATCCCCACCGCGGACGTCACCGTTCATGACAATTGGGACTCCATTGGGTTAAAGGGAACCGGGAGCTGCGATTTTTCTGTGTCGGACTACTTCGTGCCCAACGCGTTTAGCTGGTCCTTCCAAGACAAGCCTCGGCGGGGTGGTCGCCTTCACCTTCTGGGGTTGCCTGGCTACGTTGCCTATGAGCACGCCGCCTTGGCCCTTGGGGTGGCGCGTAACTCCTTGGACCTCGTAACTGGTAGGGCAGGCGGAAAAGAACGCGGGTTCGAAGGCTCTCTGGTCGGCCACCGGTCTTCGTTTCAACGCGACCTCGGAAAATTCGACATTCAGCTAACAGCAATGCGGTCGATGGTGTTCGAAGTATTCGGTGAGGTATGGGATGGCCTCCAACCAAGACAACAGCCCGCTCCGAACCAACAAGCGCAGATGCGATCGGTGGCGACGCTAGCTACCGAGGTAGCGCTCGAGATCGCCGGAAATGCGTTTCGTTATGCAGGAGGTGAAGGGGTGTATCAGCATGACCCAATTCAGAAATGCTGGCGTGATCTCGCGACCGCTGGGCAACACTTCCTGGTGAGCGACACCGCCTATGAGAACCACGGCAAGTTTCTTCTCGGTCACGAAGACGCGAAAGCTTTTGGATGAACCCCCAATTGAGAGAGATGACACGCAGCGTCAGCGATGCGTTGACCTATTGGTATCGGTAGTCGCGTTGCTTACAACCGGTCCGGGAAAAAGCAAGCTAACCAAGCGATGATCGAGGTGCATATGACAAGCCCGATTGCGGTCTCATACCCAGCACTGTCGATAACAAACCCCAGAACCGCTGGCCCCGCTAATGCCCCGAAACCCAGAGCCGTATAGAAGGTGCCGACAGTCCCACCTAAATCGGCGACACCAAACCAGCTCGCGAGAACATTTGGTGCGGCCGTGAACCACACAGCCCAGCCGACGCCATGTAATAAAGCACTCGCGAAAAACAGTCCGTAAGAATTTCCTGCCGAGAACCAAAGAAACAAGCAACCCAGCAACAACAATTGCCCGAGCCGGTACTGACGCATAGGTATAAACCGGTCACCGAGCGCGCTGATTACTAGGCGAGCGACAACCGATGATGCTCCGACAACCCCGACGAGTATGGCGGCCGCCTGACTACCGATTCCTTCGCTTACGGCGTGGTCGTTATAGAAGGCGAGGGGCGCATAAAAACCAGGCCCTCCGAGTATCAGTGCCCCATAAAGTGTTAAGAATTTTTTCGACCGAAGAATCGCGGATAAACCCAACTGTTTCGAACCAGGTTTAGTTGGGGCATCGCTACTGGCGATAGCACAAGCAACCAAAAGCACGGCGCTGAATGCGGCGTAGATCCCCAAAGTTGATCGCCACCCCCACGCGTCAATCAACACGCGTGAAACTATGGGTCCAACAAAGGTGCCCATTCCGACACCTGCTAGTACCAAGCTGATCGCAGCTGTTCTTCTCTCCTCAAACCAGCGCCCAACTGTGCCAATCATCGGCGGGTAACAACAACCGACAGCGCTTCCCACCAATGGCGCGTATATCAAGTAGAGCTGCCACAGCGAGGATGCCCGAGCGCTGACTATCAACCCAATGGTCATAAAAATCGCGCCGGTCACGACTACCGGGCGAACTCCAACGCGATCGCTGAATCTTCCGGCAACGGCACCCGCCAAGTAATAGAAGCAGACAGCAGTTGAAAACAATGGCGCTACGGGCCCAGTCGACGTGTCAAAACTTTCTGCTATCGGGGTAAGGAAAATGCCAAACGAAAACAAAACCCCAAATGTCACAAAATTCGCGACGAAAGCCGCACTGGTGACAACCCAACCGCGTCGTATGTTGCTCATCGTGGGAGTAGTGATCCCCTATTTCTATCCTGCCCGGGTCCACGAGTTTTCGTTAAATGTCCCAATTAGCCCAAAGGTGTTCGCTCAACGAAATGTGCTGATGTTTGCCGGTTGGTTCGTAGCACCTTCGACCAAGCCTTGGTCGCGAAGAATAGGAAGAACTCCTTCTCCGAACCAGTACGCCTCTTCAAGGTGCGGGTATCCCGACAGGATAAATTCATCGAAACCAAGTTCGTGGTACTCAGAAATTCTCTCAGCGACTTCTTCGTATGACCCAACGAGAGCTGTGCCTGCGCCGCCTCTCACAAGCCCAATGCCCGCCCAAACATTTGGATGAACTTCGAGCTTCGCTGTGTCTCCGGCGTGAAGTTCGGCCATTCGACGCTGTCCCTCTGACATGGTCGTCGAAAAATCTGTTTGTGCTTCGGCGATTGCCTCGGGTGTCATGTGAGCCAACATGTCATTGGCGATTGCCCATGCTTCCGCTGAGGTAGATCGGGTGATGACGTGAAAACGAATCCCGTAGGTCAGAGCCCGCCCTTTCGCCGCAGCTAACTCCCGCATGCGTTCAATTCTTTCAGCGACCATGGTCGGCGGTTCTCCCCACGCGAGATACACATCAACGTGTTCCGCTGCGATTGCTTCTGCCGCTGGAGAGGCACCACCGAAATAAATTGGTGGGGTTGGGGTGGGCATCTCACGGGTAGTTGCTTGGGCGACTCGGTAATAGTCGCCTTCGAAATCGTATGGTTCACCGGTCCACGCGTTACGCATAATGTCCAAAAATTCACCGGTTCTCTCATAACGAGCGTCTTTGTCTAACCAATCACCAAAACGGTTGAGTTCTCTAGGTTCCGCGCCCGTAACGATGTTTATTAAAAGGCGACCCTCAGACATTCGTTGATATGTGGACGCCATTTGAGCAGCCAAAGTTGGTGACAAAAATCCAGGACGGAAGGCCACCAAAAACTTGATTCGTTTAGTTAGAGGAATCAGTGATGCGGTTGCCAGCCATGCGTCTTCGCATGCTGTTCCACAAGGCGTCAGCAAGGCGTCGTACCCCAAATCGTCACACGCTTGAGCAATTTGCGCGAGGTAGTCATTTGTTGGCGGTCGCCAGTGGGCGTTAGGACTATCGGGAACAACCTCCCGACTATCGCCACCCGTGGGTAAGAACCAATGAATTTTCATGCTTCCACCTTGCTTGAAATTGACGCCAAGCACTTCGTCTTCGACAAAGCTAACCCGGTAACCCAAATCAACTCATAGTGAGTCCACCAGAAACCGACAAAGTTTGCCCCGTCACAAACGACGCTTCTTCTGAACAGAAGTACACCACTGCAGAAGCCACTTCGGTTGGGGTGCCTACACGTTTCATAGGTACAGCCCGAGCCATCGCACCGATGATCTTGTCCCCATCATCGCTTGCCGCAACAATCCCATCCAGTAATGGGGTGTCAGTCGGCCCGGGGCAGACAACATTCGCAGTGACACCGCTCCGAGCTGCCTCACGCGCAACAGTCTTTGTGAAAGCAATCACTCCGCCCTTCGCCCCGGAGTACACCGCCTCAAATGAAGACCCAACTCTGCCCGCATCCGACCCGATGTTGACGATTCGACCCCATCGAGCTTCGACCATAGACGGAAGGCACGCATGCACTGTCCGGAGAATGCCCTTGTAGTTTATTTCGATTACCCGATCCCAAAACGCTTCGTCGGTTGACAAGAAAGGCATCAGTTCGTCCCACCCGGCACAATTTACTAACACCTCGATTGCTCCTAGTTCATCTATGGCTTCGAGAACACCATCTTGAACAGCGTCAGTTTTCGAAACGTCCATGTGGACGGCGATCGCAGTTCCGCCAGACTGAACCACCATCGCTGATGTTTCTTGTGCGCCAGCAAGATTGATGTCAGCTACAGCGACTTTGCGGCCATCGCGTGCTAACCCCAGACAGATTTCTCTGCCAATGCCACTTCCGCCTCCGGTAACTAGAGCTAGTCGTTCGGTCATTCTCAACTCCTCGTTGCGCGGGCAACTTCGCCCCACTTGTCTACCGATTCTGGGTCTTTTCGCATGTGCTCTTCAGTCAGATACATCACAACTCGCGAGGCGGTTCCCCCATAGCGTTCCTTGAGTCGGTCCGCCATTTCGTCCCAGGTTGATACCAACGCGAAATGATCGAGCATCTCATCGGAAATTGTGTCCGCCATGCCCTGTAAATCACCAGCCGACATTTTGTCCCTCAAAGCGGTTGTTACTCCTTCAAAGCCGAGGTCTTCGAATTGGAAGGCATAGTTAGGAGTGGTGCCGTAGAAAGCAATTTGTGTTTTGGCTCGATGAACCCAAGGAGAGCGCTCTTCGGGAGTATCTCCTGCTATGGCAAACACGGGAACAATCAAATCAACATCGGCTCGCTGACGACCAGCCAAAAGAGCGCCCTCTTCAATTTCAGGTAACAAACGATGCTGGATGTAATGCATGGAATGCATCGGATGCACATGCACCCCGTCGGCTACCTGGCCCGCAACCCGGTTCATTAGTGGTCCGACCGATGAAATATCAACCTTGATCTCGCCGAACTCGTGACTTCGAGGCTTCCATGCATCCGGAAGTAACGACAGATTGTAAAATTCTCCTTCGTGGTGGAGACGTTCCTCGCCACGAAACGCTCTGAAGCACGCTTGGACAGCAAGCACATAGTCAAGCAACCGTCTAGCTGGCCTGTCGAAATCCGCTGAGTAACGCCGAACTACGTGTCCTTTGACTTGGCTACCTAATCCCAGCCGGAACTTTCCATGAGTTTCGCCGGCCAACTCCCACGCGACCTGTGCGGAAACCATAGGGCTTCGAGGAAACGCGACCGCAATGCCAGTAGTAAAAGTCAACGATGGGGCTGCCATTGCGGCTGCCGCGATTTGCATCCAAGGCACCTGCCCGGTTTCGGTATAAAGCATTCCCGAAAAGCCCTGACTTTCAACAGTGCGCGCTAACTCATTGGCGTTACTCCAAGTAGACGAACCGGTCATCAGATCAAATTCCACGTTGACCCCTCTCTGTAGACCCCTATTTGAGCCGAAACGGCGTCACTCGGCCAATGCGTTGACATCGGATCTATCGTTGCTGGCTATGAACGATGACTGGTTACTTATGGGAGACATCCCTGATCGGGCTGCTCGTCTATGGAAGGACAACGTCGCTCTGCTGTTTCAGGGAGATCGATGGACCCATGGTGAGTTCGCTGCCGACGTGGAGAAAGTAGCGAAAGGGTTAATTGCGTTAGGTGTTGAGCACGGCGACCACGTAGCTGTATGGATGACCAACCGCCCAGAATGGTTGCATCTCATGTATGCGATACCCCGTGTGGGAGGGTGCATCGTTCCGCTTAACACCCGATACCGCACTGATGACGTCGCATATACCGTCGTGCAATCGGAGAGCAAATTCCTGGTAGCGCTCGACCGTTCGGGCCCAATCAATTACGGAGAAATGCTTACGGAAGCTCGCGAAGGAATAGATAAAGGCGGATCTCTGCAAACCATTGTCATGCTTGGAGAGCAAATAGAAAACAGCGTCAGCTGGGAAATGATGCTGGATGGCGGCGATGCTGTCACCACCGAAAAAATGGAAGAGCGTACCTCCCAAGTCAACGTCGAAGATCGAATGATGTTGGCGTACACCTCAGGTACGACTGGCCACCCCAAAGGTGTCACCCACTCCCATAAACCAGTCCGCAACACCTACGAACGGGCAATGTTGTTAGGCCACGACCGCAACGATGTTCATTTGAGCTACCTCCCGCTGTTCCACGCCTACGGATTCAGTGAAGTGGCAATGATGGTTGCGTTGACTGGCGCAAGCCAGGTCTTGTTCGATGTCTTTGACCCAGACGAGGTGCTAAATGCGGTGGAGAGTGAACGAGGAACGGTCCTGCATGGCTTCGACAGCCACTGGGCAGATCTCATTCGAGCACAAACCGAGCGTGCCCGCGATGTGTCGTCGTTGCGGGTAGGCACACTTCCGGCCGGCATGGAGTCGACCATCCCCACGGCCCGATTGGCCCAAGACATTTTTTGTCCCACTACAAGCGGATTCGGCATGAGCGAAACGTGGGCATTTGTCGCTTCAAGCCATCTCAGTGACTCGCTAGAGCAGCGCACAGAAGCTTCTGGGTATCCGATGTACGGAATCGAATTTCAAGTCCGGCACCTCGATAACGGAGAAGTACTTGGGGCGGATGAGCCCGGCGCTCTCTACGTCAAGGGCTACACAGTGATGACCGGCTATTGGGGAAAACCCGAAGCCACGGCTGAAGTATTGGATTCTGATGGTTGGCTAAACACTGGAGATGTGGCTTTGATTCGCCCGGACGGACACGTTGTCTTTGTCGGCCGTCACAAAGACATGTTGAAGGTCGGGGGAGAAAACGTTTCACCGGCCGAAGTAGAGGGCTACCTACTTGAAGTAGATGGGGTAGAAGAGATAGCCGTAGTTGGCTATCCCGACGAACGTCTCGTTGAAGTCCCCGTAGCATTTGTTGTGAGTTCAACTGACCTATTGGCTGAAGATCTCATTGAACGATGCCGTGGCAAGATCGCCAGCTTCAAGATCCCTCGACATGTCGTTTTCGTCGAAGAGATGCCGGTAACACCGTCGGGGAAAATTCGAAAAATAGAACTCAGACAATGGGCGTTAGACCAAATCAACTGATTTGGTATGACAGCTAATTAGTTATAGCCGAATTGGACTTGACACTAAAAGTCGATCGACCCGATTTAGCTCATCCTGGTCCGGCGAACGTTGGGCCACCCAAGGTATGGACAGTAGCCTCACCAGCAGAACGCTCACCCTCACGAGTTTTCACCTCTGCTCTAGCTACAACGTGGTGATGTACCTCGTCAGGACCGTCCGCAAGGCGAAGTGTGCGCTGGCTATGCCACATGTCGGTGAGAGGGAACCACTGAGATACCCCAGCAGCGCCGTGCATCTGAATTGCCTCGTTGATGATGTCGCAACACTTTTCGGGCACCATTGCTTTCACAGCGCTCACCCACACCCGAGCCTCGGCATTTCCCAGCGTGTCCATTGCTTTTGCGGCTCGTAAAACCATTAAGCGCATGGCCTCAGTTTCGATACGTGCGCGAGAAATAACTTCCATGTTCTTGCCAAGATTGATCAACTTCTTGCCGAAGCCTTCTCTTGACAGGCCACGATCGACCATCATTTCTATCGCTTTTTCTGCACTACCGATCGACCGCATGCAGTGATGAATTCTTCCAGGACCGAGACGTAACTGGCTGATCTCGAACCCTCGACCTTCACCCAAAAGCACGTTGTCGCGAGGGACACGGACATCTTCGAGCATGATATGCATGTGCCCATGCGGAGCGTCATCGCTTCCAAAGACATGCATGGGACCGAGAACGTTCACACCCGGGGTATCAAGAGGAATAAGAATTTGGGATTGCTGCTTGTAGGTGTCCGCGTCGGGATTGGTGCGGACCATGGTGATCATTATTTTGCAACGCGGATCCCCAGCACCTGAGATGTAGAACTTCTCGCCGTTGATGACCCATTCCTCGCCGTCGAGTACAGCTGTCGTGCCGATCTGTTTGGCATCAGAACTCATGACACGAGGCTCGGTCATGCAGTACGCAGAGCGGATTTCCCCGTTCAATAACGGCTCAAGCCACTCTCCTTTTTGTGCTTCCGTGCCGACGCGTTCCAGAACTTCCATGTTGCCGGTATCTGGAGCTGAACAATTGAGGCATTCCGAAGCGAGGCGGTTCTTCCCCAGTTCGTTGGCGATATAGGCGTAATCGAGGTTGGTGAGACCTTCTCCGGTTTCGGCATCAGGGAGAAAAAAATTCCACAAGCCTTGTGCTCTGGCCTTCTCCTTAGCCCCGGCAAGCAGTTCGAGCTGACCTTCGCCGTAAGCCCACCTCTCGGAGCGCGTCTCACCGAGCCGGTGATACTCCTCGGTAATGGGGTCGACTTCCTCTCGGATGAAGACCTTGACCGCTTCATAGAGAGGCCGAACTTTGTCTGACATTCGCAGGTCGAAATCGTCGACTCCTGCTGACTTCAATGCGCCACCAACCATGGGGCACCCCTTTCGTGCGTTGCTCTGGAACCGATCGGTCGGCCCCTCACCTGGGTATGACTGCACCCTACATATGTTCAGAGCACCAAGCATTTTCGAATTAGGAAACAAATAGAGAGTTAATGATGTTTCCGGGCCAATATCTCAACAAATTTGAGAAACCTTGATTGGGGGCTTCTGTATGACCTATCCCCAGCAGATCAAGTAGCTGAGACTACGTTCCTTGTTCATGGCATCATGCTCCCGAGGCACATGCACAGCACCGGCGGCTGCCGGTCTGGTCTACGACAGTGCGTCTTTGTCGGTCTGGGTGATCGACCTTCATGCAGACACGGGATTAACGATGTTGCTCTGTCAACGTCACATCGAAACACTTCGTGTGCCAAAAGATTGGACCGTGTCAGATGAGCGGGATGGAACGCCAAGGCTCTGGACTGTCACGGTTGGCGAAGTAACAGCTCCAACTCCCCAAAGGGGCCGCGTGCGGCGCCAACGTGCCGATAGCGGGCGCATATTGGAGGTTGAAGAGTTACAACTTTTTGAACTTGACGACGTGATGGAAGAAAAAGTGGCCGCCGTCGCATCCTTAGATGACGCGCGAAACCATGTCCGGCTTAAGAATCGGTCAGCCGTTCAACTCGATGAACAATCAGCAATGCTTCGCCGGCAAGCTTCAATGAGAAGCTAAAGCAGATCACCGGATCCAAGGTCGGTCACGATTGCCCGCCCGTCAGAGGCGAGCGACGCCCGGAACCGGATTTCCCCATCCGACGTCAAAACCAGGTCATTGCCGTCGTTTCCGAGTTGAAGCTGCACCCCAGTCTCGCGTTCGAGTATCGGACGAGCACGAAGTAATGCGTCGCGAAGCCGTTGCCGTCGGTCCGCCTCGATCATATCCATATCAAATTCGACAAAATCGCCCGGTTCAGTTCCCGACGGTCTCATCGGTAAACCACCAACGTAGTGATGAGAATCTTGCCCTTCGATGTAGTGATCAGACGATCAACAAGAGTTTTCACTAGTTGCAGACCTCTGCCGCTCTCCTCACTTGGCCGCATGTGCTTGGCGCGCTGGGTCCCGCTGCCCGAAACTGTCAAAATAAATGAGTGATGGTTTTTACATATAGCCACGTGCTGTTCTTGACCGGAGTGCTCGATCCCATTCGAAAGTATTTCGTTCGCCGCGAGCATGAGTTCGCGATTGCCGGTTGCGGTAAAGATCCGCGACCGACTTGAAGAGAGCTCTTTTGGGTTAGTCCCTATGGTCCATTGATCTAAGTGAGCCACTACTTAAGCCTGGCACAACGCTGCTCGCCTATGTCATTCCGAGTAGCGGTACCGTACTGGGGGTGGATTTAGTTGTGCCGATCGCAGTGTCGCTGTTGTTCATTTATGTGGTGTACCGGATCGGGTTGAAGCTGATGCTCGGGTTTTCTCGTCCCGTTCCACCCCCGCCTCCTCCTGGCGAACTCCGAAAAGTCAGGCTGACCTACTTGTGCACCCTCTGCGGGACTGAAGTCCGAATGACTCGATCCCCACGCGACGCCCCGGAAGGGCCAAAGTGTTGCATGGAGGAGATGGAACTCATCCGAGACCATGACAACGACTGACCTCCAACGTATGTCCACAAGTTATTCACAGGTTGGGGACAAACGACACAGTTGTAATTTCCCGGTTTAAGAGAACCCGCAGTTAGCGCCATCTCGTGGCAGTAAGAATTCCGATGAGGACAAACCCAAGTCCTCCAAGAATCCAACTGCTCGAAGGGCTTCCAGGAAGCCAACTCATGTAGTTCGAGAAGATGACGGCTACCCCAACTATTAACAAACACAAAATCATCCACCCGAACCAAGCGGGGCTCGGGGGGAGATCACCGGTGAGAGTGTCTTCAACAACTTCGCCTTCGGGGCGAGTTCCTTTAGGGGTGAGACGGCTGCTCTTCTTGGGCCTGGCCATGACGCTTGAGGATAGAGGAATTGAGGAATTCAACCACTGATTACTTTCAGTAAATCTGAAGACTAGTTCTGCACGCGTAATTAACTGACGTGCCCTATTCGCCCGGCTCCACTGTTACGAAGTTGTTCGGGGGAGCAGGAGCTGGAGCTGGGTCCGGGGCTGGATCGCCAGTGCCGACGATCAGCAATACTTCAGAACCAAGTAACAGATCAGTACCGGGGGAAGGATCGATCCGGATGACTTGCCCGATTAGCAAATCGCCGGGGCTTAAGGCTTGCTCGACACGCTTCACTTCGTAACCAAGATTTCGGAGCGCGATCTCGACCTGGCTTGCATCAGTGGTGCCCAATATCTCGAGCGAAGGTACCTGACCTGTGGCTGGCCCCATTGACACCACTAGACGTACGACGCTCCCTCGTTCGGTCGAGGAACCAAAACCAGGTTCTGAGCGAATAACGGTATTCAGTGGGAAATCGAGTGAATGCTCCATTAAGACTTCTTCAAGAAGTCCTTGTCGGGCAAGAGTGACTCGAGCATCAGAAATCGATTGGCCCTCGACTGAAGGAATTTGCACTTCTCCGCGTCCTATGGAGACCGTGAGGGTGATGACGGTGCCTTGAGGTCTTTCCTCAGTACTTGGCACACTTTGCTCAATGACAATATTGCGCACATAGTCGTCGCTTTGTTGATCGATTCGTTCGACCGTGAAACCTGCTGCCAGCAGAATTTCTTCTGCTTCTAGGAATTCCATTCGTTGCACCGCTGGGATCCTGACAACCGTTAACCCCTTAGAAGCGAAGAGACGAATGGGGTTCTCAGGGTTGTTCGGTTCTGCAAGTAGCAATCCCGCCCGCGGATCCTGCTGGAATATTTGGTTTGGTGGGGTGTCTTGGCGTTCCTGAAATTCAATTGTGATTTGTTCGAACCCGCGGTCGCGTAGTTGTTGTTCCGCTTCTTCCCAGTCGAGACCAATGACAGCAGGCACTCTAAGACGAGTGGTTTGCTCCTCGGCAACTGGAGACTTGGCGTCTCCGCCGCTCGGATCGAAGCCGTTGATCAGTAGGTATACCAATCCTGCCACCACGATGAGTAGCACTACGAGCAGAGTGGCCCATATGCGGGTTTTGTCCGGTGGTTGAGTTCTCGTAGTAGGTGAATTAGCAGGTGAGTTTGGTGCCGTCTTTGGCGACGTCTCTGGTGGGCCCGCAGCTGGGACTGTGCCTTGCGCAGCTGGTCGAGTGCCAGGGGATGGCGTCAGGTGTGTTTGAGCAGTTGTTGCTTGGACCGTCCCGCCCTGCTGCATGGCCAGGACCTGTTGTCCGGTGCGAAAGCGGCGTAAATCGCCTCGCAGATCGTCAGCTGACGCGTAACGCTGATCTGGATCCTTGGTGAGGCCGAAGAGACAAATTGCTTCTAAGGCGGGGGGCACATCACCATTAAATTGGGAGGGAGCGGTGGGTGCTTCTTGTACATGCTTATAGGCGATCGACACGGGGGTATCGCCGGTAAAAGGCGGGCCTGCCGTGAGCATCTCATATAGGACTACTGAGAGTGAGTAGACGTCACTTCTGGGGTCGGCAGGCTGTCCTTGAGCCTGTTCAGGTGAGAGATAGGTGGCGGTGCCCATCACTGACCCAGTCTGAGTCAAGTTATCTGCGGTGTTCCCTGTGAGTGCCCGAGCGATACCAAAGTCGGTAACTTTTACCTGCCCAGCTGTGGTGACCAGTACGTTCCCCGGTTTGACGTCGCGATGTACGACTCCGTTGTGGTGTGCGAATGCCAGCGCAGCTGCGATATCGATAGCAATGTCAGCTGCCCGATCGGGGTGCAGTGGGCCTTCGGCTCTGATGATTTCCGCGAGGCTTCGACCCTCCACGTATTCCATAACGATGTAGTAAGTGCCTGCTTCTTGACCCCAGTCGTAGACGCCTACCACGTTGGGTTGATTCAAATTTGCTGCTGCCTGTGCTTCGCGTCGGAAACGTTCAACGAATGATGGATCGGTTGCATATTCGGGGAATAAAACCTTGACCGCTACTGGCCTATCCAAGAGCTTGTCGCGGGCAAGAAATACTTCGGCCATGCCGCCGCGCGCGATGCGTCGGTACAACTCGTATCGTCCGCTGAAAATAGGGCGATCATTTTCGGGCATAGGTGGGTCTGAGGGGTTCACTGGGTCCCCTCCAAGTTAGGGCTCGGGAGGCGTAATACTGCCTCAATGATTGAACGTGTAATTCGGGCAACAACAGTTTCGGTGACTTGAGGATCGCTGAGTTCGTCACCCTCTAGCAGTACCGCAATAGCGAGCTCTGGTTGCGTCACAGGCGCGATTGCGATCGCCCAAACATGGGGGTGGTCGTTGAATCCTGACTCCAGCATGCCCGCTACCTCGACATCGTTGAGCGCGAGCGCTTGAGCAGTGCCCCTTTCAACGTTTGCCGCCAACATGGTTTGCAGTCTCAGAGCAGTGTCGCTTGTGATGGGCTGACCTAACAGTTCCGGAGCGAATTCGCGGATGACAGAACCGTCATGACCTTGAATTTGGTGAACCACACGAGGTCTGATTCGGAGCCCGTTGTTTGCGATTGTTGCAAATAAGTGCGCTGCGTGGAGAGGAGATAACTGAACACCAATACCGGCTGCGACATGCGGAGCCGATAAACCCATTTTGTCGGGTGTGAGAAGCCCCCTCAAGTTACTGCTGGTATCGATGGAGACGCTTTCAGTGAGTCCGAAACTTTTAGATCGATTGCTTAGCTCTGACTGACCGAGATCTGAGCCGATGGTTGCCCAACCAGTCCGACAATTGGTGAGCAGTAGCGAAGTCAGATTCCCGCCGCATGTCTCGTTGCGCCTGTTGGTGATGGGCCCTCCAGGTGGCTCAGCCGCTATGGCGTTTTTCTGAGGAATCACAAAATCTGAGAGCCCCGCTTCAATGGCTGACGCCGCAGTGACTACGGTGAAAATCGCTCCAGCTTCGCTGAGATATGAATTAGCTCTGTTCGTCAGTGGGAGGTCCTTGTCTGAATTCAACGCGACTAAATCGTTCGTCACTGCAGCTAAATCATGGGAGGACAGGTAGTTGGGATCAAAGTGGGGGGAACTCCACATCGCCAAAACCGCGCCGCTGGAGGGGTCAATCACCACTGCGGCCCCTTGATACCTTCCCAGAGCAGCTCGTGCCACTAACTGGACATCATGCCTCACTGATAATTCGAGTTGACCGGTGCGTGCACGATCGACAAACAAATCACGTTTGTCTTGGATTCGCACCTCGAGTTTATTTCCGGCGAGGAAATCGTTGTGCTTTTGTTCGAGTCCACTGCCGCCGTGTTCTGCGGAAATAAAACCCACGAGGTGGGAGTACAGGGAGCCGTACGGATATTGGCGCAAACGCGGACGTGTTCCGCTTACGCCGACGGTTTCCGCGATCGTTTCGCCATCTGCTGTTGTGATGGAACCCCTCGGGGCATCAAAAACCATCGTGATTTCGCGCGTATTTTGTGGGTGATCGCGAAGGGTGTCAGCCCGAACCACCTGGATCAATTCAAGTTTGACAAAAAGCAGAACATATATGAGCAAGAGCGCCACGCCTATGTGAAGAATTCGTTTCGTCATGACTGGCTTCGTGACTTCAACTTGATTTTCGGGAGGGTGGCCGTGTGCTCTGCGCTTTCGGGGCCGCTTTCGGAGATGCGAAGTAACAGTCCCAACGCGAGATTCCAAGTAAGGAGAGCAAATCCGTTAAGGGAAATGAATGGCAAGGACACTGCGCTCGGAGGTAAGAGACGCAGAGTTGTCGCGATCGACGCCCATGCCTGAAGTCCCAAAAAGACGGTGACTCCAATAGCGAGGACGCTGTCGAACTCTCTTCTGGCTCTCGTCGCTATACGAAGGCCGACTCCTGTCAGCAGCAGATAACCCGACAAGACAGCGGTTGCTCCGAGAAAGCCCAGTTCTTCGCCAATTGGCACAAACGCGAAATGGTCTGTTACTCCAGGGACCCAGTCTGGGTTGCCGGCTCCGGGTCCTGTTCCTGTTAACCCTCCACCTGCGAGGGCGAACGATGACCGGGTAACGGCGTCTCCTAGCTGAGTGTTCGACCACGGATCGATCCAGGTACTGAGCCGGGTTTGGAACTCAGGGAGCGTTCCGGCTGCCAAAACTATCGTGGCAGCAATGGCCCCGAAGGAGCCGGCGAGGTCCAAGGGTCGACCTGCTGCGACCCACCACATCGACATGAATACGACGAATGTGACGATTGCGGACCCAGCGTCATATTGGAAAATAAAAATAGCGGATGTGATTAGCCAGCCCCCGAGAAGGGGGATAAGTCGGGAACGGTCGCCTTCGATGTGTTGTGCTTGACCCAAATATTCTGCTGTGTTTCGAGTGCGATAATTCGCTAACCACGAAGCAAAAAAAATGATTAAAAAGAGCTTCCCGAGTTCCCCGGGGACGATATGAAGCCCACCCAGATTCAGGGCAAGCGAAATTTCTGAACTGTTGGGAGCCACCTCGGAAATGAGTGGGAGGAAAACAAGCAACACACCTGCGATGCCCAAGGGGGCATGAACCTTTGAGAGCTGATGGGGATTTCGAATACCTATCGTCACCGCAATGAAGCCAGCCATCCCTATGAGACTCCACGTGATGTGGCGCGAAGCGAGACTTGGGTCGATTCGCACCATCAACGCGAACCCGAGACCTTGGAGTAACGCAGCTATTGGGAATAAGACTCCGTTAGCTGTGGGGGCTCGCAGCCGCAGCGTTATATGTGCGATCGTCCACAGAATGAGCAAAGCCACGAGGTACGGCACAACATTCCATGTGATCTCTACCTGTTCGCCGACTGCGGCTAGGGCAACGGTTGCGCAGGTGATGAAGGCAGCGAGCAAAAGAAGGGTCAGTTCAACTATCCGCTGGTGGTTCACGTCAGCCGTCACCTCGAGATTCGTCGGTTGGGCCGACAAGTCGAGTTCGGAGTTGCACCACGAAGTTTCGCGCTTCAGCTAAATCGGTGAACTGTTTACCTGCGACCAGATTCCGCTGATCCTGAGCGTTGAGTTGAATGACCTGGATTGTTGTCCACTCTTCCAACGTTGGGTCAAACCATAAGAGTCCTCCGACTCGACCTTTCTGTATCACCACTTGGTCCGCGACCACACCTACGTGGTAGCCGTCGCGGGCGTACCATCCGATCGTCGCAAGCATCGCCGCACTAGCGATCAGCAAAACTATTGAAATGATCACCGCGGCGACGCTTATCCCAACTCGGTCGTTCAGCCAACTCCGTTGACTCGTGGCTGAACTCGATGAGGTCTTCGGTGGCGACTCAAATGCGCCAGCAGGATTAATTGGTTCTGAGGATGAATCCTCGGATGGCAAAACAACTTGCGCAGGTTCGCTGTCTTCTTGTTGGGCGACCTCTGGGTCGTTTTTGTTGTCAATGTCATCGATCTGGATATCGACGACGAGCGCAGTTGAGTTGTCCCGTCCTCCGTGTTCGTTAGCTAAACGGACAAGAGCTTTCGCGGTGGCGCCTGGGTCCTCACTAATGGAGAGTTGTTCGGCGATTGCGGTGTCGTCAACTTCGTTCGTTAATCCGTCGCTGCATAACAAGAACCGGTCGCCGGCAACGGGATCGACCAGCCATTCGTCTATGTCAACCTCAGGATGAACACCTATTGCCCGTGTCAGCATGTTGCGATAGGGGTGAACAGCTGCGGCTTCTTCGTCAAGTTCTCCCCGCCGCATTAACTCAGCCACATAGCTGTGGTCTTCGGTCAGTTGAGTCAGTTGGTTATTTCGATAGTGATAAATACGTGAATCGCCGACATTGAGTGCGACGAACCGGCGACTGCCGCCTTCTTGAATGACCGCCAGCGCAGTCAACGTGGTGCCCATCCCATGCAATTCGGGTTGTGCGATCGCTGTCTCGTGTACCACTTTGTTGGCCTCTTGCACCGCGTCGTGAAGTTCCCGGCCGTTTTCGCGGTCGGCCTTTGTCATAGTGCGGACAGCTAAGTTCGCTGCCACTTCGCCTCCCTGATGACCACCCATGCCGTCGGCAACTACAAAAAGGCCCCAGTCCGCGTACATCGCATCTTGGTTGTTTGCCCGAACGCGACCTTGATCGGTTGCGCCCCCCCAAGCGAGTCGTAGCCGGCGTTGTGGCGTGTCGTTCATGCCATCACCTCAAAAACCGTTGAACCGATTTGCAAGTGATCGCCGGTTTTTAGGTTTGTAGCTGACGCGACTTTTTGTCGGTTTAAGTAGGTGCCGTTCGTTGACCCTAAGTCTTCTAACACGTGCTCGTTGTCGCGCCGGAACACGCGGGCATGAATTTGGCTGGCGTAGGTGTCATCGATGGTGACGTCACATGTGGCTGCGCGCCCAATCGTCAACTCCTCAGCCAAATTATGTCGCTGCCCCCCCAACGTCTCAGGGGTTCTGACTACGAGAACCCGTGCTGGTCGATCATTTCTTACAAAGCGGTTCCTCTTAGGAAGATTTTCTTTCGCGGGTCGCACCCCTACCCACACTGCACGTATCACCCGAAAGAAAAACAGGTGGATTAACACAAGTAAGAGAATGGTGAGAAGTCGTACAAGCTGCGGTGACATCAAACAACCTCAACTCGTAGGTGATGATCACCGACGGTGATGATGTCTCCGTGGAGTAACCGGTGAGTCCCAATTGCCACTCCTGCAACCAACGTTCCGTTGGTGGATCCCAGATCGACGATAAACAGCCCATGTTGGTCAGCACGAATTTCGGCATGATGGCGACTGACATTGGAGCCGCCAAGGACAACTCCGCAATCGTCATTTCTGCCAAGTATTTGAGGGGTCCTAATCTCGACTCGAAGACCGTCAGAGGTCACCAAGACGGCAGTGTCGCCTATAGGCGCTTCCCTGAACTCTCCAGACAGTTCGAATCGACCTGCCCTGAAACGGGGGTTCGTGGCGAAGTCCACTGAGACGGGACCGGTAAAGCCATATGTCCTCGACCGCGCGTATTCGTGTGCAGTTTCGATGAGCTGTCGGCGAAGAGTTTCTTCTAACTGTGTAAAGCGGGCACGATCTTTCTCAGCTAACGCGAAAATCAGGTGGTTGGGAACAATCGTGTGACCGTGGGTGTCGGTAGTTCGTTCTTTCTCCAAAAGACGACTTAGCCGGTGCCCCAACGCCACTGGACGCAATTTGGCGCGAAAGACGCGAGGCAAGGCGTTACCAAACGCTCTAGTGAGGCTTTTGAAACCCATCGTGTTCTGAGTGTACGGCCGGTTACTCAGGGGCAGGGGGTCGCCAGACTCTCTAAGTGATGGGTAGGTGCAGCGTGCGGAAGCAACACGATGGCGAGCTAACCTTGGCTGTTCCCGTTAGCGCGAGTGGCGGAATTGGCAGACGCGCAGGCTTCAGGTGCCTGTGCCCGCAAGGGTGTGAGGGTTCAAGTCCCTCCTCGCGCACTGCACTGCGAAATGCATCTGAGTTACCGTGACCCAGTTGCCATGTGGGAGGCTCGACTCGTATGGCTCGTAAGGATGTTGATTCTTCAACAAGTGGCAAGGCAGATACTGGATTAGCTGACGCGTTGGCACAGTTCAACAAAGGTGTTGCCACGAGTCGTCAAATGGACAGAGAACAAAAAGCTGTCGCTAAAGCTGAGAGACGGCGTGATGCTGCGGCCAGCAAACTAAAAGATTTGATGCAAAATGATGCGAGTGCCGAGGACAAGACCCTCGCCGAAGCTGACTATCGAGACGCCTTGGCCGAGTGGACTCGCTTAACGAATCCCGACGTGACAGAGGCTGAAGAACCAGAAGCCCTCGAAACTGAACAACAAAACGCGAGCCAACCGCCCTCCGACGGTGAAGACGACACGCCCGTATCTGACGAACCCAACGCAGAAGAAGTCGTTGAGGACGAAACCGTTTAGTTTTCTGCAGCCTCGAGAGCCCCTTCGAGAACAAGCAGGTGCTGTTTCGCTTCAAGCCCGCCTGCGAAACCCGTAAGCGAACCATCTGCACCAATTACGCGATGACACGGAAGAACAATGGAAACAGGGTTCCGTCCGTTCGCAGCGCCGACCGCGCGAACTGCGTTAGGGCGCCCAATATGTTCAGCCTGTTGGCGATATGTCCATGTCGCCCCATACGGAATTTCCGCGAGCGCTTTCCAGGTTGCTTTCTGAAAATCTGTGCCGTGAAGATCCAAAGGAAGATTGAACGTTTCTCTATCCCCCGCGAAGTATTCGCCGATTTGGGTGGCGGCCAAACTCAAAACCGGTTCGCTTTGAGACACAACCATCGACTCTGGAAGAACAACTCGGTCCTGGTCTTGAGGCCACAGCACCGCCCGTAAACCAATTTCTGTTGCCACGAGGGTGAGTTCGCCGAGAGGGCTGTGCAATGTAGTGAAGAAATGCGGAAGAGTCATGCGGTGCCTCCGATGAGGTGAGACGAGTCCCAAAGATGTTGCGCGGCCCAGGACCTGAATGGTCGCCATGGTGCGCCACGATCATCTAATTCTTGGCTACTGATTGGGTTGCCGTCCAGTCTGCTTGCACTGCGGCGTATCCCCAAATCAGATGACGGCATCGCGTCGTTATGTTGAAGGATTCGCATAGCGGCCATCTGAGCGGTCCAAGGGCCTATCCCTGGGAGAGCACACCAGCGTAGGGCGACTTCTTCGATGGTCCCGGACATTCTCAGATCGAGACTGCCATCGGCGACCGCTCCACCGAAGTGACGCAACGTCGTCTTTCTTTGGTGAGTGAAACCCAACCCGTCGAGGTCAGCTTCGGCGAGGTCACCGGCGGATGGGAAGATCCGATCAAGCGAGGCGCCGTTGGGTACTCGTTGTCCAAGGGTGTGAGCGATTCGGCCAGCAACGGTCGTCGCTGCCGCCACCGAAATTTGTTGTCCGACAATGATTCGCACTGACGCTTCGAAGGGATCCCAACAGCGCGGAACGCGCAACCAGGGTTGCTGTGCGACTAGTCCACCGACAAGGCGATCGTCTGACAAGTGTGCAACTGCTGGACCGGGATCCTCATCAGTAGCGAAAAGAGTTCGCAAGCGTTCCATGTCGTCAATGAGGTTGTCGTAACTCGATGAATGGACTTGCACTCGGAGGTGTTGCCCGTCGTGAGCGTCGCGTACCTCAAGAATCCGGGCGTTCCCTCCCTCGTTCGTGATTCGGCGATACGAACCGTCGGTAACTTCTTCGATGCCGGGGGTAGCCCGCGGTGTTAGATGACGCAACAGTTGGCGGAACGAATAGGGCTGGATGTACCTCACCAACAGTTCGATTGAACCGGTAGGGGTTAGTGACGCTCGGCCCGCTCGCAGATCACTGATTGGTTGCCCCCAAGTGTTGATAGTGAGCTGATCCAATTGATGTTGGTCGGTGAGCCCCACAGCTCGGGCCACGGTGTGCACATCGAGTGAGGTTTCGTTGATGAGTTGCCGGGCAAAATGTGCCTGCCGGTAACGAGCGATTTGAGTGGGGCTTGCCCCGACATGACGAATCATTAAGCGACGTAAGTGTTGGCGGCTGCATCCAACTCGAACAGCGAGCCGCTCCTCGGGTTGACGGTGAAGGAAACCTTCCTTGATGAGGTTGAGAGCAGCCCCAACCAGGGACGGTGCATTGTCTAGGTGGAGTGCTCCGCCGCATAACCGAGGCCGGCACCTAAGACACGCCCGATAACCGGCAGCTTCAGCAGCGGCGCCGTTGGGGAAGGTGACGTCGCCTGGGTGGGGTAGTGAACCGCATTCCGCGTCGCAATACAGACCCGATCGGGAAACAGCGCGTACGGTCACGAATCCAGTATCGGTCGAAACTCAGGTCACTGTGGCCTAGCTGTTGGAGCAGCAGGCGATTCGATAGGGTTGCCTAACGAACGGGTTGTTTCCAGCCGTTGAGGTAGGTCACCTCGTCTACTGAACGACGCGGAGCAGGGTGAAATGTTTCACCGGTGTAGTAGGCGACGGGTAATAACGCGCATTGGCTCACGGTCGATGGAATGCCGAGAAGCTCAGAGATTCTGCTTTCATGAGCGAGATGAAATGTTGTCCAAGTAGAGCCAAGTCCCCTAGCTCGAGCTGCAAGCTGAAAACTCCACACACCCGGCAAAACAGAACCCCACCAACCGCCAGCTGAACCTTCGTCGTTTTCGCCAGCAGGGGGACGATCGAGTCGGAGTGGGATGACCAAAGCAGGGACTTCGTGAAGATGATCAATGAGATGAATTGATGAATCAACCACCCTTGCCGTTCGCTCATCGGTGCGGATGCCTGAACTCGCGTCAAGATAGGGACGCCCTACTTCGCCGTAGTAGTGAGCTATTTCGGCTTTTAGCTCTGGGTCGGTCACGATAATCCAACGGTTTCGTTCGAGGTTCCCACCGACAGGAGCATGTCCCGCTACCTCGATGCAATCGAGCAATAAGTCGTTGGGGACCTCGCGGGTGAGATCTAACCGTTTTCGAACCTGTTTTGTGGTGGTGAGTAGCCGGTCAACTTCGTTGAGGTTGAAGTCGTTCATCGGAACGCCGGGATTCCGGTGATTTCTTGGCCCAGGATTAATCCGTGGATTTCTTCGGTTCCTTCATAAGTCATGACAGATTCCATATTGTTCGCATGACGCATGGGGCTGTATTCGGTGCTGACGCCATTTGCCCCCATCATCGCGCGTGCGGTTCGTGCAGTATCGATAGCTACCCGACAGTTATGTCTTTTCGCCATGGAGATGTGGTACGGCCGGATTGTGTGGGCTTCTTTTAGACGCCCGAGAGTCATCGCTTGGAGGTTCGCGTTAGTCATCTCGGTCAGCATGTCAGCGAACTTGATTTGGTTGATCTGAAAACTTGAAAGAGGTTTACCGAATTGTGGTCGACCTTGTTGGTAGTCAAGCGCAGCGTTGTAACAATCGCGTGCCACGCCGACTGCCCCAAACGCGATGCCGTAACGGGCTTCGCTGAGACAACTGAGAGGAGCGCCGATGCTGACTGCATCTGGGAGACGCATGGACTCTGGGACGATCACGTCGTCCATATAGAACTCGCCAGTTATTGAAGCTCGCAGCGATAATTTGTTCTGGATTTTTCGGGCCTCAAACCCATCAGAGTCGGTGGGTACCAGAAAACCTCGGAAGCCCTCGTCGGTGTTCGCCCAGACAATCGCGAGATGCGCGATCCCTGCGTTAGTGATCCACCGTTTTGATCCATTGAGGATCCACTTGTCACCGTCACGTACGGCTCGAGTCGCCATATTGGATGGATCGGACCCATGATCGGGTTCGGTTAACCCAAAGCAGCCGATAATTTCCCCAGCTGCCATTTGTGGCAACCATTGTTCTTTCTGTTCCTCTGACCCGTATTTCCAGATGGGGAACATACATAACGACCCCTGAACCGAAACGAAACTTCTGAGTCCGCTGTCGCCCGCTTCTAACTCTCGGCATGCGATGCCGTATGCCATTGCTGACGCTCCAGCGCACCCGTAACCGTCAAGGTGCATTCCCAACAAACCCATGTCGGCGATTGTTGGGACCAGTTCCATAGGGAAGGTGCCAGCTTCGAAGTGCTCGGCGACGAGTGGCGTAAATTCGTTGTCCACGAACTTCGCAACGGTGTCGCGGATCATCTGTTCCTCATCGCCTAATAGAGCGTCGAGTTCATAGAAGTCAGAAAGGTCTGCCATACAGGCAAGTATGTCTGGATTAGGTCCGTCGGAGCTATTTGAATGCAACGACGTATGCGTTACCTGGTCTCGACGGGTCGATCCTCATCGTTGCTCCATTGGGACCACGAACCCGCATATAGGACACCTTGACCCAAGCCTGCGTGTTCAAAAGCGAGCAAGTTATTGCAGGCACTGACCCCAGAACCGCAATACATCACTGGAACGTCACCGTCGCTGACACCCGCTTGTTCAAAGCGTGCTCGCAGCTGTTGGGGTGTGTGGAACCAGCCGTCCTCGGTGAGGTTGCCACCAAAGGGAAGATTGATTGCTCCAGGGATGTGCCCGGCTTGGGGATCAACGGGTTCGTTTTCGCCGAAGTAGCGGTCAGGGCTTCGAGAATCGATGAGTGACCGATTGGGGTCGGTTCCTGCCACAGCGGCTTCGTCTGCGTTCACCAACAGCGTGGGGGGCCAAGGTCGGATTGGATGATCTACTGCTTGACGGTCACGGGGGCCGGTTTCAAGGTCGCCGGACCATGCATGCAAACCACCGTCAAGTAAGGCGGCTTGTTGACCGAGGATGCGTAGCATCCACACCAGACGGCCCGCTGACATTCCTCCGCTGTCGTCATATGCAACGACCCGATCGTGATGACTGATCCCCAACGCCCCCATGCTCGATGCAAACGACGCGGCTGCGGGCATGGGATGCCGACCTTGAGTTTTTTGAGGCAATGTTGCGAGGTGTTCATCTAGGTCAACGAAAATTGCGTCAGGGATGTGACCTTCATTGAATTTTTGGCGTCCTGGGGTGCGGTCGAGATACCAGCGCACGTCACAAAATATGATGTCGTCATCGTGTGCGATGTCACCGATGGTGACGATGGGAGGTAGCTCTGGGGTACTCATTGGCCGAACATCATCATCCATTGTTCTTCTGAGTCTGGTTTGAACACGTAGTTCATTTCTCGAGTCATTCCCATTGTTGCTGAGGAGTGAAATGAGTAACGGTGTCCGGGAAAAAGAACAGTGTCATCTGGGACTTTGGACAAAGTGTGGTGAAGCGAGTGGTACATCGCTGCGGCGTCACTGCCCGGCAGGTCGGTGCGCCCGCAGCCTTCCAGGAAAAGGGTGTCTCCAGCTACCAGGGTTCCTTCAACGAGAAAACACTGGCTCCCAGGTGTGTGCCCCGGGGTGTGTAACAACGAAATGGGGATCTCTCCGACGAAGATTTGGTCACCCGGGGCATGCACTTGGAGATCACCGTCGCCGACCTCGGTGACCTTCTTCACCAGTTCAGCTTCTTCGGCTTGAACGTGAATCTTGGTTCCTTTGAGATCGAGAAGCTCTCGGACGCCTTCAATTGTGTGACCCATCATTGAACCCCCAACGTGGTCGGAGTGATAGTGGCTGGCGAGCACTCCACTCAGGTTCATGCCATCGCGGTCAAGAATTTCGAGAATGTCAGCGACACCGTAAGCGGGGTCAACAACGACCGCGTCGCGGGTCTCCCGGTCGCCGATGAGGTACACAAAATTTGCCATTTGAGCGGCCATCGAATCGTCGGTGGCGAAGTCTCGGCCCGAGAGCAATTGGCGAAAGTAGAACCGGTCACTAGTCATAGCTGTAAGCGTACCGACGTGCAGAAAACGTGGCTGATTCGGTAGCAACCGAGTCGCTTTGTTCTGTGAGCGCGGCATCATGGTGGCAATGACCTTTCAGCAGTTTGTCGCGGTATGAGAAACCGAATTCTGCGTTTTGGTACCTACGCGGCCGTAGGGGTAGTGACAGGGCTGATTGTCGCGGGAATTGTGGTGCTCGCAGAGAAAGTGCTCCTAGAAGCTGTGCTGCACCGCAGCCTGTTACAGCAGGCGTGTGCACCCGCTTTGGGGTTATGGATCGCTGTGCTGGTGTTACGGCGCGCCGATTCCGGTAATCCTCTCTCACCATCAACTTCGGAGGAGTACATACGCGGTTACCACGACAAGAGTTACCTTCTTAAAGTCCTACATCTTCCCTTCCGTTTAATCGCAGGTATCGCCACCGTGGGTTTGGGAGGAGCAGCTGGGCTTGAGGGGCCCGCGATTTACGCGGGAGCGACCACGGGATCGGCAATCCAACGGCGGCTGTCGTGGCTCTTTAGAGATAAAGACGGTCAAGCTTTACTCGTGGCAGGAGCAGCAGCTGGTGTGAGTGCCATCTTCCAGGCGCCTGCCACAGGGGTGCTATTCGCGTTGGAGTCCCCCTACAAAGGGGACTTAGGCCGACGCGCGTTGTTGCCAGCATTGCTGTCAAGCGCGTCAAGCTATGTGACCTTCGTTCTCGTTACCGGTCTGGACGATGATCTTCCGTTCGAAGTGAGAACTGATCTTGTGCGCGTCGGTTTTGGTCAACGAGAACTAGTTGGTGCGGCAATAGTTGGTGCGCTGTGCGGAGCTGCTGCCATGGCGTTCAGCCGAGCCATCAAAGGAGCCAAACATTTACAACAAACCCAGCCATGGTGGATGGTCGCCGCGGCGGGCAGTGTGATCGCTGCAGGGTTGGTGGTGTTAAGCGATGCGCTTTTCAATGCGCCGCTGTCTATGGGACCCACGGCTGAGGGGCAAGTGCTTAGCTGGGTGTTAAACCCCAACGAAACGCTCCCAATGCTGGGAATGTTGCTGGCAATCAGAATTGTTGCAACGTCAACCCTCATCGCGAGCGGCGGTGTAGGTGGGGTGTTCATCCCGCTCGCAGTGCTGGGTCTCATCATTGGCCGCATCGTGGGCGGTTGGATCGACGTGGGTGTCGAATCGATGGCGTTCTTCCCGTTCATCGGCGTCGCAGCGTTTCTCGCGGCTGGGTATCGGACCCCTCTCGCGGCGGTGATGTTTGTAGCGGAATCGACAGGCGCTCCAGCGTTCGTGGTGCCAGGGTTGATCGCAGTTGCTGTCAGCCAAGTGGTCGTAGGTAGATCATCAGTGTCGGATTACCAACGAGACACCCGGGTTGGTCACCTAGAACGTCGATTCCAAATGCCCATCACGTCGGCGATGCGCAGAGAATTCAAAACCGTGTCACCCACTGACTCGCTGTCAGAGTTTGTGTGGGGATTCGCGTTTCCTCGTAAGCAACTGGAAGCAGTGGTGGCAGACGAAGACGGCCAGTTCCGGGGCATCGTGAGGGTGAGTGACGCCGGAGTGGTCGATCGGGATCAGTGGGTCGCTACCCCATGCAGCGACATCATGATCGGAGATCTCACCCCGGCTCGTCTGTCGTGGACCGTGCGCGAGGCGAGTGAATTCATGGAGAATGCCGGGGTTGACATTTATCCGGTTGTTGACACAGCCGGTCGAGTGGTCGGAGTAGTCACTGACCAAAGCATTGTGAACGTTGTTGAACTTCTCGAAGAAACACAGGGGGGCTAATAGTGTCGGATCCAAAACATCTAGGGCTACTTGAAGGCATGGCGACGACGCGTGCCATTCGCCGCTATTTGCCTGAGCCGATCCCAGAAGAAGACCTCAACACCATTTTGTGGCATGCCGGTCGCGCCCCGTCAGGATCCAACCGACAGAAATTTCGGTTTCTTGTCCTTCGAGATGGTCCGAAAGCCCGAGCAGCAAAAGCGTTGCTTGGTGAGTCTTTTCGCGCGGGATGGAACGAGAAACGATCGAACGACGGGTACGACGCTGGTTCAGGTGAGACCGGTGATTCACCTAAAGCACGTATGGCTCGAACGATGCAGCATTTCGTTGACCATTTCGAAGACGCCCCGGTGGTCATGCTTGCCTGCCTTGTCCGTTACCGCCCCGAAAATTATGCCGAGGGCGCATCAGTGTTTCCGGCTGTGCAAAACCTGATGTTGGCTGCGCGGGCATTGGGGTACGGAGGGGTGATCACCGGCTGGCACGTCAATGTCGAAGAAGAACTTCGGAGCCTTCTCAACATCCCCGAAGAAGTCGCCATTCACGCGACGATTCCGATGGGTAAACCCGTCGGTCGGCATGGCCCAGTGCGACGTCGACCCTTGGCCGAAATTGTGTACGAAGACCAATGGGGGCTTGATGCGCCGTGGGTCCATGACCCAGAAGGAACCGAATTCGCCTCTGCTGGTCCCCCCAAAGGCACACCTGTGGAGCCAAGTATCAGAAAATAAGAGTCACGACTCTTGAGCGAGCGCTTCAGCTCGAGCCGCAACTTCAGTAACAGGCAAACCGAGTGCCTCGGCCGCTTCTAGGACATGATCGAATTCTGCTTTGGTACGAAAGTCGCTGACCTTGACGTCGATGCGATACCCATCAACTGACACGGTCACTATTTGTCTCGCCGCAACGGTGCGTTGTATTTGTCGTGTTCGCACACCCAACGTTCCCGTCGTCGACATCATTACGTCAACTAAATCGGGTGCATCAGTTGAGGTTGCGAGTACTGACAACGTGTGAGCTGGGCGACCCTTTTTCATCACGATAGGAGTCGCCCACGCATCCAAAGCACCCGCGTCGACTAACTGGCTGATCGCGTGACCCAAAACCTCGCCCGTCACGTCATCCAGATTGGTGGAAAGCTCTGTCACCGTTTCCACCCGAATTTCGGTATCGGTTTCGATGTGTGTGGACGTGCCAACGATGACCTGAGTGACATTTGCCCGGTCAACTAAATCACGAGTACCAGCCCCATAACCCGACCCGTTGATCGTCATGTCGGGCATCGGACCAATCCGGTCAGCTAAGGCGTTGATGATTGCTGCCCCGGTTGGTGTCGTGAGTTCCATGTCAACGTCAACGCTCACTGTTGGGATGCCTTCAAGCAGATTGACCACCGCGGGTGGCGGGTTCGGCAAAATGCCATGTGCGGCCGAAATCGATCCCACACCCACCGCGACAGGGCCACTGGACACCTCATCAATGTTGAGCGATTCAAGTGCCGCGCATGACCCCACGATGTCAACAATCGCGTCGAGTGCACCAACCTCATGAAAATGGACCTCATCAGGGGACAACCCATGCACTTTGCCCTCA
>Ga0206683_10000043_pt1 | contig 77108 bp, 83 predicted proteins | sample M280m12015metaG_FD_155483 | JGI IMG/M metagenome (GOLD analysis project Ga0206683, IMG submission 155483) | Ammonia-oxidizing marine archaeal communities from Monterey Bay, California, United States - M2 80m 12015 | ecosystem: Environmental > Aquatic > Marine > Intertidal zone | place: USA...
TAGATCATAATAGCATAGACTATGAAATGCAGGATTTTAGTGATATGATTTTTCAATTACTTGGAGCAAAATATATAGATGGCACACCTTTAACTGATGAAGAATTAGAAGAATTTGAAAAAACAGATGAACTTCTTGATTGGATTGCAGAGGATTATGCAACACAAGGAGAATCAACTAAAGAAGATAGCAAAGAAAACTTTTCTTTTGGTCAAATAGCAAAAGCAAAAGCATATGCTAAATTATATATAGATAATTATACAACCGCTGTAAAAAATATTGAAAAAATTGCAAAAGGATTATCAAGCCATCCAGATGTTGCTGATGCATTAAGAAAAGCAAACGAAGATCATGAACCTAGTTTATCAGATTTTACAGATCCAGGTACACCAGAAGAATTAGCTAAAGAAATTTATTTTAGAGGGTCTGGCGCAAAAGAATATCAAGCACAATATAAAACTTGGCAAGAATTTATGAATTCAGAAGACTTTGAAATGGAAGTTGATAGATTAAGAAGTAAATTTGAAGATAACAAAGATACAAAAAAACAATCTAGCGATGAATTAATGAAACAATTTCTTGCTAAAGGTGGTAAAGTACAAAAAGTACCTACAGGACAAACTGCATATAAAGGAAAACAATTAAAACCAGCCTTTAAAAAAGATCCAGCTTTAAAAAACACACCTATTACAAGTCCAGGAAGTGATGAATCAGTCAAAGAAGATAAGGAAGCAACTTTATTAGGCAAAGCTGAGGCTTCTTTAATGCACGGATTAGAAATGGCCCAGGCTGTACTTAAAAAAGATTATGGCCTTGCAGAAGTTCAGGCTAAAGTTATTTCAGAAAATTGGCCACCTTTAATTGATTCAATTAAAAATGTATATAAAACTAATTCTGCAAAAGAAGATTTAGCTTCAATACTAAATTTTGATAAAAAAGATTATGGATTGAAAGAAAGAATGCCAGCATCAATTATTAAGCACAAACAAAAACTTGCTATGATGACTGATAAAGAATTAGCAGACAGATTTAAAGATAAAGATGAAAAAACATTACGTCAAATAGCTTGGAGACATGGTTACGGTAACATGAGTTCACATTATTGGGATAGAGTACAAGCTGGCAGACAAGAAACAACTGAAAATGTAGATCATCTAGGATTAGCAATTAAAAAAGAAGACAGTAAAGTAAAAGAAGAAGCACCATTTGGAACAGGAATGGATTTAGTTAGAATGGCTGTAATGAGAAAATTTTTATCAGCAGAAGAATATGTAAATTTTGCAAAAGAATTAAAGGCGGCAGGTGAAGAAGTTGCTAATGGTCCACATTATGCAGATTGGCCAGATGGGGAAGGCTTTGGATCTTCTGATGGAAACTTTGCAATTAGAGATTTAATGAGTACAGCAGGATACGAATTTGATGACAAAGATACAAGTGGTAGATTTGTTGTAACTAAAATGCCAGAGAAGTTAGCAAAAATGGGTATAACAAATGTAAGAATGAAACAACCAGAGTTACCTGTTGCAAAAGAACAAGATAGTGATGGTATGCAACCAGCTGACTTAAAAAGATTAGGTCAATCAGTACCTAAAATATATGTTCATAAAAATGGTAAAACAATTTTAATTCCTAAAAGTAAACATAACGAGTTTCTTGCTAAAGGGTGGAAAAAATCGGCATTGAGGGCAGAATAATGCGATCTAAAGATTTTTTCACTTCCGAAAAAAAATTATCTAAAAAACAAAAATCTAAAAAAGAAAAATATGTCAAAGGCATGAAGAAAGGTGCCAAAGATTTTAAAGCAAGATATGGCAAAGATTACAAATCTGTAATGTATGCTACTGCTACAAAAATGGCTAAAGAAAACACAAATGAAAGTCCTATAGAACAAGATAGAGATAATCCTATTGCAAAACCATATGTAGATACACCAGAATGGAAAACTCTACACGATATGGATGATAAAATTATTGACGCATACATCAAACATAAAGATTTTAAAGAAGAATCAATTACTGAACATAGAGGATTAATTGGAACTTATGCTAGAGAAATAGCAACAGGCAAACTTGTAAGAATAGTTGACTATACAGATGATGATGAAGGCATTTACACAATATCTTACGGAGATGGTAAAGGTGAAACAGATGTAGTAGCGAAAGATTTAAAATTTATGGACCCTACTTCTTATTGGTCCGATGAAGATGAAAATTTAGATGAAGGTGTAAAAGAATATCTAAGAAAGTTAGCGGCGGCTGGAATAATTATAGGAACTTTAGCAGGTGTTGGTTCAATTAATGACGCATTAAACAATAGTGTTGATGTTGTAAAAGCAATGAACTCTGCATTAGAAATTGCACAAGAACAAGGTGACAATGAAAAAGCTAACGAAATTACACAAGATATAAAAGGCGTAAAATTAAGACTTGATATAGGTAAAGATTTAAATCAAGTAAAATATATGCAAAAGAAATATGAAAAATTTATGCCTGACAATGAAAGTGCTATGAAAGAAGGGGCAAGTTTAAATCCATATTTTTTAACTAAAAAAGAATTTAATGGTAAAATGCAAGACGTTTGGGAATTCCCAGATGGCATGGGGGATGAAGATGAAAGTCCTTATCTTTCAAACTTTTCAATGAGAGATGTATTAAATTCATTAGGTATGGACCCTAATTTTGAAGACGCAGGACCAATGCCTATAGATAAATTTATTAATATTACAACTCAATGGTTAAAGAAACACATTAATAAACCATCTGGAGAAGTACCTACAACAGTTGATAAATCCGGAGGTGGAGCAACTATGATAGGTGGAGGTAAACCAGAAGGTTGGGATAATAGATTAATAATGCAATTCAATCAATTTGCACGTCATATTAAACAAAAGTTTCCTAAAGTTACTCATATAGGAATTGCATAATTCTAATGAAATATTTTGAAGTGGAAGGCGGAGAGCCTGTAAACAAACCAATAGTTTATGTAGATATGGATGGAGTTTTAGCAGACTTCTTTGGTGGCGTAGAAAAATTATATGGTGTTGACCACTGGAAACAATTAGTATCTGATAAAACTAAAGATCTTAAACAAGAAGTTATTACTAGAATAACAGGCACAGATTTCTTTAAAACATTACCCAAATTTCCTACTGCTGATAATTTAATTGCAACTGTTAAAGAATTTACAGGTGGTACATTTTCTATATTATCATCTCCATTAAGAGGTGACCATGAAAATTCAGCAAATGGCAAAAGATTTTGGTTACAACAAAACATAGAAGCACCTAATCAAATTATTATTACTGGGCGTAAAGAATCATATGCAAAAGATAAGAGAACAGGAGTATCTAACATACTAATTGACGATAGACCAAAAAATTTAAACCGTTGGAAAGCATCGGGTGGTTATGGAATTTTATATCAGGCCAACAGGAATCCTATAAGTAAAGTAAAAACGGAGTTAGAACAATATGGGCAAGTTCATAGCAATCAATAGAGCTTACACGGCAGGCAAAACAGAAAAAAGCCCTCTAGAAAAACAAAAAGAACTTGATGATATGATGCAAAAGTTTCTTGCTAAAGGTGGTAAAGTACAAAAAGTACCTTATAAAGTAACTAAAGATCAATTAAAAAGAGGTAAATTATAATGAAAATATTTGAAATTGTAGCATTACCTTTAGAAGAGTCCAGAACAAAAATTGTTCAACTTATAAAGAATAAAAAAGAAGAAGGTGTAGGCATTATTACTAAACAAAACACTACAGTAGACGTTAAGCCCGGAGATGAGTTCAAAAACGTTAAAAAACTAGGGTTAGGCACTACAATTAAAAAGCTAAGATAATATAAATACAAGTATAACACTAAAGGAGATACACTATGGCGGCGGCAGACGAAACAGCATTAGCAGAAGTAGTAGCAGAAAATAACTGGGCTAAAACTATAGCCGAGAGTGCAGTAACAATAAACACAAATTTCAAGAACGGTAGTATTACCAAAAATGAAATGATTGATCAAGTAAATGCTCTTATCGATGGAGATAAAGAGTATGCACATAGACAATTGGGTGTTAGAACTGCAGAAAAACTACATCAAGCTATTAAAAATATAATCAAAGTAGACTAGTAGTTTCCCCTAGGTTTGTCTTTTCATTTCACAATGAAAATCAACGAAATCAAAAGAAGACACGATCATCATTATGGCATTGACCCTAATGCCAAGACCGTAACCTACCCACACGTAATTGGTAACGTTTACGGTAAAAAGAATTTAAAAGTTCCTCACGCCAAATATAGCATTAGTAAAAGAGCCAAACAAATCTATAAAGGCAAAAATAAATAGTATTATGAAGATTAGAGAAATTTTAAGTACTAGAGTAGATGAATATGCAACAGCAGGAGCAACTTCGGCTGGTAATATTGCCACTGTAAATAATCCACAAGTTGCAATTGGTCCTGATAGATTTAAAAAATCTTATACAGGGTATCCAGGAAAATCAGGATGGAAAGCTCCTAAAGTACCTAAAGTAGCTACACCTAAACACCCAGACGGTAGAGTTAAAGGTGCTCACGAAATGCCTAACGTAAGTTTATTTGGGCAACCTATTAAGCGAGTATAAATACTACTATGAAGCACAAAGAAATCAAAGTTAAAGAAAATTTTGCAGACGAGGCTAAAAAAGCTGAATCAGACCACGAAGTGCAAATGGCACGAGGTGACTTATATAAAGCCGCAAAATGTTCAATTAAACTTCATGACATGATGAAAAGTGTTAGTGAATCTGAAGGACTAGAAGGCTGGATACAAGCAAAAATTACTAAAGCTTCTGATTACTTAACTACTGTATTCAATCATTTTGATTATAAACAAAAATTTAATAATTCAATAAATTACGTAGGTGAAACTAATCCTATGCCTGACATGAACAAATATGGAATATACACTACAAAGAGTAAAGATGGTGATTTCCAAGTATGGCAAGGTGACAAACATTTAGGAACGTTTAAAACAATAGAAGATGTTGATGCGTTTTTACATGACTATTTAGACAAAAAAGAAACAACTAATACACAAGATTCTTACAAAGAAAACCTTTCTACAAAACTTCAAAATAAGTTATCAAAATAAAGTCAATTCCTTAAAATACAATAAATACTCTTATAATTACGTTATGGAAAAATTATTAGAGGAGGTACCGAGGTATGGCTTATTTAATAGCAAACTTACCGCCAGTAGACTGTTATGTTAGAATGGAATATCTCTATGACCTGCAAAAAGATGATAACGGAAAATTATTAGGTCAAGGCAAATATACTCCTGCTGTCTGGATTACTGTAAAAAGTATATCAGGTAAAGCATTATATATAGAATCCTTACTTCCAGAATATGGTGCATTATACGATAAACTACCTCTGAGTGCATACGTTTGGAAAACAGATGCAGATACAAGTAAATTTTTACCTTTAGATCATTTAGAAATTTGGGATTCCTTTTCATATTACATTACAGTTTTAGAAAAAGCAACATTATCAGGACTTCGTTGTTCATTTTTAGGTAAAGACAAAAAAATGCATAGTGGTGAATATATGTTTACAATAGATAGTTGCCATAGCAATGACAATGAACTCAATACAACTTTTTCTGAAATACCTGATGAACACAAATCATTTAATGTAATGAAATTAGATAACGGACAATATGCCGCACAACCAAATAACAGAATGAGATGGTTTGAGCAAAGTTTAGTATCTCATGAAACTAAAACAGCAGATTTTAAAGTTAGCACAAGAGAATATAGTGTAGAAGATAATCCAAAATGGTCAGCCAATTACGGTGATGGCGATACTTGGGCATATGAATTAAAAGAACATAAACCAAAAATTGATAAACCAAATCCTAATAAAGAATAATCAAAAAGAATTCTTGACATTTCAATCAATATTAAGTAAAATAAGTTAAATTTATTGAGGAGAATTATGAGTGAAAGAACTTATGGGCCAGAAGAACAAGCCAAATTAAAAAGAATAGTAGATGAAGGAGCAAACGTTCTTTCAGAAGTAGAAGATTTAAGTGCAGGATTAAAAGACACCGTAAAAGCAGTAGCCGAAGAATTAGAAATCAAACCTGCCCTAATTAATAAGGCAATCAAAATTGCACATAAAGGTGATTGGAGCAAGTATTCAGAAGCTTTTGATAGCTTAGAAAACTTGATAGTAGCAGTTGGCCAAGATAAGTGAAATAACTTGGTGGCTTAAATGGTTAGCCACTGCGACTTTAATTATAGGAACTGCGATTAATTCAGTAGGATATTATCCAGAAGGTCCAATCATTTTAGCTATAGGAGGAGTCCTTTGGCTAACAGTAAGTATAATTTGGAAAGAGCCTGCATTAATAGTGACTAATATTACTTTGGTAACAGTTGCCGCGGTAGGATTAATTTGGACAAACTGGTTAACATAATATGATATATTACATTGACATAGACGGGACCATTTGTTATACTGAAGGTAGCGACTATGATAATAGTAAACCTGATTTAGAAAAAATAAAACAGGTTAATGAATTATATGATAAAGGTCATGAAATTCATTATTGGACTTCCAGAGGAGGAATGTCTGGAAAAGACTGGTATCTATATACAGTAGCTCAACTTAATGAATGGGGTTGTAAATTTACATCAATTAACGTAGGTAAACCAGTTTATGATAAATGGGTTGACGATAAAGCAATAAACGAAAAGGATTTTTTTAATGGCTGATGATTTTGATAATGTAACGGAAGAATGTTTTACTTCCACTAAAAGTTTTTGGAACTTTCCTTGTGCTCATAGACAATATAGACACGATGGAAACTGTCATGTAATTCATGGATACAGCAGAAGTTTTCATTTTGTATTTGGAGTTAAATCATTTACAAAAGAAGGCTTTGCAGTTGACTATGGTGACTTAAAAGAATTAAAAGCACATCTAGAACATATGTACGACCATACTCTAGTACTTGATGAAGAAGATCCATATATGGATAAATTTAGAGAATTAGAAAAAGCAGGAGTATGTAGAATTAGAACTCATCCAATGGGACCTGGTATGGAAGGTACTGCACATTATCTTTGTGATTGGACAGACAAACATTTACGAGAAAAAACAAGAGGACGTGCTTGGGTTATTAGTGTAGAAGCAAGAGAAAATGATAAAAATAGTTCAATCTATACAAATCCAAATGCTGGATTTAAAGGATGGTTATAATATGAATAAAATGTGGCCTTCACCTGGTGAACATAGAATGGTAGCGAATGGTAGTAAATGTATGGTACCTAACACAACATTTAAAACTAGAGTAGCAGGTGAGTGGTTAGATGTAACTACAGATGATTTATTTAAAAATAAAAAAGTAGTTATATTTTCGTTACCTGGTGCATTTACCCCAACGTGTTCAAGCACACATTTACCAGGATATGAATTAAAAGCTGACAGTATTAAAGAAACAGGCATAGATGAAGTTTATTGTATATCAGTAAATGATGCATTTGTAATGAATGCTTGGGCAAAAGATTTAAAAGCAGAAAAAATTAAAATGATTCCCGACGGTAATGGAAAATTTACTGAAGGAATGGGTATGTTAATCAACAAAGAACATTTAGGTTTTGGCAAACGAAGCTGGAGATACTCTGCAGTTGTAGACAACGGTGAAGTAATCAAAATGTTTATAGAATCAGGCAAGAATGATATAGGTGAAGACCAAGATCCATTTGAAACATCTGATGTTGATACCATGCTTAAATATCTTAGAACATAACGGAGAAATAAATGAAAATACTTTGTATACTATACGACGATCCAAAAGACGGAATGCCTACAAGCTATCCAGTTAAGGATCTACCAAAATTAGAAAAATATCCAGACGGAATGACACTACCAACACCTAAGGGCAGAGATTTTACGCCAGGTGATTTATTAGGTTGTGTATCTGGAGAGTTAGGATTAAGAAAATTTTTAGAAGATGCTGGACACACATTAGTTGTTACATCTGACAAAGACGGAGAAGGTTGTCAAGCAGACAAAGAATTAGTTGATGCTGACGTTGTTATATCTCAACCGTTTTGGCCATATTACTTGACAAGAGAAAAAATGGAAAGTGCACCAAATTTAAAAATGGCAATTACAGCAGGTATTGGATCTGACCACGTTGATTTACAAGCGGCAATGGATCGTAAAGTTGATGTAGTTGAAGTAACTTATTGTAATTCAAGATCAGTTGCTGAACATATTGTAATGATGATTTTATCTTTAGTTAGAGATTATCATAATCAACACAGAATAGTAAACGAAGGTGGTTGGCATATTGCTGACGCTGTAAAACGTTCTTATGATGTTGAAGGAATGCACGTAGGTACTATTGCGGCAGGACGTATCGGTTATGATATGTTAAGAAAGATGGCACCATTCGATGTACATCTACATTATTTTGACAAACATAGATTATCTGAAGATAAGGAAAAAGAATTAAATTTAACTTATCATGATTCAGTTGAATCTTTAATAGCAGTTTGTGATGTGATTAATATAAGTTGTCCATTACACCCTGAAACAGAACATATGTTTAATGATGATTTAATCAGTAAATGTAAACCTGGTGCGTATATTATTAATACTGCAAGAGGAAAAATATGTGATAAAGATGCTATTGCAAGAGCATTAGAATCTGGACAGTTAAGTGGCTATGCTGGAGACGTTTGGTTTCCACAACCAGCACCTAATGACCATGTTTGGAGAAGTATGCCAAACCATGGTATGACACCACATACATCAGGAACATCACTATCAGCACAAACAAGATATGCTGACGGTGTTAGAGAAATACTAGAATGTTTCTTTGATGGCACACCAATAAGAGATCCGTACTTAATTGTACAAAATGGAGAACTTGCTGGAATGGGTGCTCACTCATATACGAAAGGAACAGCAACTGGTGGATCAGAAGAAGCGGCTAAATTTAAAAAATAAAACAGAATCTAAATGAGACTAGATCAAACTATACATTTAGATTATGCAGATGTTTTGTTAAAACCAAAACGTTCTACGTTATCATCTAGAAAAGAAGTAGATATGACTAGAACATTTACATTTAAAAACTCTAAAGAATCATATACTTGTTGTCCAATTGTAGCATCTAATATGGATGGTGTTGGTACATTTAGTATGGCTAAAGTATTACAGGAATATAAAATGATGACTGTAATAACAAAAACAACAACACCTGAGCAATGGAAAGAAGCAGTTGGACAAGGAATAAAATTAAAATACATTTCTGTATGTACAGGCACAGGAAAACTTTGGGATAAAGACGCAGAAGATTATACTACATTACAAACAGTATTAAAAAGTTTTCCAGATGTTAAGTTTATTACAATTGACGTTGCAAATGGTTATCATGAAAATTATGTAGACTTTGTTAAAAAAGTAAGAGATGAATTTCCAGATAAAACTATAATTGCAGGTAACGTTGTTACTGGTGAAATGGTTGAACAATTAATTATTAGTGGTGCTGACATAGTAAAAATTGGCATTGGTCCTGGTTCAGTATGTACAACAAGAACAATGGCTGGTGTTGGTGTACCTCAATTTTCAGCAGTAGTAGAATGTGCAGATGCGGCGAATGGCGTTGGTGGACATATTATGGCTGACGGTGGATGTAATGAACCTGGTGATGTATCAAAAGCATTAGGTGGTGGAGCACATTTTGTTATGCTAGGTGGTATGTTAGCAGGATTCAACGAATCAGAAGTTGAAGTAAAAGACGGAAAAAGAGAATTTTATGGAATGAGTTCAGACCGGGCAAGAGAAATACACGGCAAAAGAAAAGATGGATATAGAGGCAACGAAGGAAAAAGAATTTTTTTACCAGATAGAGGACCTGTTAAAGAAGCAATAGAAGATATGTTAGGTGGTGTAAGATCCTCTTGTACATATATTGGGGCAAGAAGATTAAAAGATATACCCAAATGTGCAAGTTTTGTTTGTGTAAACCACCAACTCAATAAGGTATATGAAAGTTATGAGAATCATTAAATATTAATATGGCAGAAATAGATACATTAGTAGAACAATTAGGAAAATTAACAGTAGTTGAAGCAGGAGAACTTTCTAAAAAATTAGAAAAGGCTTGGGGACTAAACTTGGATAGCTTAATGAATCAACCAGCTCAAACACAATCCCAAGTTGTTGAAGAATCAGCAACAGCCACAGTTATCTTAACAGGATTTAAAACTGGCAGTAAAATACCTGTACTTAAAAAAGTACGTGAATATTTCGAAGGGATGGGTTTATTAGAAGCCAAGAATTTTATTGAAGATTTACCAAAACCAGTTAAAGAAAACATCGAAAAAGAAGAAGCAGAAAAAGTTCAAAAGGCATTAATAGAAGCAGGCGGAACCGTAGAATTAAAATGAGCAAACTAACTGAGGCAGAAGAACTAGAAAAAACAATAAATGGCACATGGACTATAAAAGAAATTATTGAAGCGATGAACCGCATTCTTGACAAAGATCAATAAACTTGTTATAGTATAGAAAAGGTTTAGTTGGCCAAAAACAACGATTGGTAATATGTCAGCCAAAAATGACATTAGGAGAATAAATGAGTTACATAAATGGTTATTTCGATAGAAGTCAAGATATCATAAGAGTGGTAGAACGAGATAACGGAAATAGAATTTTCAGAGAATATCCAATCAAATATACATTTTACTACGAAGATCCTAGAGGTAAACATAAAAGCGTCGACGGTAAGACGTTAACTAGAATCGTATGTAAAAACACAAAAGATTTCCATAAAGAACTTGCAATCAATAGAAACAAAAAATTATACGAATCTGACATTAATCCTATTTTTCAATGTTTAAGTGAAAATTATATTAATGCTGATGCACCTAAATTAAAAATTGCTTTCTTTGATATAGAGACAGATTTTGATCCTGAAAAAGGTTTTTCTTTACCAAGTGATCCTTTTATGCCAGTAACTGCAATTAGTGTACATTTAAAATGGTTAGATACTCTTGTTACGTTTGCTCTTAAACCTAAAAATATGTCAATGACTAGAGCAAAAGAATCTGTTAAAAATTTTGAAAACGTAACAATTTATGAACATGAATCTCAAGTACTAACTGCATTTTTAGATATTATAGAAGAAGCAGATGTATTAAGTGGATGGAATAGTGAAGGGTATGATCTTCCATATTTAATTAATAGAATATCTAAAACAATGAGTAAAGATGATACAAGACGTTTTTGTTTATGGAAACAATTACCTAAAAAAAGAGAATTTGATAGATTTGGAAGAACACAAGAAACATATGATTTAATCGGACGAGTACATTTAGATAGTTTAGAACTTTATAGAAAATACACATATGAAGAACGACATTCATATAGACTAGATGCAATTGGTGATCACGAACTAGGAGAAACAAAAACTGTATATGAAGGATCGTTAGATCAATTATATAATGATGACTTTGCAAAATTTATTGAGTACAATAGACAAGACGTTGCATTACTAGATAAGTTAGATAAAAAATTTAAATTAATAACTTTAACTAATGAACTTGCACATCAAAATACTGTATTACTTCAAACTACATTAGGAGCAGTTGCAGTAACAGAACAAGCCATTATTAACGAAGCACACAAAAGAGGAGTACAAGTACCTAATAGAATTAAACGTGAACCCAACTCTACTGAATCGGCGGCAGGTGCTTATGTGGCATTTCCTAAAAAAGGATTACATAATTGGATAGGTGCAATGGATATTAAATCACTATATCCATCTGTTATTAGAGCATTGAATATGGGTCCTGAATGTATTGTCGGTCAATTAAAACCTGAATCTACTGATGCTTTTATAGACGAACAAATGTCATTACAAAAAAAATCATTCGCATCAGCATGGGAAGGTCAGTTTGGATCTTTAGAATATGAAGCAGTGATGTCTCAACGAAAAGATTTTAATATTACTGTAGACTGGGAAGACGGCAAAAGCGAAACAATGAGTGGAGCACAAATTTATAAATTGATATTTGATAGTAATGCTTCTTTAATGTTAAGTGCCAATGGTACAATTTTTACTAGTGATTTTACAGGCGTTATACCAGGACTATTAAAAAAATGGTATGCTGAACGACAACATTTACAAGAAATGAAACAAAAAGCCGTAGATGCTAATAACGATGCAGAAATAGGATTCTGGGATAGAAGACAATTAGTGAAAAAAATTAACTTGAATAGTTTATATGGTGCAATATTAAATCCAGGTTGTAGATTTTTTGATAAAAGAATAGGACAATCCACAACATTATCAGGTAGACAAATTACTAAACATATGGCGGCTAAAATTAATGAAGTAACAACAGGAACATATGATCATTTAGGAAAATCAATAATATATGGAGATACTGATTCTGCTTATTTTTCAGCACATCCTATATTAAAAAAAGAAATAGAAACAGGTAAAATACCTTGGAATAAAGAAAGTGTTATCAAATTATATGATAAAGTTGCTGAAGAAGTTAATACTAGTTTTAAAGACTTTATGTTAGAAGCATTTCATTGTCCTAAACATAGAGGAGATGTTATTGAAGCAGGTAAAGAATCTGTTGCAGAAACAGGACTTTTTATTACTAAAAAAAGATATGCAGTATTAAATTATGAAGTAGACGGTATTAGATTAGATGAAAATACGCCTGGTAAAGTAAAAGCAATGGGATTAGATTTAAAAAGATCAGATACTCCTGTGTTTGTACAAAACTTTTTAAGTGAATTATTATTAATGGTATTAACTAAAAAAACAGAAAAAGAAGTTTTAGAAAGAATAACCGAATTTAGAATTAGTTTTAAACAACGACCTGGTTGGGAAAAAGGATCGCCTAAAAGAGTTAACAATCTTGTAGAATATGTAAGAAAAGAAAATAGATATGGAAAAACGAATATGCCAGGTCACGTTAGAGCAAGTATGAACTGGAACAATCTTAAAAGAATGCATAACGACAAGCATTCTATGGAAATAGTAGATGGTATGAAAGTTATTGTATGTAAACTTAAAAAGAATCCATTAGAATATACATCTGTTTCATATCCTACGGATCAACTACGTATTCCAAAATGGTTTAAGGAATTATCTTTTGATGGTGACGCAATGGAATCTACTTTAATTGACAATAAATTAGGAAACTTACTAGGAGAACTAAACTGGGATATTCAATCTACACTACAAGATAATACATTTAGTTCTATGTTTGAATTTGAATAATATGGCTACACACGGAATGATAGATTTGGAAACTTTGGACACTACACCTAGTGCTACGATTCTTACATTAGGAGCAGTTAAGTTTAATCCATATAATACTCAAACACCTCATACTGATTTATATCTTAGAATAGATGTAGATGAACAAACAAAAATAGGAAGAAGTGTAAATGAGAAAACATTAGAATGGTGGGGGCAACAAGATAAAGAAGTTAAAGATGAAGCATTTACAGACGAAGGAAGAATTAATTTAGAAGAAACAACAAGAGTTCTTAACAAATGGTGCGTAGGATTAGATGAACTTTGGTGCCAAGGTCCATTATTTGACTATGCAATATTACAAAATTTATATGCACAATTAGAAAAACCTGTGCCATGGAACTTCTGGCAGATCAGAGATTCTAGAACATTGCAAAATATGTTGCCAAAAGACATGAGAGTAAGCCCTAGAACGGACTTGCATAATGCTTTGGCTGATTGCAAATATCAAGCTAGAGGTGTTCAAAAGGCATATAGATATTTTGGAGTTGAAAGAGGATGAAAAATTTTAACTTGACTTCGAATAAAAACCTAAATATAATAAGGAAACGGAGAAATATATGAAAAGTATCTTACAAGATATTGTTGCTCATACGCATTCATTAGGATTTTTAAGTTTAGTAAAAATCACAAATGAAGAGCAAACAAAAATAGAAAGTATGGCTGAAGATCGTTCAGTTATATTAAGTGCGAGCACCAACGATAAAGTAAATGAATTCGAAGGTGTGTTTGGTATGCCTAATTTAGATAAATTAGCACTCCATTTAAAATGTCCAGAGTATGACAAAAATGCAAAACTCAATGTTGTATCTTCTGTTAGAAATGGAAAAAAGGTTCCAACTAATATTCACTTTGAAAACGAAAAAGGTGATTTTCAAAATGATTATAGATTTATGAGTACTGAAATTATTAACGAGAAATTAAAATCTGTTAAATTTAAAGGTACTGCTTGGGATATAGAGATTGAACCAAGTATAGCATCTATACAAAGATTAAAATTACAGGCGGCGGCACACGTAGAAGAAACTGTATTCACTATTAAAACAGAAAATAAAAATTTAGTATTTTATTTTGGTGATGCGAATTCTCACGCAGGTAATTTTATATTTCAACACGATGTTGGAGAACTAAAAAAAGCATGGAGTTGGCCTATTCAACAAGTTATTAGTATATTAAGTCTTGATGGCAGAATGAAAATGAAAATTTCTGATCAAGGAGCAATGCAAATAACTGTAGATAGTGGTGTTGGTGAATACAATTATATTTTACCAGCTCAAACAAAATAAGGAGTAACACTTGAACACAGACTTAACAAAAGTTCAGAAGGATTGGGCGGTATTCTTGCCAGCGATGAGTAGTTTCTTCGCGAGAGATTTAGGAAAGGCAAAACACGAAGACGATTATATACTTCCTGCAAGAGTTCCTAAAAAGTTTGAACACGGAATCCAAGGATTAAATTATATAGAACCAAAGGATACGTATTTTAACTACAAATGGAATTTATATTCCGCAGGTCACGCCGACTTGAATATGACAAAGTTTAGTGTTAGAGATGATATTGTTAGAAATAGAAATAGAGCTAATAATTGGTTACTAGGAGACTCTGGAGGTTTCCAAATAGGTAAAGGTGTGTGGGAAGGTGATTGGAAAGATCCTAATTGTCCTAAAGCTAGAAAGAAACGTGAACAAGTATTAACGTGGTTGGATGCTAATATGGACTATGGAATGATATTAGATATTCCTGCTTGGGTTTCAAGATCACCCGAAGGTGCTAAAGCTAGTAATATTAATAGCTATCAAGAAGCTGTAAATGGTACAAAAATAAACAATGATTACTTTATGAAAAATAGAAATGGTAATTGTAAGTTTTTAAATGTATTACAAGGTGAAAATTTCCAACAAGCAGACGATTGGTATGAACAAATGAAAGAATATTGTGATCCTAAAAAATATCCTAGTACACATTTTAATGGATGGTCATTTGGTGGTCAAAATATGTGCGATATACATCTTGCATTAAAGAGACTTGTTGCACTACGTTTTGATGGATTGCTTGAAAAAGGTGTTCATGATGTTGTACACTTTTTAGGAACATCTAAACTTGAATGGGCAGTATTATTAACAGATATACAAAGAGCTATAAGAAAATATCACAATCCAAATTTTATGATTACATTTGATTGTGCTTCTCCGTTTTTAGCTTGTGCCAATGGTCAAATTTATATTGACATCGAAATAAAAGATAGAAAAAAATGGGTATACAGAATGCAGGCAAGTGCAGATAATAAAAAATATAAACCAGATCCCAGAACGTTTAGAGATGCTGTACTTGAAGAAAAAATATTTAAAAATTTTAGAGAGAGTCCAATTAGTAAAAGATTAATGCTTGATGATGTATGTTGTTATTCTCCTGGAGAATTAAACAAAATGAAAAATGATCCGAAAACTAGTTGGGATTCATTTAGTTATACTTTACAAATGGCTCACAATGTTTGGATGCATATTACAGCAGTACAAGAAGCCAATGAAGCATATGACAAAGGAATATATCCAGGTATGTTATTACAAGAAAAATTTGATAAAATTTCTTTTAGAGATATTATAGAGGCTATATTTGCAACTAGTAGTAGAGATGAAGCAAACGCAGTTATAGAAGAATTCCAAAGATATTTTATGACAGTAATAGGAACAAGGGGGGCGACTGGCAAGAAAACGGTGAACGCAAGTACACAATTTGCTAATTTATTTGAGGAGGTATAATGGCGAAGAAAGATAAAAAACTTAAAAAGTTAAAATATGAGTTTAATTATTATCAAAGAAAAGTCGAAGAAATGGAAAACGAAAGGGACACAGATAGAAGCTGGGAAAGTAAAGCATTAATAAAAAAGTTTAAAAAAATTAAACTTGCAATAAAAACTGAAATAGGAAACTTTGCAAAGAAAATATTATGAAGAGTTTAATAGTAGGATTAGGTTTTGGTCAATTATATAAACGTGTTTTAGAAAAAATGGGACACAATGTAATTACTGTGGACATTAATTCAAAACATAAACCTATGTTTTTAGAATTAACTACAGCATTAGCAACTCATCCAGAATTTGATACTGCTCACATTTGTACACCTAACAATACACATTATACAATTGCCCAAAAAATTGCACCGCATTGTAAAATGATTTTTATAGAAAAGCCTGGTGTACAAAATGCTCAACAATGGCAAATTTTAGTAAGTTCTAATAAAAATACAAAATTTATTATGACAAAAAATAATATGTGGAGAACTAAATTATGGATAGAAAGTATTGTAGCAAAAACAAACAAAAGTGATGTAGTTCATATAAACTGGCGTAATTATAACTTTATACCTAATCCTGGTGGTTGGTTTACAAATAAGGCTCTTGCATATGGTGGTGTCTCTCGAGATTTATTACCACACTTATTAAGTCTTTTTATTACACTAAATCCCGATACTTATAAAGATTATAAACTTACAAAATTTCATAAAGAACAAAAAAATACTATAAACAGTTTAATTGAAGAAACATATAAAGCAACAGGTGATGACAGAGCAGGAAATTATGGAACTATTAATCCTAATGGAGTATATAATGTAGATGATTTAGTAGAATTAGAATTTAGTAATAATGAAAAAACATTTAAACTTTTAGCAGATTGGAAGGCTAAAGATAAATTACCTACAAATGAATCCAATCAAGAAAATGATGATATTGCATTACATTTTTTTAAAGATAATAAAGAAGTAGAAGAAGTGCAACAATTAGGATTATGTCCTGAAAGTGCATATGAACAAATGATTACAAATTGTATAACTCACAAAGATGATAATGCATTTTGGCAAAAACAATTAGAATATGATTTATGGATACACGAAATAATAACAAATGATGACGAAACTATTATACACTGAAGGTAAAGGTTCATTTAATGAAGGAACTATAGATATTCCTAGCATATCTAATGAACAAATTAAAGTTAAAGCAATATACACAGGAGTATGTAGAAGCGATATAGATATGATGCAAGGAAACTTTGGTCCATTACCTTTAACCATGCAAGGTCATGAAGGATTAGGAAAAGTAATAGAAAAAGGAAAAGATGTATATGATGTAGACATAGGAGACTTTGTAGCAACTAGAGGTGAACCTGCATATGCGGACTTTTATAATTGCGAGGCAGGAACTTATGTTAAAGTACCCGAATGCGATCCTAAATATATTATAGAACCAGTTGCTAGTGGTATAAACATAATCAATTCTTGTAAGATGCCAATTGAAAGAAGAGGTAGAAAACAAGGAGCAAGATTATTAATTATAGGAAGTGGGTTTTTAGCACAGGTTGTATATCATTATCTTTTAAATTTTATGTTAGAAAAAAATATTCATTTTAATATTACAGTATACGGTCATAGTAATAAAGAATTATGGGGCAACAAACTTTCTGATGCAATTGACGGAAAGTTTGATGTTGTAATTGATCTTAATAATAGAAATGAAGCATTTGAAAAAGAAATATTTAATACAGAAGCATTATTAATAATGGGTGCAGAAAAACCTAATAAAGTTACAACAACATTTTCTACAATGCTATGGAATTCAATGACTTTAAAATTTCCTAGTCCACGAGATAGTGGATTTATAGAGTGTATGCATAAAGCAGTAGAATTAATACATTCAGGTAAAATTGATGTATCTTCTTTTTGGACAAAAGGGTACGATAGAAATACTGAATGGAAAGATGCATTTAACGAAGGTCTTAATAGACCAAAAGGATATAGTAGAGGATATATTAAGTGGTAAAAAAATGTTAGACACGAGTAAAAGAAAAGAATCAGTATATTTTACAGGTGAAGAAATAGAACAAACACCTATGATTGGACAGAGAACATTATTTGTTGTTGGAATTAGACCTGCAAAAGAAATAGAAGAATTAGCTAGTAAAAAGGATATAAAACACGTTTACTTTGGTACAAGTCAAAGTTTTAATCCTAGCAGTGAAACAGATTGGAAAGACTGGTATGTTATGATGACAATACTATTAGAAAAAAACTATTGGGTTACATTAGATTTTGATGTCAGTTATTCCAATGACGTAATAGAATCGGGATTAATGGCCTTTGAAAAGTTTATTCCAATGATAAGTGCTAAAATTCCAAACATTGAAAAACTGAATAAAAATGCAGTTTTAAAAATAGATGATACTACGTGGGGTTTAACAAACAAAGGAGTATGGTCCAAAGACCTCAACACTTTAAAAGGCTATATGCAATATACAGAATGGTCAGAATATAAAGACGATACCGTTTTGGACATTGACAATGAAAAATAAAACTGTTATAATGGACAACTCATAAAAAGAAAAGGAACGCAATGAAAAAAATGATTTGGGTAACATTTAGAAAAGAAGGAATACATAAGTATCCTGCGGCTCTAACTGACCCTAAATTAGCAACTGGAGATGAATATGATGTGTCATTTTTGGGACATCCACATAGACATACATTTCATTTTAAAGTAGCTATCGAAGTTTTTCACGATGACAGAGATATCGAATTCATCCAATTTCAAAGATGGATTTTGAGTTTATATAGTCAAGGTACATTACAAAACGACTTTAAAAGTTGTGAAATGATGTCAGATGATTTATATACACAAATTAAAAAAAGATATCCTGGTAGAAATATTGAAATAGATGTTTCTGAAGATGGTGAAAATGGATCACACGCAGTATATGAAAAGGAATAAGAATGACAATTTACATTGTTGATTTGGAAGCCGTTGATACTCGATATACAAAAGAGTGGAAAACGCATCTCCCAGAACAACTAAAAAGACATACTAATAAAGAAGTAGTTAACATAAGTGGAGGCGATACACCTCAAAAAACTACGCCGGGTGCTTTTTTAAACTTTGGTGGAACCAATGTTTATAAGAGTAATCAATTGGCTAAAATTGGAGAAATGTTTTGTGAAGGTAAAATTAAAGATGGAGATTATTTCTTATATACTGACGCTTGGAATCCTACAGTCATACAATTAAAATATATGGCAGAACTATTAGGCGTTAAAATAAAAATAGGTGGTATGTGGCACGCCGGGTCATATGATCCAGCAGACTTTTTAGGTAGATTAATTGGAAAGAAACCTTGGGTAAGATTGGCAGAAGAAAGTATGTATGAAACTTTTGATCATAACTTTTTTGCAACACAATTTCATACAGATATGTTTAGTGATACATTTATTAAAGTAGTTACTAGAAAATTAGAAGCTCAAATGAATCAAAAAATAAAAAGAGTAGGTTGGCCTATGGAATATATGGAACGTAATCTTGCTCAATATAAAAATATGCCAAAGAAAAAACAAATATTATTTCCACATAGACTTGCACCTGAAAAGCAACTAGACATATTTCAAGACCTTAAAGATTCTATTGGAAGCGAATATGATTTTATAATATGTCAGGAACAAACATTGAGTAAAGTAGAATATCATAATTTACTAGGAGAATCTAAATTAATCTTTAGTGCTAACTTACAAGAAACATTAGGTATACGTTGGTATGAAGGTGCACTATTAGATGTTATACCAATGGTGCCAAATAGATTAAGTTATAAAGAAATGGCAATTGAAGAATTTGCTTACCCTAGCGAATGGACAATTGATATGGAACATTATCGTAAACACAAACAAGAAGTAATAGACAAAATACACGACTATATGGAAAATTATTCAAAATATATTCCATTAATATGGAAACAAAGAGAAATATTAAAAAATCAATTTTTCTCTGGTAAAGCATTATACGAGGTAGTAAAATATGGCTAAAGACAAAGTAACACCAGAACAAAAAAATAATTTATTAACAAATGGTCTCTATTTGTTAATGGACGAAATTAATACAGATTCTTGTAGAGCTTGTATTCAATGGATTATGAATTGCAATCTTGCTTCTACTAGATTGCCTAAACTAACTTTAATTATTAATTCACCTGGCGGTGATGTTCATGCCGCATTTGCATTAATAGATACAATCAAAGCTAGTACAATACCTATTAAAACTGTAGGATTAGGATTAATTGCCTCTTCCGGATTTTTAATTTTTATTGCAGGAAAGAAAGGAGAAAGGATACTTACACCTAATACTTCAATATTATCTCATCAATACAGTTGGGGAAGTGATGGCAAAGAACACGAACTATATGCTCGTGTTAAAGAATTTGAGCTATCAACTAAAAGAATGGTAGAACATTACAAAAAATGTATTGGAATGTCTGAGAAAAAAATTAAAGAAGTATTATTACCGCCACAGGACGTTTGGTTATCGGCTGAAGAGGCTAAAAAACTAGCAATCTGTGACAAAATAGAAAAACTTTATTAAGGAGTATTCTTTATGACAAAGAAAACAAAAAAACAAACTAAAACACCAGACTTATCTGGTAAAGCCCAATGGTCTAAAGGGGAAGGACCATATGGAGAATGGCCCGTTTATCCTAGTTCATCTTGGATGCCAAGTGATAGCGGAGTTCCTAGAGATACAGGAACTATAGCAGTTAATTTTGATGACAATGGTGGAGGAATAGATTCGTCTAACACCCCACCCATAACTTATTCTTATGGTCTCGGATCTATATCTGGAGCACCACCTTCTGCAAATGAAGGACTAGAAGTTACATATGGAGGAGGCGGTCCTTTACAAGCACAATTCGAAGCAGATGCAGTATCAGGACAATATGCTTTTGATTATGATTTTGCAGAACCTAAACCTTTTCAAAAATCTATGCCTAGTCTTTCCCAAGTAGAGGAAATGGCTGTAATATATCCTTCATTAAAAATTGCATACGAAAAATTTAAAAACGTTTATAGAATAGTATATGACGATTGGGCGGCAAGGCAAAATAAAGATGATGTTTAAAACTATAGAAACTAAAAAAAGTTACTTTACTATGATTCAAATGAGACATAGTCTTAATATGATTTTGTCTGAAATGTCAGGTATTAATTGGAAACCTCATATTGTTTTAGGAATTAATAGAGGTGGTTGTGTACCAGGCATTTACCTTAGTCATGCTTTAAATGTACCTCACGAAACATTAGACATTAGACTTAGAGATCATAAAAGTAAACCTAGTTTAGCAGTTTTAGAAAAAGCTAACGCTTTTCAAAAAAAAATATTAATTGTAGATGACATTAATGATACTGGAGCAACATTTAATTATATTAAAGATAACTTTGGTGCTCCTGATAATGTAAAATTTGCAAGTATTATACATAATGAACCAAGTAAATTTCAAGAATTACATTTTAAAGGATATACAATTAATAAAGATAAAAATCCAGTATGGATTGTATTTCCTTGGGAAGAATGGGAATGATAAAACCTGACACATTAGATAAAGCTCAAGCAGAAAATAGAGCACCTTGGAAAGATGTAGTTCATGAATTTAAAGATATAGTATGGTATAATGACGGCTATCCAGTAACAGAAGGACATTCTTTAGTTGTGCCTAAAGAAGCAACACAAAATAATATAATAAAATGTTTTGATTTAGCATTAAAAATTGCTAATGACAATGTTGCTAAAGGAGTTATTGACGGTTATAATATTGGAATTAATATAGGAGATAGTGCTGGGCAAACTATAAAATATCCTCACATACATTTAATACCTCGTAAAAATGGAGATACTAAAAATCCTAAAGGAGGAATAAGAAACGTTATACCCGGAAAAGGAGATTACACAAAGAAAAATGTCTAAAACATTGTTTATGGGCGATAGTCATTTAGCTGGTTATCAAACGATTCCAGGGAAAGTAGGTCCGGGAAGTTATTCACTTTATAATGATAATAACTTTGCTGAACAATATGCTATCTTAAATGATAAAGAAGTAATTGTTTATTGTGTGGCGGGTACTGCCAATATGGTATATCCAGACTGGCTTAAAACTATGTTTCAAAAACATGATGATATAGATGAAGTACACATACTTTTGTCGTCATTTAATAGATTTGTAATTGCATTTAATAAAACAATATTAGAAAAAACAATAAAAGTAGATCATTTTACAAACCTAGCAAAAGAAAAGCCGTTAGTAAAAATATATTCAGATGGTATTGTAGTTAATGATTCTGTCCAATTATTTAATAAACCTATAAAAGATGACTACGAAAAATTTGTAGGTTTTGAATTTTCGCCTGAACAAGGTTTAGTAAAACCAGATTTAAGAAAACAATCATTTATGGAGTGCAAATTATTTTATGATTTAAACACACACATAGAACATAGAAACTTTTATAAAGACATTTATATAATGGATAATATTTGTGCAGATAATAATGCAAAATTATATCTATCTGTAATGAGAACAAGAACTCAACATCCAAGAGATTTTAATTATTATGGAAATTTAAAAGCTACAACAATTGCTACACAAAGCATAGAAGATTATATGAAAGGCCTTTACATAAATCCAGATAAACATTTTTTGGATGACGATGAACATTTTAATACTGAATATCATAAAGCAATAGCGGAGAAATACATTCCATGGATAAAAAAATTTTAATAATAGGAGATAGTTTTGCCTGCCCTTGGCATAAACCTAAATATGATGGGTGGCCGACGTTACTAGGTAAACAATTTCAAATTGATAATTTAGCAGAAGCAGGTGTAGGTCAATACAAAATATTAAAACAATTAAGACAAAAATCTACTTTAGATGCTTTTTGGGTTCAAACATATGGATTAGTAATTGTTTCACATACTAGTCCTAGTAGAATTCATACATCTAAACATCCAGTACATAAAAAAGGATTACATAAAAATTGTGATTTAATTTATAATGACATTATGGACAAAACAGCAATATTTAATTCCAAACTTAAAACTGCTCAAAATTGGTTTAAGCATTTTTATGATGACGATTACCAAAAAGATATTTACGAACTAATACGAAATGAAATAGCAAAATCAATACCAATAACTTCTTTACACTTGGATCATTTTAGTATTAGTAAAGAATTTGCTACCGAAAAAAATAAAATAGACTTTTGCCAAACTTGGATAAAGCATAGAGGGGTAGTAAACCATTATACAAAGGAAGGAAATCAGATTGTCTGTCAAAAAATTATTGACAAAATTGGACAAATCTGTTAATGTAACAATATGAGAACATCCGAAAAGATTAAACAAAGATTAATAGACAAAAAGATACGTTTTTTTGCAAACGACAATATCGCCAAGTATTTGGAGAAAGGTGAATTAAAAGAATTAGAAACAGAAATAGAAGAAGCATTTGAAGAAGTTTTAGAAGCATTAGTAATTGATACTGAAAATGATCACAACACAAAAGAAACTGCAAAACGTGTTGCAAAAATGTATATTAATGAAATATATTCAGGTAGATATAATCCATTACCTAAAATTACATCATTTCCGAATACGGGATATAAAAGTTTATACACTAGTGGTCCAATTAGTGTTAGATCAACCTGTGCTCACCATTTTCAAAACATTGTAGGAAATTGTTGGGTAGGAGTGTTACCTGAAGATGAAGTTATAGGTTTAAGTAAATTTAATAGAATCGTACACCACATTGCAGAGAGACCTCAAATACAAGAAGAAATGACGACACAAATTTCTGAAGCATTAAGAAAATATGCTAAAACACCTAATGTAGCAGTATTAGTTAAAGCAAAACATCATTGTTTAACACAACGTGGTGTAAAAGAATCTGACAATGATATGACTACCGCAATTATGTTAGGCGCTTTTGATACCCATGCACCACTTAAAAAAGAATTTTATGATATCTGCTTTAGTATGAAAGGACATAACAGTTAGGTGAGCAATGGAATCAAACGAATTAAGAGTTACTGAAGCATTTATATCAGTACAAGGTGAGGGTAGATTTGTAGGAGTACCTAGTGTATTTTTACGATTGTTTGGCTGTAATTTTAAATGTCGAGGCTTTGGAATGCCAAAAGGCGAATTAGCTGACGATTATTTAAAAGTAAACGCAGATGATCCAAAGTATAAAAAACTTAAGGATTTACCTTTAGTGCATAGAGGTTGTGATAGTTATGCATCATGGGACGCAAGATTTAAAAAGTTCACTAAAGATTATACTATCGACGAATTAGTTGAAAAGTTATTATCTTTAACACCGGAAGGTAAGTGGACTTGTAATAACGGACAAGATATACATCTTGTTATAACAGGAGGAGAACCATTTTTAGGGTTTCAAAAACATTATGTTGAATTATTTGAACATCCTAGAATGCAAGATTTAAAAAATGTTACATTTGAAACAAACACTACACAACCTATCGGAAAGGGTTTATCGGACTGGACTACGACACAAAATAAAATACATATTACGTTTTCGTGCTCTCCGAAACTTACCGTTTCCGGAGAACGTTGGGAAGATGCTATTAAACCCGATGTTGCTAAAAGTTACTTTGATGTACCCAATAGTTATTTGTATTTCAAGTTTGTTGTTTGTGATGACTTTGACGTTAACGAAGTTACTAAAGCTGTTGAACTTTATAAAAATGCAGGTGTCGACTGTCCTGTCTATTGTATGGCTGTCGGTGGATGTTATGAAGAATACCAAGAAAACGCAAAAAGTGTTACCCAACTTGCAATGCAAAGAGGATGGAGATATAGTCCACGATTGCACGTCGATATTTTCGGAAACGAATGGGGAACTTAAAAAGGAAGGAGGAAAATAACATATGGATATAATAAAAAAAATGAAAGGTATATTTAAAACAAAAGATAAAACAAAAGATGTTGCATCAGGATATACTGAGAAAGATCCTAAAAGAATAGCATTAATGGAAGAAAAAGCAAAAGCAACTAAACTAGGAAAACCTTGGGTAGCAGTATTAGATACTCAAATTAATAAAGATAATATTAAAAATGGCTTTTTTGAATTAGATTGGAATAATGAATTTATTGAACAATTAATAGATGCTGGCTATAAAGGCGAAAAAAACGAACATATAGTTGATGCTTGGTTTAAAGATATTGCAAAAAATATTTTAAAAGAACAAGGACAAAATACAGATACCGGAATGGGATACATTAATATCAACAGAATGGATGATGATAAATCAGAGGTTAGTTAATGTTAGAAGTTCACAAAAGTATGCACCCTTTAACAGAGTTTGCTCCAACTTGGAAGATTCCTTTATGGTTTGATACATACTCAAATGTAGAAAAATTAGATATTATGCGTAAATGGATTTTAGATAATGAAAAGCAAATTATAGAAAAACACAAAGACAGCTCCGAAGACGATGGTGGAACAGGTTTAGGACAAAATAGTTTAACTGCTCAATATAAAGATTTTAATTTATTTAAACTTACAAAAGACATTCCCGAATTTCAAAAATTATTTAATTGGTTACAAGAAAGTTATATTCATTTTATGCTTGAACATAAAACACAACCAAGAAAATGTATAATGTTTTGTTGGGCAAATGTAATAAGAAAAGGACAAAATATTCGTATACACAATCACGGAGCAAAACATTTTTCTTATTTAAGTGGTAACTTGCATTTTGAAAAATATGATACAAATACAATGTATCATAATCCAATAGATCCTTATATGATTTATAAAATTGCAAATACTCCTGGGGACTTAACATTATTTCCAAGTTACATATATCACCAAGTAGACGAACATAAAGAAGATAAAACAAGAATTAGTATGGCTTTTGATTTATTTGATACAACTTTTTATGAAGGAGACCGTACTAACAGTATAGAGTTTAACGCATGAATTACATTTTAGTAGATACTGCAAATACATTTTTTAGAGCTAGACACGTTATTAAAGGAGCTCTAAATGAAAAAATAGGAATGGCTTTACATATTACTCTTAATAGTATTAGAAAAGTATGGCAAGAATTTAAAGGAGACCATGTTGTATTTTGTTTAGAAGGAAAATCTTGGAGAAGAGATGTTTATCCTAGATATAAAATGAATAGAAAAACTGCTCGAGAGGCGTTAACTGTTTTAGAAAAAGAAGAGGAAGAAGTTTTTTGGGAAACATTTACTCACTTTACAAATTTTATAGATACAAAAACAAATTGTACAATGATACAACATGAACAGCTAGAAGCAGATGACTTAATTGCAGGTTGGGTAAAAGCACACCCAAATGATAATCATATTATAATATCTACCGACGGAGACTTTGCACAATTAATAAAACCTAATGTAAAACAATACAATGGAATACAAGAAGTTACTATTACACACGAAGGATACTTTGACAATAAAAAGAAACCTGTAATAGATAAAAAAACAGGATTCCCTAAAAAAGCACCTAACCCAAAATTAATGCTATTTGAAAAATGTGTAAGAGGAGATCCTACTGATAACGTATTTTCAGCATACCCGGGTGTTAGAGCTAAAGGAACTAAAAAGAAAGTAGGGTTAATTGATGCATTTGAAGACAGAGTAACTAAAGGATACAATTGGAATAATTTAATGCTACAAAGATGGATAGATCAGAACGGTGAAGAACATAGAGTTGTTGATGATTACAATAGAAACGTAATACTATGTGATTTAGATGCACAACCGCCTAAAATTAAAGCTGTAATAAAAGAAACAGTAGAAACAGTTAAAACAAAAGCGATAGAACAAGTAGGGTTAAAACTTATTAAATTCTGTGCTAAATGGGATATGCAACGTATTGCAGAGTACCCACAGAGCTACGCAGAGCCCTTAAACGCAAAATATAAACAGAAAGAGGTAGCATGACAATGGAAAAATTCTTTGCAAAACCTATACTAGAAAGTAGATTCTGGATAGTTGAAAAACACGGACACAAGGTAGGTACATTATGTAGACAAGAAGATAGGAAATATCTATATACTTGTGATGAAGGAACTAAAATATTTGATAATGAAACACAATTAAGGAACAATTTTGATGGGGAATGGATGTGGGGCAACAGTACTATTTCAAGCCCACACATTGAGCCCACAGAGCACCTAGTGTACAGTTTTCCTTGCAAGTTTAAACCTTGTAACATGGTATATGATGTTAAAAAGAAATTACCATTGTTTACAAAAAGTAAAAAATCCAAATCTTTATATAGTGCTGGATATTACATTATTAAATTTGAAAAAGGGTGGGTACGAAGTTTTTGCCCTAAACTAATTACTTTAGAAAGATATCCTAGTAAAGGACCTTTTAAAACAACACTTGAAATGAAACAGGAGTTAGCAAATGCCAACAGATGAACCTATTAATACAGCACCTATCCAACAATTTATACAAAGAGTAAAAGCCGCAGACACTGGACAACAAAAAGAAGTAAAAATTGACATTGCAACTGCCAAAAGTTTAACATATTCTCTAGCAACAGTACTGGCTAGACTTGCCGGAGATTACGAATCTCTCATAACTAAACAATCAAAAACCGACGAAACTATCAGTGTAAAAGCTGACGGTGGAAGACTTTAGTTTAAACGTCTATAAAGGCGTTTCCTCATCATTAACTTAATACTTTTGTTACACTAATTCGAATAATACAAGATAAATATAGTATAAGATGTAACTAACGAGGGTACATTAGAAAATTATGAGTAGACCAAAGCCTACAATTATCTTGGAACACGTAGACAAGAAAAGCTATAAAACAGAGCAGATTCTTGAAGCGGAAGCCATCTGGGCTGTGTTTCATAAGAACAAACCTTTTAACCTCAAATCAGCAAATATGCTTAACAACTATCCAGGACCAAAATACAAAAAAGTTAGTTTTTCTAATCCTGGTCACGCCTTTAACTTGGCTAAAAAATTGAATACTCTTTTCAACGTTGAAGAATTCACAGTAGTTAAACTTACTGCTGGGGAAACTGTCAACGAAAAATGAACTGGAAAGAAACCTTCACAAAAATTTTCCTAAAGAACGCAAATATTAGTATTAATCCAAATACTTTAAAAGAGTATTTGCCTATGTGGTGGATTAATACCAGATCAAAAGATGTAGGTGGTTTAAGATTAACTGATAAAGGTTTAGATTTTATTACAAAAAGACTTGAATTAAAAACATATGAAGTTCCATTCCCAGTAGACTTTAATGTTACTACTCAAACCATAATTTTTTTAGATAGATTTATTACTTGTCCATATTTTTTAGCTGACGATGGAATAATCGTTACTAATGAAAAGAAAGCTATGGAATTAATGTTATTTTCTGGAGACATTAGAAAATATGGTATTAGTAAAGCAATGACTAGGCAAGAAGAAGAAATCAATAACGAAGAATAAACCAAAAATTCTCAATAAATTAACATATACAAATGAGAATACGCAGAATAGCAATTACAGGACATTTATCAGGAATAGGAAAGTGCCTGTATGACAAATTTTCTCCTTATTACGAAGTTATAGGTTTAGACAAAGACGAAGGAAACGGTATTGACGATACTCAAAGAGTTGTAGACAAGTGTCTTAGTTTTGATGTTTTAATTAACAATGCTTATCTCTTTAATAAACAACACGCACTCTTATATCAATTTTGCAAATATAGTAAAGACCATCCTAAACTAGCAATTTCTATTGGTAGTATTGTAACCGAATTAGCAATGTTTGATTATAAACTAGCAAACGAAAATTACTACATTGAAAAAATGAGATTAAAGAAAATAACACAAGAAGTAAACGGTAGTGGTGGAAAATGTAAAGCTAGTTTAATTTCTCCAGGTTTTGTTGACACAAATATAGATATGTTATTTGAACAACCTACTGTTGTAGAAAAAACTGCAATGATGTGGCAAATTTGTAAAGAACAAAACACTATATTATCTCCCAACGCAGTGTTTGATGCAGTGAAATTCATTATAGATTCCTACGAAAAGGGCAATTTAATTACTCACGTTGTAATTAACAATTGATTTATGCGGGTCATTTAAGCTTCTTTTCATTTGACTTAATTACCAAAAGGTGCTATTATTAATAATAAACCAATTGTAACTTAAGGAGTACATAATGGCACGTAAAAAAGACAGCACTACAGATACTAGTTTAGCTACTAGACAATTATCACCAAATAAAGCAAAGGCAAGTATATTACACGCCTTAAAAATCAAAAGACCAATCTTTTTATGGGGCGGTCCGGGTATTGGTAAATCAGACGTTGTTCGTCAGATTGCAAAAACTATCAATGCTCATGTTATTGATATAAGATTAAGTTTATGGGAACCTACAGATATTAAAGGTATACCATACTTTAATAGTAATTCAAAATCTATGGAATGGGCATCTCCATCAGAATTACCAGATCACAAGATGTCTAAAAAATATAAAAACATTATTCTATTTTTGGACGAAATGAATTCCGCGGCACCAAGTGTTCAAGCGGCGGCTTACCAATTAATATTGAATAGAAAAGTAGGTACTTACGAGTTACCAGAAAACGTTGTTATAGTGGCGGCGGGTAACAGAGAAGCAGATAAAGGTATTACTTATAGAATGCCGGCACCATTAGCAAATAGATTCATTCATTTAGAAATGAAACCTGTTTTTGATGACTGGTTTGAATGGGCAGTTGAAAATAAGATTAATCAAGACGTTATTGGTTATTTGACTTTTAGCAAAAAAGACTTGTATGATTTTGAACCTAAATCTTCAAGTAGATCTTTTGCTACTCCGAGATCTTGGTCATTTGTAAGTGAACTCTTATCAGATGATTTAGATGAAAACACTGTGACTGATTTAGTCAGCGGTGCTGTCGGCGAAGGACTTGCAGTTAAGTTCATGGCCCACAGAAAAGTGGCATCACAACTTCCTAATCCTTCTGATATTTTAGATGGTAAAGTAGAGAAGTTAAAAAGTAAAGAAATCAGTGCAATGTACTCCCTAACGGTTTCTTTATGTTATGAACTCAAAGAGGCTTGCGATAAAAAAGATAAGAAGTTTAACGACAAAGTTGGAAAATTTCTTAGATTTATGATGGACAATTTTGATACTGAATTAGTTGTAATGGGTATTAAGTTAGCTCTTACGCAATATCAGTTACCGTTTGATCCAGACGCTATCAAAGTTTTTGATGAGTTTCATGAAAAATACGGCAAGTACATAACAGCCGCACAAAGCGCCGACTAGTGTTTTCGTTATAGGGTGCTTTCGGGTGCCCTATAACATAAAAGGAATTATGCAGTTAGAAACTAAAACAAATACTAAAATTAAAAAAGTTAAACTACCACCAGTTTTAAAACTTACAGATGATGAGTATAAACAAATGAAATCTGAAGTTTTAGATAAAATTATTGTAGCAAGAGTTGGTTTACTATTAAGACATCCTTTCTTTGGTAATATGGCTACTAGATTAAAAATCCAAGAGTGTGATGATTGGTGTCCTACGGCGGCTACTGATGGCAGACATTTATATTATAACACAGAATTTTTTCACAAATTAAGCACTAAAGAAATCGAATTTGTAATAGGACACGAAATATTACATTGTGTTTTTAATCATTTAGAAAGAAATGAAAACAGAAATAGAATGCTCTATAATATTGCGGCAGACTATCTAGTTAATAATACTTTAGTAAGAGATGGCATAGGAGAAAAACCTAAAGACATTCAAATATTCCAAGACCACAAATACGACGGTTGGTCTTCAGAACAAGTATATGATGAGTTATTTAAAAATGCTAAAAAAATTGATATAAGCAAATTAGGAAAATTATTAGATGACCACATTGATTGGGAAAAAGGTCCTCAAAATGGTGCAGGTAAAAAAGATAAAGAAAATGGTAAAAGCAAACAACCTATTATAAGCAAAGAAGAACAAGAAAAAATTAAAAACGAAATTAAAGAAGGCATAATGCAATCTGCACAGGCGGCTGGTCCAGATAATTTACCTGAAGAAGTTAAAAGAATGATTAAACAGTTTACTAATCCTAAAATGGATTGGAAACAAGTATTACAACAACAAATACAAAGTGTTATAAGAAACGACTATACTTTTTCTAGACCTTCTAGAAAGGCTTGGCATTCAGGTATAATTTTACCTGCAACAGACTATCAAAAAACAATAGATATTTGTGTAGCAATAGACACATCAGGTTCTATAGAAGAAAGACAATTAAAAGATTTCTTAGGAGAAATTCAAAACATTATGGATCAATATCAAGATTATAATATTAAAATTTGGTCTTTTGATACTAAAGTTTATAATGAACAAGATTTTACTGCTAATGATAATAGTTTAGAAGACTATGATGCTAAAGGCGGCGGTGGAACAGACTTTATGGCAAATTGGAGACATATGAAAGACAATGACATCTATCCTAAAAAATTAATAGTATTCACAGATGGTTATCCTTGGGATGACTGGGGAGATCCTGATTATTGCGATACAATATGGATTCTTCATGAACATCATGATAAAAATAAAGAAGCACCTTTTGGTATTACTTCTCATTATGACGCATAATGTTTCCAAAAACTAATATACCTAATCCATTAAACTTTTTAGACGCTAGAAAATTTACCAAAAAACCAAAAGGTATGGAGTTTCAAGAGCTATCAGATAAAAATCACGAGTACCAAACTATTGTTGAAAGTTGGATTGTGGATAATCTAAAAAGCAGATATTACATTGGAAAACACGTCAAAGTCAATAAGTCAGATCAAATTATTCATTCTATTTTGGTAGGGTTTGAAGAACCAAAAGAGATGAGTATATTCAATTTGAGTTGCCCTCACATCTCTCGACATTAAATATCTTCGTATACAATTAAAACAATACGGAGAAACATATTAATATGACTGAACAAGCAAAAACAGATGCGGCAAAACAAGCACCCGCACCGGCAGGAGTAGGTACAGTAGGACCAGGAGGTCCACAAGGTATCCAAGCACCACCGGCTGATTTGACTGTCCAAGATTTAGGGATAATCAAATCTATAATAGATGCGGCTTGCCAAAGAGGAGCATTCAAGGCAAATGAAATGCAGGCTGTTGGCGCCACATATAATAAATTAGAATCTTTTTTAGGCGTTGTCCAAGCACAACAAAAAGACATGGAAAAGAAAGATTCTGCAAAAGCACCAGCTACTGCAACTGCAAAAGCTGATGCAATAGGAGGAAAAAAATAATGGCTGATACAAAACACGTTGGCAGACTTAAAGGGTCTAAAGCAAAAGTTGTTGTTGTTTACAGAACATTACCAGGAGATTCCAAATCTGCACTAGTAATTGAAACAGCAAAATTAAATGCTCAGGATCATGACTCTTTAATGAAAGCTGTTGAATCTAATGAAGGACAAACTGCGTTTGAACTTTATGAAGTTTTAAACAGAACTAGAAGTTCTAGTGGAGATGTAATGTTACCTAAATTTCATAAATTCGCAAATTTGCAAAGTGTGCCTACAAGCGAAGTAGAAATGACACCAAACCCTACAACATCTGTAGCATTGGATGAGTTAAACAAAATTATTGCTAATCAAAAAGGTGTATCTATAAACGAATTATCTGTTAAAGAAGGTGTTACAAGTAATGTAGCAACTCCAACGGCAAATGTAATGACAGATGATCAAATTGCTTCAAAAATGAGAAGTGATGCTGATAGATTATATAAAGAAGCGGCTAGATTAAGAAAAGAAGCTGAAACTTTATCGCCTAAGAAAAGCAAGACCGAAACAGCAGAATAAGTTTATGTCTGTTATGGTCAAGTTTAACAAAAAGAAACTCCCTAAAGAAGTTGTGGCCCATTGGCCCGAAGTTTTTTCTGATTTAGACGTACAAACTATCCCTGTCCAATACCTAATAGGTATAAAGGTACAGTTTAAAGATGGTAAAAATTGGGATATTAGGCTTAAACCTAGTAGAAAAAACTTCACCCATGCGGACCTAGAAAACACCTTACAGGACATATTTAAGACCTATGCAGGGGCCATTAAAAATGTTGATTTTAGTCTAGATACGCAAAAGATTAAAAAAGACGTCCAAAAACGCACCCATAAGTTCATAAAGAAGAACAAATAGCAAAGTCCTGTAATACCGTACCTATGATAAATATCATAAATACTGTTACAACATAGGTATATTAAGGAGTAGCATTTAAAATGGCTTTTCAAGTTCGAAGAGGAACAGACACACAAAGAGGTACAATTACACCCGCTGAAGGTGAAATAATCTATACTACAGATACTAAAAAGTTATATGTAGGAGATGCTTCAACAGTAGGTGGTAATGCAGTAGATACTACTGTCGCATCGCAATATAATAACGTTGCGGCGGACTTCATTCCAGATCAAACTAACACTAGAGATTTAGGTACAGCCGCTAAATTATGGAAAGAAATTTTCGGCGTAAAATTTAATGACGGTACAGCTTCAATAACAGGTGGAGTTGGGGTTGGTTTTTCTTCTTTATCATCTACAGCATTAGTTGGAGGTTTAACTGGAAACGTAAGTGGTGATTTAACTGGTAATAGTGCTGGTACACATACTGGTGCAGTTATAGGTAATGTTACTGGTTCTGTAACAGGTGACATAAGTGGCTCTGTATTTGCTACTGATAGTACTTTAAGAATAGATGGTAATGCAAATGTTATTACTAACGGTGACATTGTATTCAATGAAAATGCACTTGAATTAATTAATAATCAAACAATTTTAAAAGTAAGCAGAACTGATTCTGCAACAGGTATTGGTATAGAACAGTACAGTCCTGTTACAACTTTACCAGCTTGGAAAGTTTACACAGCTGGAGTTAATGGTACAACTTCTAATTCAATTGAATACCATTCTGCAAGAAACTCTTTACTATCTCCTCAAGTAGTACAAAAAGGAGATATATTATTCACTAATCTTGCACACGGACACGATGGTACTGCTTATAGACGATCTTCTTACATAGCATTTTCAGTAGAAACTGCCGCAAGTGCTGTAGTAGGTGCTGGACAAGTTCCAGGTAAGATTGTAATGGTTACTACACCAGACAATGGTTCAACAGAAAAAATATTAGCATTTGATTACTTAGGCAGACTAGGAATTAATAAAGAAAATCCTACTGGTCCTGCTGGTACTTTAGATGTAGATGGTCCTGTTCAACTTAAAGTATATGCTGATGATTCCGCAAGAGATACTGCAATAGCTACACCGGCGGCAGGTATGTTAGTATTCAATACTACTGGTACTAAATTCCAAGGGTATAACGGATCAGCTTGGGTCGATCTAAATTAAATAATTTAAAATGAAAATCCGAATAACGGGCCACTCAAAAGGGCTTGGCAAGAAATTATACGTCTATTATAAATCAAAAAATTACAATGTTAAAGGATTTGATTCAGGTTATTCTTACGAAAAAATTTTAGAAGAATCTGAAGGTTGTGATTTGTTTATAAACAATGCTAATCCTAATCCTCATTTACAACTAAATCTTTTAAAAGACTTACATACTAAAGTTAAAAAAATGGTAGTATGTGGTTCAGTTGCTACTGATGGCGATGGAGATGTTCAAGAACCTGAATATACTTTTCAAAAAAGATTATTAGAAAAAGAGTTTTTAACACTAGCATCAAAGAAGATGCCTGATAATGCAGATTTGTTATTATTAAAAATTAGTAGTAGTTCTTATAAAGATAGTGAAACAATTTTAAAAACAATTGATTTTTGGTTAAAAAGTCCTACGGTAATATCTATAACTTACAATGTTACTGATTAACTAGATTAGATTGTTTAATTTTATAATCGTCCCAACTTTTATACGTCCATTCAGCTACTTTATAATCCACAGTTTCTGGTTTAAACATATAACGTTCAGGTACAGTATCAAATAACGGTTTTCCATTATTAACGTTAGCATCACGCAACATTATTTGATGTAAAAAGTTAGTTACAGGTTTTAATGGAACAAAATTACACCAAGGACCACACATTAATTGTTCCATATCAATAGTTTTAGGATCACTCCATTGAATAATTCTATGGGTAATACCATTAATGTTAACCATATAATGATATAAATTATCATCTGCAGGTTTCTTTTCCCAAGTCCAACCTTTTTTATCACAAATACTTTTAATAAGTTTTACGTGATCACTTAAAAAGAACTTCGGTTCATCAGGACTTCTACCTATATCAGAACCAGCTCTAATTCTATATTGCCAACTTTTATATCCTAAAGATTGTATTTCTTCCAACACATCTTCCATTTGATCCAAACTTCCTAATGTATATCCCGTATAATAAACAAATACACCTTCTGCAATACAATTATTAATACCTTCTAATTGTTTTCTATGTACTACTTTACCTTGATAATTAGGATGATTTAATCCTATCATAACCATTCTAGCACCTGCTTTTGCAATTCGTTTAACCCACGCTCTATCAGAAAGTTTAACACCGTTAGTTAAAATACAAACATCCTGATGACCTCTATCTAAATCTTTTATGAGTTTACAAGTAGCTTCAATTAATTCAGGTAAATCTTTACGTACTGTTGGTTCTGCACCTGCAAGAATTATTGCACCTGCTTCAGGATGTACATTTTCTTCTATTTGCTTTAAAATTGAATTAATAGACCTGTCTAATACTTTATTATCTGGTTCATGATAACAATGAGGACAATTTAAATTACAACGATCGGTTACTTCTATCATAATACCTTGCGGTATACTATAACCTTTTCTATCGTATTCTAAACTTTTGTAAAATTCAACATCATGTTCTACCATATACTCCATACGACCATGCTCAGGGCACGTTTTAATAAGGTAAACTGCATTATTTTTAGTAATACGTTCAGCTGGTATATGTTTATAGCAAATATGACATAAACTTAATGTCTTTGTATCGTTCATACAATTATTTATAGATGCTTATTGCTTCATTAATAAAGTCATCAGGATAGTTATGTCGGAAACTTTCAAAGCATAGTAATTGGGCTTGATCAAAGGATAATGGAGTATTAACGTCTATATCCATAACTTTCATTTGTTCATATACTATTACTTTTCTATCATTTGATATATGACTTAAATGATCCTTAACAGTAATTTTAGATTCATGGCCCATATAACTAAAAAAATAATTAATAGATTTAAGTTTATTTTCTACTATAAAATAACTACTAGGATGAAGACTAAATTTGTACATACCCATATCTTTATGTGCTTGAATTATTTCTAACATTTGTTCTTTCCAATTAGGTAATACATCTTCATATGTTCCATTATGACTTTGTTCCCAAAAGTCTACACCTTCTATACCTAAATAAATTTTTTTCTGCTTATAATTTATATCATTAATTGTTGGTATATGTTGAGGATACTTACTATGCATTTTTAACAACATATTAGTTTCTCTTAACCATTTTTGATTCATTAATTTTACATCCATTACTTGATTATGTCCTTTATGATAAAATGAATCATTAAAAAACCACTGCACAAATTCAGTTTTATTTTTGTTTATTAAACTAGTATAAACTAAATTATTCCTACATTGTCCTTTACCAGGAACATTATTATAATAATATTCGTAACCTGAATTAATCATTATATCTCCATAATCTTTGTTTATATAATTGAGATAAAAACACTGTAGGATTTAAACGCCAAATACTTTGTGGAGTATTTCTATAATTTAAATCTTTAATATATTCTAAACAACCAGATTTTGCTAACATAGGTGCCCATATTTTATGCACTAATTTTTGTGAACCTTCTTCATTTTCATTTGTTGTTATATAAAGTTTTTTATTATCTAATGAATATCCCCCATAAGGTTTACCTTGAAGTCCTACCCATTCAATACAAGCAGGTATAAAAAATTGAGGTGTAACACTTTGATGTTCTACTATTTGCTTTTTAGTTCTTACATTATTAATTGGTAATTCATCTGTGAACACGCAAGTTCTTGCTAATATTCTATAACTATTTTCTCCCATTTCATCAAAAGAATGTGCGGCAGTAGACCCTACAATTTTATTTTTATATTGTAAAAACCAAACTTGCGATTCACGTTCTTTACTAATAGAATCTATTAATATTTTTTTTGAACTATTATTTGCGAATCCTTTTTGTTTAGCATTTTGGTAAAAGTTAGCTAAATCTAAATGTTCTTCGTAAGGTATTATTTTATAATCCATGAATTTTTTCCGACATCAATATTTAACACTAAATATTGGCATGATTAAAGGAATTGGTGGTCAACCATATATTACTCTTGACGAATATTTAAATATTGAAGATTTCAAAAAATTACATCCAGAAATTTGCAAAGGTTTTGCTTTAGCTAGAGACTATGCCAAAGAAGGTACTTGGATGGAACCTGGATTTAATCTTGATGACATGAGTTACACTTTGGATTGGAAACCTATATACAAAGCATTTAAAGAGTATAAAGAATTACCAGAAGATAATCCTATTAAAATTCATGGTAAAGAATTATTTCCAAAAGATTTTAAAGATTATAAGCAAAGAAATTTATTTACAAGATATTTAAAATCCGCATTAGGAGCCAATGATCCTTACATATATTATTTTCTTTGGGAAGAAGGTAACTGGGATATACGAGATTCTCAACGTAAAAAGACTGAGGAGTCTAAATATTTTCCTAATGTTGTAAAATGGGTTGAAAATTTAGTCCAACAAAATATTATTAGTCATATTGGAAGAGTTATATTTTTTCATTGTGAGCATGATGGAAAAGCATTTGAACACAGAGATATGTATGCAATACCCGGACAATCTCTAGACTATAAAGATAGTCCTAACGAATTTATTCATGTAAGAAACAATACTAAAAGAGGATTCTATCTTTGGGATCCTGAAAAAAGAAGTAAAACATATATTAATTCAAATTCATCTTGGTGGAATGATCAAGATTGGCACGGTGGTGAAACTAGTAAAGAACAAGAATATGGACTACGAATTGATTGTAAATTTACTGATGAATTTAAAAAGAAACTTAATTTAAATTAAATTCTTTCTTCAAAATTTCGAAAAGCATTAAAACTCTATAAGAACTTGGCACAGATCCTTCTAAATAAGTATGACCTAATCCTTTGTACCATGTTTCATAAGTCGTTACTGGATCAAATGATATAACGTGTCCATGATTAAATTCTATTGCTTTTTTACCTATTCTAATTCCACATTTAATAACGTCTTCAGATGGAATGCTTATACTCATTAACATAGTAAAACAAGGACCTTGTTTAAATTTATTTTCATGATGTGCAACAGTACGTGGAAGAACTGTTCCGTCAGGTGGTAACCCTTCCAATGTTATTTTATATAATCCTTTAAGATTTTTTACTGCATAGTCTATACTTTCTTTAAAAATATCACTTTCAGTATATCCTTTTTGCATTTCTCCATTCAAATAAAAATCTTTATAACAAGTATCATCTATATCTGTCTTTTCTAAATAATCTTCTAATACGAAAGGAGCTGGATTTCTAGTTGATCCTACTTTTTCTGCTTCTGTTTTTCCTACTCCTTCTTTTATAGGAGGTCTAGTTAACTTATCCCAAGAACCAGTTGTAGTATTGGAACCAGTTGTAAAAGCATTATGGTATTCTAATATTACTTGCCTTTGAAAGTTTTTTAATTCCGCCCAGGAATTATATTTTGTAGAATCTATAAACATTATATCCTTCTTGCATCTATTGAACTTACGTACATTTTTTCATTAACTATAAAATCAAATATTCTTATAATATCATCTGCATTACAACTAGGCTCCCCTGCTCTGGCTCCTGATTTTTCTCCGTAATTAAGAATACGAATTAAAATACTCTTAGGTTGTTCTCCAAACACATCTTCTATACATAAACGATTATGAATAGCTTCTAAATGCTGTTTATCTTTAAAGTATTGCATATTACCATTTATTTCTTTAAGAATTTTTTCATCTAATTTAGTACCTAAGGTACCAAACGAAATAATATTTCCACTTTTATTTACTTTTTTCCATTTATCATGGATTAAAAGAAGAAGTTGACTTTGAATACTATTAATAGATGCAAGATTAATAAAATGATCCGCATCTACACTTAATTCTACAACTTTTTTAAGTGTATCGAACTCTGTTAAATCAAAACCAGTTTGTCTAGACACTCCTGTCACATCATGATCCTTTAATAGGTGTTTATATAAAACAGATCCTATTGGTGATGTATGCCCTGTCATTATAAATTTCATTTTATCCCCAAACATTAAAAATATACTTTGAAACTAATCCACAATTAGCACCGGCGTGCCATGATTTTCTGCTAGGCCATTTATAAACACTGCCTTGTTCTTGCTTATATAAACAATGTTCATCCACAATTAAAATATGTCCGTCACTAGGTGGACTAATATGGCAATGATACCTATCAAATTCTTTTGTTTCATTTAAAGTTTTTTCATCATCAGTTATATCCCAATGCCATGGAGCAACGTCTCCCGGTTTAACCATGCTTATCCATGCATTAGTATACTTTTCCATTCCTACAAAGTCAATAAACTTTTCAACTACGTTTTTATCAAAATTGACTTCGGGCAAATACATATCCCAACTAGCATTGCCACCTTCATGCTTCATTTTATATCCGGCATCTCTTAATTGCCCTGCAACTTTTTCTACACCAGGAACTTCATGTCCTACATCATGTCTAGGACCTACATAAGCAGGTGTTTGATCTTTAAGTCCGGCAATTAATTTATTCCAATCAATTATATCATTACAATTTCCAACAAATTTAAGCATTTAAAAAATCCCCCGGCCATTTAGCATAATTTGATTGAATAGTAATTGCATATAGTTTATGTGTATCACAATCATCACCAATTATTGAATCTGTAAATCTTTTATGTGGTTTATCCATCATAAGAGGTTTTAAATATTGTGTATTAATCCATTTTGAATCTATATCTGTACAACCATACATATCCATAATATGAATTTGTCTATCATCATTAACATAGCAAGTATGTGGATAAAAATTTATTTTAAAAATACCTTCATTTTCTAAATCTGTTTTAATTTCTTTAATTTGTTCACGCCAATCGCCTGTAGATAATAATTTATTATCATACCATCTAAAAAATATTTGTCTATCATCATATGCAATATCAATCACTTCAGGTACATAAGATTTGCCTCTTAATTTTAATAAAAATTTAATTTCTCGTAAAAACCAATATTCTCTTAAATCATTATTTAAAAATTTATTTTCAAAGTAAGTACTAGGGTTCCAATTCATGCAAAATACTTTTTTATCTTTGCTTATAAGAGGTTCATAAAGAACATTGGCAACTGCATTTACTGGTTTATAAAAGTGATCCCACTCTTTGTCTTTCATTTTAATCATAATCTATAAGCACTCCGAATCCACAAGTTTCTTTTAATTTTAATACTTCTTGTACAAATTCATATTCTACTTCAAACTTAATAGACGTTTCACTAATTTTTTGAAAATTAGTCATTATTCCTAACTTATTAAATTTGTTTAATAAACAAGAAAAGCTACGATCAAAAAGGTATCTTAAATTATAAGGTGTAGGTTGAAGAGCCATACAAGTTATTACTGCAGGTTCTTGTAAATCCATTCTGCTTAAAAGTTTTCTAATAACTAATTGATACCTATTTTTATATCCATAATTACTTGCAGTATGTAATCTACCTGCGTCCATTCCATATACAGTATCGTCTGCATGACAAGGAAAAGTTTTTGCCCAAATTATATCTGTTAAAAAACTATGTTCTGAATCTAATGTTAAATGAAAACGATCATCTATATCAGCATGAGCAGAATAACACTCACCTGGTTTCATTACATTTACTCTTGCTTCTCCTACTTTTCCTATTTTAGATAATAATTCTTCTAAACTAGTTCCTTTGTATTCAGGAAGTAACTCCCATTCATCATAAAAGAAATCACCTGTTTGTTTATTCAAAATGTTTTTACCGGGACCTAAATGTTTTACCAAATTATATATTTCTTTAGAGGAATGTGTTATACCAATCTTTGTAAGCATACCAATATTTACCGTGAAAAATAATATGGATATTCGATTACGATAAGTATTAATTGATGCCTATGAGAAAACGAATAAAAAATCTTTACGAAAATAGTACCTATAAAAACATAATTCATAATGTTGCTGATGTATATTTCCCTTTGGATCCAAAATGGAAAAACATAGGAATAAGCCTTAGTGGCGGATGTGATAGTGCTTTATTGGCATATATCATATGCGATATAATTAAACAAAAAAAACTTTATACCAAAATACATATAATCTATAATGTTAGATTATGGAAAACACGTCCTTGGCAACAATATGTTTTTAAACAAGTGTTTTCTTGGTTTAAAGAAATGTTTAAAGATTTATGGTTTGTAGAACATACAAATTTTATTGCACCCGATTTAGAATGGGGTTCTAAAGGTCCAAATATTATAGACGAATATGGCAAATTAAAAAGCGGTAATCAAATTGAATTAAGATCACACGCAGAATATATAGGCTACAAGTATGAATTAGATGCTTGGTATTGTGGACTTACTAAAAACCCTGAAACAAAATTCGATGACCGATTAATAGAAAGAGATAGTATATTAACAAATGATACTGTTGAAAATCTACATCGATTGATAAAGCCTCACATGAATGGCGTGGCTTGTCATCCTTTTACCTTCGTACAAAAAAATTGGATAGTATCTCAATATAAGAGATTAGGCATCATGAATCTATTCAATCTTACTAGAAGTTGCGAAGGTGATAAGGAAACTTATCCTGAAATATTTGAAAACTTAGATTATAAAACATATGTTCCAGGTAAAGATGTTCCAGTATGTGGTAAATGTTTTTGGTGTAAAGAAAGACAATGGGGTATAGATAATAGTGACTGAAAGTAATGAATATTGGTTAAATCCTAAAGATTCTAAATTAGGTAAATGGCAAAGGGAAATAGAATCCGTTAGTGGTTCTTGTACCTTTTGTGTATTGCCTTGGATACACTTTGCCACACGCCCTAATGGAGATATGCGTTTATGTTGTAGTGCAAATGCCAGTGGAGCAGGTAAAGACCATAAAGTAGGCCTTGTTAAAAAAGAAGACGGCACACCTGCAAACTTTGGAAAAGATGCTCCTATGGAAGCATGGAATAATGAATATATGAAGTCAGTTCGTAAAACTATGTTAGCTGGAAAAATACCTGCTAGTTGTACTAAATGTTTTAACGAAGAAAAAGTAGGAGTAGTTAGTAAACGTATTTGGGAAACTGGTACATGGCACAAAGATGGTATAGATATTCCTGAATTAATTAAACAAACACAAGAAGATGGAACCGTACCTGAAACATTAAGATATTTAGATTTAAGATTAGGCCATACTTGTAATATTAAGTGTGTTATGTGTTCACCACATGACAGTTCTAAATGGGTTGCAGATTGGCAACGACTTATGCCTCAACTAACAATACCTACAGTTAGAAAACAAATGTCTTGGGGTAAACAAGAATTTAATAACAAGTGGCACGAAAAAGATACATTTTGGGCAGAAATGAATAAACAAATTCCTAATTTAAAACAAGTTTATTTTGCTGGTGGCGAACCTTTAATGATTAGAGAACATAAAACATTTATTGAAGAAATTGTACGACAAGGATATCAAGATAAAATCTTATTAAGATATAATTCAAATGGTATATTAGTAGACGAAGATTTAATTGAGTTATGGAGCAAGTTTAAGAAAGTTAAATTTGCAATTAGCATGGACGCTTGTCATGAACGAGATGAATATATACGTTTTCCAACTAACTGGGATACCGTAGAAAAGAATCTTCGTATGTTAGACGACACTCCCGACAATATACAAACAAGTTTAGCAACTGCTATACAAATTTTTAATGTAAAACACTTACCTGACTTTATGAAATGGAAAGTAGAATCTAAATTTAAAAAACTTAATTTAGGAACTGTACCCGGTGGTACACAAATGGGAGGTGGATTAGTTAATATGCACTTGCTTTACATACCTACATTTTTAAGTATTCAAATATTACCTAAAGAGGATAAACAAGAAGTTCGTGAACGTTATACAGAATTTAAAGAATGGTTATGGAAAAACTACAGACAAGATGATGAATATTGGAAACACAATCCTTATGGCTGGAAACGTTGGGAGGCTGTAATGGATCATATGGATGAAAAAGATAATAGTCATCTACTTCCAGGATTTAAAGAATACGTTACTAAACTAGATGGTATAAGAAAATTATCTGCTAAATCCACTTTTCCTGAGTTATCACATCTTTTATAAGATTAAAAACTTGTTTATCTCCTTCAGGCCCTAAATGATTAACTCTGAAGCCAACTAAATTTTGTAAAAATGGTAAATTTTCTTCACACCAGGCTCTTTTTGGATCTGTTCTACAACTAATATAATACAAAGGTTTTCTTATTTCTGTTCCGTGTTTCCAAGTGTACAAATAATTAATATCTTTTAATTCTGCTTTGTTCCAAGGTTCAACTTTAGTATCTCCAAAACTCCATAAGTGTAAAATTTTTCCTTTCATTTTAGACAAGTATTCATGGTCTAACCAATAAGCAACAGCCTGAAAATTTAATCTTTCTTTATTCCAATCTACTAATTCTTCATAAAACATTTGAGTGGCTTTATGTTTTTTACTAGAACCGTCATAGGCACTAACTGGATTTAAATCTCCTTTTGAATGATATGTTCTAAAAGGATCGGTCCAAGCAAATATACAATAATCTAAATCTTTAAATTTGTGAAAGTTTTTTGTAAAATGTATAATAGCAGTCCAATAACTTGAACCACCTATACCTGTATTCACAATTTCTGCATCTAAAGAATCAGCAATTCGACCCATCCAATTATCTTTAAGAGAATGAGCAACAAAACTGTCTCCGAAAAAACCTATCTTATTTTTGGCACCTGAATGTCCGCTATACATACACACCTTTCTTGATTACAAATAACACTAGTTGTTGGAAAATTAAAATCTTCATCATATTTTTTACCTGTAAAACCTTCAGATAAAACTCTACAACCTGCTCCTAAATACATTCGTTTATCAAAGTTAATATAAATTCTGTTTATACCAGCATTACAATTATAACCTCGCCAATCAACAATATCATTTGCTACTGCCCAATATGGGTCAAAGTCATATGTTTGATCATCATCTACCATATACATATCTCTATTAAATCTAGTATCTACTTTTTCATTAACTCTTTCTTGAGCTCTAATTGTACTTTTAAATATCTGTTTTTGTTCTTCTGTATAAGGATATAAGTCTCTTTCACTTGCAGTATCGGTTTCCCAAACTTGGTGTAATGGTTTAGCTTGAATTCCCCATTCAGTTCTATTGCTATTTTTTAATACATCTATTATATCCATACATTTAGACCATTCATCAGGTTTCATCATTATATGACAAATACTATCTACTTTATTTTCTATTAAAAAGTCACATACATCTCTAATATGTTCTGGTTTTGTAAATTCTGGATGAATACTAAAATGCACTGCAAAAAAATTTTTATAATTGTCTTTCCACCAATCCATTTTTCTACTACCATTTGTTATAGGTATTATTAAATTATTTTCTTTTTGATTAATATATTCACATAGTTTTGCAAAATCTTTATAAAGAGTAGGTTCACCTCCTCCAAACTTCCAAATAAAATGTGTAATACCCATATCAGTATAATGATTATGTAATTTGTCTATAAAGTTTTTACTTTTTTCTAAGTTAATCCAAGGAAAAGAATTATCATGTAATATAGGTAAACAATATGAGCAATTATAATTGCAAGTATTACCTAAAGTCCATTCTATTTGTAGAACATTTAATAATTGAGGAAATTTATATGTTATTTTGTTTATTGTCATTTTTTATGGTAAAATTTTGTTAAATTTATATCCGCGGCACAGGTACACCATTCTCGTGTACATACAATAGGTTCTTTTGGAAATTGAAACGTACCATTATAAATGTTACCTACACTTCCTCCTACTCTGCAAGTTGCTCTATGTACATCACCATCCCAATTAATCATTAAACTTTCTAAACCAGCATTACAAAGCCATCCTTTAAATTTATTAGTTTTCAAAATTAACAAATCATTTACATTACAAGTTTTGGATTCATCTACCAAAGTGTTATGTGGTGGATTATGATTTTGGATTTTTAAAAACTTTTTTTCTTCTTTGTTATACCGATTCATATCTTCAAAATCGTCATGCTTTTTGGTCCAACGAATTGGACGTAAACTAAACTTTATATTACCATTTAAAAGGCGTCTACAAGCGTCTTGCACGTCGTTTAATAAGCCGGGAAGCATCATTACGTGTACAAGAGCGTTCTTATTAACTGAGCTGTTAACTGCCCTTATTATCGTTTCCAAAACCTTTTTCCAGTCATGTTCAAAGTGTAAACTAAACACAATATGGTTAAGATAATTGTCCAAAATATTTTGATAATACTCGGCTGTTCTGGTACCGTTGGTCGTTACATTTATCCATGAAACTTTTGGTTTTGCATATTCTAAAAGCTCTGTAAATTTTGGATGCACACAAGGTTCACCTCCTGTAAAACTTATTCTAGGTTTGTTCATTTTAGAAATAGTATCTACAGTTTTTTTAAGGATTTCTATATCTGTATGTTCACTAAAATTATCATGTATCTCTGCAGGACAATAACTGCAATCATAGTTACATCTTTTACCTATGTTCCATTCTATTTTGGTACTTTGCCGTACTTCTTCATATAAATGTTCTACTTTATACATATGGAGCAAACTCCGGAATAACTTTTTCAAAAGGACCTTGGTTTCTTGTTTCATCTAATCTATGATTAAAATCTACACAATCTTTCCAATACTTGTTTAGATCTCTTGCTTTAAGAAAATTAATATTATCCTGAATTTGTTGTAATGTAATTTTTTCTAATACTGGATGTTCTTTAACTAACCTATATTCTTTAACTTTGTCCTTCATTAATTCTAATTTTGCTATAACTTTATCTTTTAATTCCTTTGGTAATACTTGGGCACTTAAGGCTCTAGGGTATTGTACCCTATGACTGTAAAATACAATTTCTAATTTGTTTAAAAAATAGTCAATTACTTTGTCTATTTGCATTATATTATTGGATTGTACTGTAAATGCTCCTACAATTCTACTTACTGTAGGTATATTTTTCATTATTCTAACATTCTCTACAATATCTTTAAACTTTCCATTGGATCTAACATATTCATATACTTCATCTATCCCATCAATACTAACATTGACAGCTACGCTTTTAAATTTTGGCCAATAGTCTTTAATCCATCTTCCCTTTATTCCTAAAACTGTGCCATTTGTTGCATATTTTATTTCTATATTTTTTCCATTCTCACTAAGAAGATCTAAAATTTTATAATGCATTGGATCCATTAATGGTTCTCCTCCAGCAAATTCTACTCTTTTAAAATAAGGTAATAGCTTTCTTAAACTATCCCAAAATTCTTTTTTATCATCAAATAATCCAACATATGGTGCTTTTGTAAGACCTAAATCTTCTACTGCTTTAACAAGATAATTGTCTTCTTTTTTATAATGTTCTACAATACTATTCCAATCTTTCCATTGCGTACTATCTAACGGATTGCACATACGACATTTTAAATTACATAAGTTATTAATTTTAATTTCAATAGTAGGTAATTCAAAAGGCATTGTCATATCTGTAGTAAGACTTTTAAGTGCGTCAGGGTAAAGATTAACTCTAGATTCTGGCATATTATCTGCAATATGTCTTTGTCTTAAACTTTGTACTCCTTGGTCTTCTAGGTCAAAACACGGTTTACATACGTCAGGACGTTCATCGCTTAATACTTGACGTCTAACTTCACGCATATTTTCACCATTCCACACTTCTTCTAAAGTTTCGTTTTTAATATTACCAATAGGAAGACTTCTGCAACATACTTTAATTGCGCCATCTTCTCTAGTAGCAAGACCTGTAAAAGGGTGCATACAAAACGTACAACTTTTATTTTTCATCTAAATTTTTCCAATCCTCTCCAAATCTCCATAGTGGAGCCTTTAAATCTTCAAGATCCATTTCTTCAAATTTTTCTACTGGGCCAGTATGTCGTTTATAATCTGCCAAGCCATCCCAAGCATGAACTGAAGCAACTAATTGTATTTTAGGACTTTTTTCTTTTAATATACGCAATAATTTGTTTTCTTTTTCTAATCTTTGTTTAACAGTAATAAAAGCTACTGTAGGTTCATAAGCAAAAATATTACTAATATTAAAAATTGTATTTTCATCATTATTAATATCTATATTAAATTCATTTAATAAATCGCATTGAACAAATTGCATTTTTATATCATCTTTTAAATGCCACAATTTAGCAACTTTACTAAAATTAGTAATAATTTCTTGTTTACTTTGAAACCAGTCTGGTGCTTTATCTTTAATAAGTCCTTTTAAGAACTTATGATAGTCGTGTCCGTTAAATTCATTAATTGTTTCTTTCATATACCATAATGCATTAGGATTATAATCATAAAATATAACTTCTGTATTTTCATCATGTCCATACTTGTCTAAATATAATAACCAATTAAATCCACTAGCAGGAGTAATCAATTGTGAAACAGGTCCTTTTATATTAACGTCTTGTAATTTTTCTGTATTAGTAGGATAATAAAGTCTATTCGCGGCAAAATTATATTTTTGATATATGCTTTGACTATTTTCTTGAAAGTCTGAATCATATTCAGCATAATAACATTTTTTACTATCTCTTATTTTCTGATCAAATATTACTATATTCTCATCATTGTCTAAAGCAATATTAAGTATATTCCAGCCATGCCATTTATCTTTATACTCTATCATTTCATTACCGGGTTTAATCCAAAGTGGTGTATGGTTATCATGATAATTTTCTTCACTTCTAATAGGTACTGCTTTTAAGTGCTTTTCGTTTTCTACTTCTGCACCTATATCTGGATAATCATATTCAACCCATTTTTTTAAATTGATAACATAACATTGTTCATGAAGTTCATAGTATCCTTCTTTTCTATCTAGTATATGTCCTGCTATAAAGAAATCTGTTTTAACTAATTCTTCCAAATATTTAAAAAATTTATCCCCTTCAAATTCTGTATCTACTGTATAAATTACTGCGTGAGTATAATCTTTTTCAGATTGTTTTAGACCATTTTCTTCTGATATTGCAGTTAACAAATCATATCCATTGCTAGTAATATTTTGCACTTGATAATCTGCAATATTTTTAATTAATTCTTTAGTCCAAGTCCTTTGAATTTTATACATTGTGTCTAAACAAATAAATGCAATTTTAGACTTTTCTTTTGTAAGTGCTTCAAATTTATATGCCATATTTGTTCCAACTCCTTGCTATTAAATCTGTAAATTCTTTTCTTTTATTTCCTACGTGTATTTGAGCAATCATATGAATTCTATCTATCATAGAATTATTACTAACTTGATGATTTTTTAAAATGTTAACCATATAAACTCTTCCGTCTTTAAACGGTACAGTACCATGATCCTGTAAATGCATAACACATTCCGATGGATGTTGTATAGCTACATTAATTGGTATAAGATAATTCATTAAATCTTTAGGTATCATTGTTCCTGGATGATCATTATGATTAGACACACTTCCTCCCGGTCTCAATTTCATAAATCTTATCCTAGAATATTTTTCTGCAGGAAACTCATCCCAAAATTTTACAGTTTCAGGACATAATTTTTTTAATGTTGTCCATTTATAAGGAGCATTTAATTCATCTTCATGTCCATATTCTTTTGCTACTTGCGTTTTATTCACATCTAAACCATGCAAACAACAACTTTCCCAACCTTTATGATTTTCTCCTTCTCTGTGTTCTACATAATAAGGTTCTACTTTAACTAATTCTTTTTCTATTTCAGGAAAACTTACATCTAATCGTAACCATCCCAGTTCACGATTTATAAATTTATTAATAATTTCTTGTGTTAATTGTTCAGACATTCTTTTTTCCTATCACCATATACCTTTCATATTTAGGTAATTCTAATGTACCTGAATACAAAATATTAGTTAATGTACATTTCTTTTTAAAATCTTCAATATTATCTACACAACTAATATGTTCTTTATGTTCTTTAAAATTATTACTTTGTAAAATTATTAATTTATCTTTAGGAATATTTTCCAACCATTTATTATATTGATCCCATGACATATGCTCACACACTGTATTAATAATCATATCATAATCATTATAATTTTTAAAATCTATCATATCACAAGTATCTGCTTTAAATTTTCCATTAATTTCATAATGTTTATTCATATTAAGTGCAATAGGTTTACACCCTGGATCAATATCTATACTCCTAATTTTATTCACTTTAAAATTACTATTGAACAATAGTGTAGCCATTACACCATACCAGCCGCCACATATAAGAACATTTGCGTTAATAGGTTTTATTATATCGTTAAGTTGTTCAATTAACCAAACTTTACTAGATATTTGTCCTTTCCAAAAACTTTCTAACGTTTTATATTTGTCATCAGAGCCTCTGATAGCATCCATCCAGTACATCACATCTTTAATATTGAGTTTCAAATTGTTCTCCTAATCTATCAAATTTTCCACATTGTTTTGAACATTCCATTAAAGGTTTATCTGTCCAAGTATCTTCTATCTTTCTAAAAAATTGCGAATCAAATATTTCTTTTAAAGATTTGTTATGCAAATTAGTAAATTCTCCTATTTGATCCATATAATCTACCCTTGAGTCTTGTGTAGGCAATGTCCATTGCAAATCTAACCAACAACAAGGACTAACAGTACCATCTGCTGAAATATATATTTGACTATATTTTTTAGCTTTACAATCTATGACGCAAGAAGTTATTTTTGCTTCTTGCATTTTAGCTATCATTTCAAAACTTTTTTTACTTGGCTCCAATATATGCGTTGTCTTTCCTGAGTCGTCTATAGCATGAAATTTATCATTTTTAAATCTTGATGTATGTTTATAACTAAAAGATTTAAAACCTAATTCCTTGCTCATTTTTTGGCATTCTTCAACTTGGTGTTCATTATGTTTAAAAACCAACATATGCCATTTTGCAAAACCACCTGCTTTAATAAATGCTTTAGCATTTGTAATTATTTTTTTCCAGTCAGTAGAAACACGATACAGATGATGAGTATCTGCCAAACCGTCTATGCCAAAAGTTATTTTTACTTTTTCTTTAGCTAACTCTTCCCACCAATTTATATCTCTAGCACTACCATTTGTGTGCATAGCTAATCTAATTTTTGGATTAATACTTCTAATGTACTGATAAATTTCTAACGTATCCTGTGCAATTATAGGATCTCCTAAATTACCACACATGAATAAACTATCTAGTTGAATTAAGAATTCTGTTGGGAACCATTTTTTAAATGTGTCTAAATTAATCTCTACAAGATGTATTAATGGATTTAAAGGACCTCCACCTATTCTTCTAGGACACATAGGACATCTAGCTTGACATTTGCTAGTAATTTCTAAATGCACATCTTTTATTTCTGTATAATTATACATCTTCTTCCTTTGGTAATAAATCATCAAACTCTGTTTGTGTAATCATTTCTAATTCTACTGCGTCAGCACCTTCTTTATAATGTTGATCAACTTCTTCCTCTATCATTTTATATGGCAAACTATAATGCCATATTACTTCCTTTTTACCTTTTGTTACTATACATTTATAATTACAAAGTTCCATTTAAATTTTTTTCCTTTGGTATTTTCGAATCAGCTGAACTTACACACGTCGGTGTTATACAAACTTGTGGTTTATCAAATAATTTAAAACCACCTTCTATAGTTCCTAACGGTTTGTCGTGACAACTGTACCCTCTTTTAATTTCTCCTCCTGGCTCTCTTATTATGCAACTTTGATAGCCTGCATTACAACTCCAACCTTTAAATTTATTAAATCCAAATGCATTAAGTCTTTCTGCTTGGTCTATTTCATATTGTTTTCCTAAATTATCAAACAATATTAATTGTTTTGCTTCATGGTTCATTTCATTTTGTAATATATTAACTTGTTCTTCTGTATAACCATCTACAATATAACTTGCTGTAGTATCACTTTGAGGTTTAAGAGTAACGTGTAATCCTTTATCTTTAAATCTTTTACATCTATCAAAGTATTCATCCCATCTATCGGGCACCATAACTTGATTGATTGTTATTAACACACCTTGTTCTTGCAAAAATTTAAGTTTATTTCCAAAGTCTTCTTCATTAGAAAATTCTGCATGGTAACTTGCTGTAATACCTCTCCGATCTAAAGGGTAAGTTGCATCCAACCAACGACTCCACCATTTAAGACCCGGACTACAATTACTAGTCATATGAACACTAAGATATTCACTAGAAGGTTCAGCATAATATTCTAATAAATTTATTAACCCTTTGTATGCTGTAGGTTCTCCTCCACTAAAACTAAAATGAAATTTACTAAATCCATTTTCACCTGCTTGTTTTTTAATTTCTTTCATAGTACTTTGATATTGTTCTAATGGTCTATGATCTAAAACTTTACTTTTAGCATAAGGCCAACAATAGCTACAGTCATAATTACAAAATCTTCCAAGAATCCAACTAACAGAGAACACATTTTGTTCTAACATAGTTTTTTGTCCGAATTTGACTATATCATTAAATGGTATATTATTTTGATAATCCACAAACACTATCCTTCATTTTATATTTGTAATATTCTTTTAACCACGTAAAATTATTAATTAATTTTAATTTACTTGGTAAATCTTTACTTTCAGATCCGTATTCTTTTCCTGCTAACGCTCCTTTAATTGCATATGACCCAAACAGTTTATCTTTTCCAACGGTACACCAAACATCTAATCTACTATCTGTTTCTTTATCATCACCTCTATCAATTACTTTACTACTTAATTTTACACACTCTCTAAATGCCGATTTAAAAGTATTAAACGCATTTGTATTGAATACGCTAATATTAGAAACTTGTTCCATTGCTCTAAATCTGTTACTAATACTAGTTGTCATATCTGTAGTATCTTCTTTCATTTCTAATGTTAATCTACGAGGTAAAAGTTTTACACCACCGTACCCATATTCTAAATTATTAATTGGATTTTTACTTCTCCAGACGTGTACTACATTTTCATTTCTTTTTTCAGGCATAAAATCAAAATTAAAATCATCTAATACTTTAGCATCACCATCAACGACCCAAAACATTTTTGTCAAACATTTACTTGCGGCTGTTTTATGTGCTTTATGAATTCCTTGTACACCATCTACCCGTTGAACTACAGGAAATCTTTTATATAATTCATTAAAGTGCTTGTCAGCATTAACTTCTTTATAGCTTATAAAAACAATATCATACATTATATGGTCCTTTTCTTAAAAATTCTTGGGCTATTCATATAAACAGATTTAAAAAACTTACTTTGTTCTGTAGACAAAGGTAATACAGGTAAATCTATTTCTTCTCTATTTCTAATTTCGTGTCCTAATTTTATTATTTCAGCCATTATTTCTACTTCATTTAACTTAGAATGTTTAGGCCTTTTTGCTTCTAAACTATCTCCACTTCCCATTTTGTTTGGTTGCCATTCAGATAAAAGATATTCAAAATCTCTTACTAAATTTATATCCCAATCAGTACAAACAACTTTATGACAGCCCATTCTTGCTCCATATATTGACCATAGACCGTTTTCTACATCTGCTCCTACCGACATCCACACTAATAATCTATGATAATTTTGCCACCACAAAGTTTTTAGTTTTGATGCTCTAGCATTTCTATCAATGCTCATTTTTACTCCTTCTCTAAAACCTGATCTCCAGGCTTGTAAAGGACTAGCATTAATATAACTTGTAGAATAATTTTCGTTAAACTGATAATAATTAGGGAAATGACAAAACTCTACTGAATTTTTATCTTTGCCATCATGATTTTCATGAGTTTTCATATTTTTAACAAAATCTTTTGTCCACAATTTTAAACTACCATTACCATATTTTAATCCATTTAAATCAATGTTACCACACCAGCTAAACATATATGTATTATCTACGCCTAATGCTTTTAAATCTATTTCAACATCTAGAAAATCTTTATCTACAATAGTATCACCATCTATTGTAACAAATCTTTCTACTTCAGATATATCTGCACACGCTTTATGGGCCGCATCTAATCCTGTTACACCTTGAACTCGTTTAGCCCAAGGAAATTTTTTCTTAAGATCCGCATAATTCCTTTCAGCATTAGGTTCGTCATAACTTAAAAATACTAAATCACAATCTTGAATTTTAATTCTATCCATTAACTACCTCATAACTATAATCATAAAGTTTCCGACAATATAAAGAAGGAATATTATTACTTTTATGCTCCATTGTAAGTGTTTTTTGTTTAATTAAATTGTTTAAACTTACAGGTAATACATAATCTAATATATTAGCATCATCTTTTTTAGTAACATAAAAATTTAAAATTATATTTTTTGACATATCTAACGTATTTTCTATTTCTTGTCCTAAATTATCATTAATTTTAATATTCCATTGCTTATTTTTCATATCTAATTTAAATGAAATTTTATCATCTATATTATTAGAGTCTATTTTATATACATTTCTATTTTCTGCTTTTTTAGGTGACGAAATTTCATACTCTATTCCATCCATTTCTGTTTTAGACTTAACAATATATTTTCCATCTTGTAAAATTACTACATATTGAGATAAATTTTTTAACCCAATAGCAATATCGTGTCCTAAAGACTCTGATATTTCTACAGAGTTTCCTTTCTTAGTTACACTACAATTAAGAACTTGCCCGGTATCTTTATTAAAACTAAAATACCATTTTTGTTTTTGTATAATAGGTCTAAATGTTAAATCAGTTCTTTGCATTTGTTCTCCAACTTATTAAATAGTTCATTTGTTAAAAATCCAGGATCTACATAATGAAATATTCCATTCTGTTTATAATTTCCTATTTTTAAATTGCAATCATCATCAAAATAAGAGTTTACATAAGACATCCAAGCATTAGTTTTATGTTTCCAATTTTGTATATGTGGCTTCATATGTGTAAATGTTAAAAAATTTACTTTAGAAGTTATATTATTAGCATTATTAATTAAATGACTTGCTATTGCTACAGATAAATCCATACTACACCATCTTTGCGTATTCATAGGGGTAAATCTTTTATAATATATTTCATAATTTTTTATTATATGTTCAACCAAAGCAAAAAAATTAAAATTATTTTTTGTTTTTTTAAAATAATGCATACCACAATACAAATTCGGTAAATTATTCTTCGTAAATGCTTTTCTATAAAAGTCTGATACTGCAAATTTGTTTTTATATGTTTTTACTTGCGATGTAAAATACAAATCAAAGTTATCTAAAAATTTCCACCAATGGTCTATGTTTTCTAAGACCAGCATATCAGCATCAAGTACTATTGTTTCATCATACGGTGATGCATTATAAATTTTACATCTATTTTCTACTTTCCATATGCTTTCTTCTGCATAATCATCACCTGGTATACCTATAATGCTATTAAAACACTTTTTTAAATTATTAGGTACATTAATATTGGTCATTAAACATACATTTGCATTTTTATTATGTAATTTTATACTCATAGACAATGCAACTGCTTGTTTAAAGTAATCAGTACTTTTATTTGACTGTACAAAAATAAGATACCCTTTATTTTTTATCATAATCCTCTTTTATCCAACGATCATACATTATTGCACGATTTAATGCTAACTTGTTCATAATATGTAGGCTCATACCATTAACGGTACAAGGGTAATATTTTTTAGTGTCAATTGATAACATTAATTCCCAGTTTCCATCAAAATGTACAATATCATCTCTATCTGTTATGTAATATAGCTTACTTGGTAAGTTCATAGGCCAATTAGTTTCTTGAAAATCATTAAACATATGAATAGCAATACTAAAAGAATGATCATTTCTATAATTTTGTCCTATTATTTGATATGTGAACCTGTAAAATGACCAATTGTTTTTAATGTGTTTAATTAATTCAAAGAAAGTTTTCATTTTTTCTGTCTTTTTAAAATAAAATACAGTAGCCCAGTACATAGGAATACTAGAATCACTAACATCTATATCAGTTAAATCATCTCTGTGCTGATAGTTAATATATTCCGCATCTTTGTTAATTAAAAAGTCTGCATTTGATTGAAAACATTTTAAAAGATTATCATTACCTACAATATAATCTGTATCCATAACAATAGTTTCATCATACGGTGTTAAATCATAACAATCAGGTCTTGAAAAGTTATGCCATAATGCATTGTATTTGTTTGTAGAACCGTCTAGGAATGATTTAGTTTGATGTGTATTAATATTTTTAATAGAAATAATTTTGTCAAACAAGGAAATTTTGTCCGGAGGCACTGTATTCGATGTTACCAAACTTACTGGTATGTTTAAATGTTTTTTAATTTGTTCACAACAAAAGATTGCTTGTGATACATAATCTATTAAATTATTATTATGAGCAAATAGTAATATACCTTTAGTCATCTTTTAATATTTCCCCTTTTGACTTTTTTAACTTATTGTATTCTAGCCAATAAGAATTAAGATTTCTTTGATATAAATCGGAAATATTGTCAAAAAAGTCCTGTATTTTATCTACTTTAACAGGAATTTTATAATCATCTAATATAATAACATCTTTGTCTTTGTTTAAATCTAATAGCCCCTTACAATAATTGATTAATGCCACATTAACCGTAAATTGATGACCTTCATGGAAATGGATATTAGAATCCACAAACTTTTCTTTCAGAATTCTAGTTTGGTTATTGTGGACTTTTAATCTATCCGCAAGTCGCAAGGCTTTTTGTTGTATTTCTTCCATACGTTTTCTATTGCGATTATAACAGGATTTGTGAATTTAATCAAGTTGGAATTTGGTATTATAGAGTGCTAGTTCCGTCAATTGCAAAAGCCGGTGCAGTACCAATTACGTCAGTTTGTGCCAAACCATAATCAATTGTTGCAGTAGCATTACTAACATCTTCATCAATATTACCAGTAGCTTCATCTGAATATGTCATTGTAAACCAAATTTTATTAGTTCCATCTAATTTGGCTTCAATTTTAAAGTCATTTGCAGAATATGATCCACCTCCAGCATCTATTGCCGAAAATATATCTTGGTACGATGCTGTTATTTGATAATTTCCTAACGCAGTTGCTACCGTTCCTATTGGATTACCAGAAGTTTGTGTTGTGCCATTGGCACCAAAAGCTATAGTACCACAACTTGACAACATAGTATTCCAATCATTATCTTTTGTACTACCTGTGTTCACAACTCCAGTTATTCTTACTGTACCTCCTGAGTTAAAAAAATATCTTCTAGCATTTTCATCAGTAAATGTAACAGTAAAAACGTGTATAATTGTTCCATTCCAACTAGAACTTCTAGTTTTAGAAGACGCTGAACTGTTTACTGCTATTTGATTTACGTGAGCTGTTAGTCTGTTTGTTGCAATGTTTGATGCTAAGGCTTCGTATTGATCCCACCCTTTATAATTTGTTGCATCATCATCTGTAATTAAATCTGAAGAAGAAACTTCTTGAAGTTGCCCTGTTGTAGGGTCACCGCCATTTTGATGTTTATAACATTTTCTAACATCTTCGTAAATGTTATTAATATGAAGTGCTTGGACTAAATTACCTGTTGATACAGAAGAACTAGTTAAACTTTGTCCGTAACCAGAATCGCCTGTTCCTGTTGATAAAACAGAAAACACGCTTTGTCTTAAATTATTGTATCTTTCAGCTGTTACTAGTGCCATTTGTATTCCTTTGAATTATTTACACTTTTAAAACGCACTGGACTAGTTTTTCTGATGTCTCTTGATTGGTTTCTAAAGCAATTCCTACCATATTACCAGCCGCCCAATTCCATTTACCAATTCCTACCCCATTTTCGAAAGAATAAACTTTATTTCCTTTTTGGACTGCGCCTAAAACTCTAACAGGTACTTTACCAACAAAAGCAACAGGTTGTCCTGTGCCTTCACTATTCATTAAGTATGCAGGATTTTCGGAAATAACCCCTATTGGGCTCGACCCTTCAGTCGTTCCGTCTGCTGTTACTTCTTTTTCTCCACCTACTCTTACAATTGTACCTATTTCATACTCTTGATCAGTTTCATATACCTCAGCCAAGTCAGCATAACTGGCATTAGTTGCTGTACCTACAAAATATCTTGCAGTAATATCTGCATTGGCATCTCTAAGAGCTGTTGTATTTGCTACTTGAGTTATTGCACCCGGATATGTTGAAGGACCAAAGTAAACTCCTGTTGCCGAATCGGCATTTCCTTTGAAACTTGTTGCGTGAACTTCATACCATTTGTCAGCGGCATCCCCTAGGTTTCTATTTCCAGTTCCTGGATTAATACCTGTAGTCGTTACTTCTGCAATTGTAGTAACTTGTCCACTAACATTTACTTTTAAATCTATTTTTGATCCTACTTCATTTGAAATTGTAGCTTCATTACCATTTAAAATTGATACTCTAAGATCATTACTATCACCGACTGTAAAACCTGCATCTACAAAAGATGCAATTCCACTAAAAGTTGTTGTTCCTGCACCTGTAGTTAGATAATCGCTGGCAAGTTTTCCACCTAATCTTAAAGAGTTAGATGCACTACCCCAGAAATAATGATCTGTTGATGTAGTACCGTTTGTAGCGTCTTTTGTGTCTACAAGAGTAATTCCTTTTCTAATTTTATCAAAACCTGTAATTAAATTATTTGGATCTGAAGTACCTAGTGTAAATTCTGTTTGACTTATAGCAATTATTGTTTTGTCATTAACAACACCTTCTATAATTAAATGATTTGCGTTTAATGTATCTTTAACAGTTCTACTTTTGAACTGAGTAACAACTGATCCTACACCTTGTGGACCTACTAAAACAAATCCTGCTCCGTTCCAAGCATATAATTGATCATTTCCAGTATCCCACCAAAAATCTCCAGTAGTTAAACCTGTAGGAGCTGAGGCATCTACTTCTGCTCCACCTGTTGTTCTAAATTTTGTACCATCATAAAACTTTAATTTGCTATTTGCACTATCAAACCATAGTTGTCCACTAACAGCTTTTGAAGGTGAAGTTGCTCCTGAGAAGTTTTCCAACATATGTAAAAAATTCTCATTTTGAATTTCACCGTATCCAGCGTAGTTTTTACCTATAAATCTGATGTCTGTAGTCTGATCTATAGTACCATCTGCTACAGTTGTAAGTAAAGTTCCGTCGTATTTGTTAACTAAATATGCCATTTTAAATATTTATCCTTTTTTACGTAGAGTGTGTAAGTGTTCTATCGTATTCCCATGCTCCTGTACCATTACCACTAGAATCATTAACTATAAACTGTAATAAACTCCTTGTTGGTGTAAATCCTATGTTTCCTGAAGCAGTTGTAAATGTAATATCCTCTACAACTTGTTTATTTGCATTACCCACAACAGGTGTTCTTTGAATTGTACCACTGTTAGCGTTATAATTACCACCTGCAAAGTTTAGTCCTGTACCACTACCATCTAAATCTATAGTTAGTGAAACGAAATTAGGATATTCAGCAGTAAATTCTGCCGCCTGTACTGTATAATTACCATCAATATTTGCAACAGGACCCGCTCCAAACGTTGTTCCTGAAACTACAACTGCCTGACCTGCCTCATAATAGTGAGAGACAGTCATAGTAAGTTTAGTAGTTTGTCCTAAACTAACATCATCAATACCTGTTTGAACAGCATTAATAGTTCTTTGTGCGGCTGTAACTGTTTGATCAACTGGTGAATAGTCTATTAATTTTACACCATCTACATTAATACCCGATACTGCTCCACCTGATCCATAATCAACTGTACGAACTCTTGCTAATACTCCATGAGATTTAGATCCTATTGGAACTGCGTTAGCCGCCGTGACATTTGTGTTTAATGGTGGTTCACCGTTTGGTTGAGCATAAGTGGACCAAGCATTAGGTGTACTCAATGCAGAATATCCTTTTGCAGGATATAAATCTTCTAATACTTTACATATCCAATCCCATAAAGTAGTTCCTGACCCTTGTCCTGAAATATCTAATTCTATTCCAACAGATACACTTCCGTCTACATATGCTTTAGTTACTGCATCGGATGGATCTGATGGTGTGCCAAGTCCTGTAATTCTTTGGCTATCCATAATTGTAATAGGTTGTGGACTTTTAAGTTGAATTTTATTTGATGCATTACTACTATCTGCTTCAATAGTTAAACCATCTATTATTATTTCATCAACTTGAAGTGCAGTTAACGTTCCTAAATTTGTTAAAGATGAATTTGCTACTTGAGATCCTAATGTATTTTCTGATAATACAATATTTGTATTAACTTTAAATGTTTTTCCTACTGCTAAATCTATATTTTCTGTTGACGTCCAACTATCTGTGCCATCTGACCAAATAAATTGTTTATCACCTCCAGTGGATTTAAGAATTATACCTCCTTCATCCGCCGCAGTATCATCTCCAAAAACTCCTGCATCATCTATTGCTAATTCAATATTTTTATCTTTAACTTGTAAATTAGTAACAGAAATATTAGTTTGTGTTCCGCTTACTGTAAGATTTCCTGAAATGTTTACGTCACCACCTACGTCTAGTGTTTTAGTTGGTGTTGCTTGAAATATTCCTACATAGCTATTAGTAGCATCAACTTTAATTGCCGATGTTGCTGTAGGATTACGTACTTTTAAATTAAAATCTTGATTAGTTAATACGTTTTCTATAGTAAATGCGTTTGAATCAAATTTTAATTGAGTATTATTGTTTAAACCAACAATAACTCCTGCATTATTTTGAACAGTTATTGAACCTGTAGTTGTATCGTTAGCATCTGCATACAAATATTGATCACCAGTTCTTGGTGTACCTGCCGCATTAGTTAAATTTTGTGCTTTAGAAACTACGCCTCTATATATAAAAGAATCTTGTACAGCATTAAAGCCTTTGTATATTGCACCACTAGGATTAGTAGTTGCATTAATTAGTTCTGTTATTTGTTGAGTTGGTACTGGAGTAAAGTCTACATTAGCCCAAGCACCTACAAGTGAACCTTGAATAGAAAACTTAATAACAGTTCTTGTTTGATTTTGTGTATCTAAAATTGATACTACTTCCCAACCTGATGTACCTTGTGCAAGTGAATAATCTGGACCAACTAATTTAAGAACTGTTCCATCAAAGAAATACATTTGTTGCTTAGAACTATCAATCCATAGATCACCTGCAACCATATTAGGTTGTGTAGTTGCAACAGTTGTTCCGCCACCGGATACAAAAGCTGTTCCATTATAAATTTTTAATTTATTTTCTGAAGAGTCATACCAAAGTTGACCTTTAATAGGATTTGCAGGAGCAGTTGTATTAGCAAAATTTTCTAATACTTTGATAAAATTTTCATTTAATACTTCACCAAAGCCAGTATAATTTCTACCAATTAAAGTTAAGTCGCTAGATGTAGTATCGATTTGACCATCGATTAAATCTACTAATAAACTTCCATCTGTTCTATTAAGTTTATACCCCATCTTACGCGGCTCCTGTATAAATTATGTAATTAATTACTAGATATGGATTCATAACACTAAATCCTTGTCCTACAGTTCCATCTACTCCACCTGAATTAGGCATTGCTTGAGCTGTATTAGAACCTGTTGGTCCATCATATACAATTACTGCTGGATCTGAAGGCGTTGCTGTTATATTTCTTATTCCATAAAATTGATCATTATTAGTTGATTTCATATTGTGTTGGTGATCTGGTAAGTTTGTAGAAACAAGTGTTTTCATCTCTGTACCACTATATCCTGCTAAATTATCTGCTGTTGTATCTGTTACACGTCCAGCTTCTACTCCTCCCATATTATCTGCACCTAATGGGAATCTTCCTCTTAAATCTGGAACTTTAAACAAACTAGCATTACTAGGTGTTCCAAATTGAGTTCCTATTACGGCATACAAAGCGGCATAAGTTGATCTCGACACTTCACTACCATCACACAATAACCAACTAGATGGAGCATTAGCTCCTCCATAAGACATCATAGATCCAATTGGTGGTGTTGCTACAGAAGATAAAAATTGATCTGCTGTAATTTTAAAAACACCTGTTGTGCCTGTAGTTCTATTAAGTATAATTTCATCTGTTGCCTGTGGTGTTGTTGTTAAAGTTTTATCTGCAATAAAGCTATTACTTACAGAAGTATTAAAAGTTTTTGTAGTTCCACCTGTTTGACCATCAAAAGTAATTGATGTTGCTGAAACATCTCCAGTCATTGCAAAAGTAGTTGCTGTAGATAATTTATTAGCCGAACCTGCAGTTCCGCTAACTGTACCACTAACGTTACCTGTAAAATTTCCTACAAAATTGTTAGCATATACATTTAAATATTGATTATTAGTTGCTCCTAAACTATCTGTATTATTAGCAGTTGGCACAATAGAACCTGCTGTAACTCCTCCTACAACATTAAGATTAGTACCTACGTAAAGACTTTTGGCAACACCTGCTCCACCTTTAACAATTAAAGAACCTGTTCCTATTGACGTTGCATCTGTAGTACCATCTGCAAGTACATTAGCACTTGATTTAATATTACCTATTACATCTAAAGCCTCTGTAGGAGCTAAATTATTAATTCCTACTTTAGAAGAAGAGTCTAATCTCATTATTGCAGTTGTTGTGCCTTGATTATTAACTCTAAAATCTATATGTGAACCAGATGTTTTATGTTCTACTATTCCTGCTTGTCCTTCTACTCCTACGGAAAACGTTCCGCTAGAGCCTACTTCAATTCCTGAATCATTTTTAACTTTAAGTTGAAAATTTGCAATGTTAGTTGTGTCTGCTCTTAAAAAATTACTTGCGGCAACTGATGTTGTGCCTACTATAAGATTTTCTGCCTTCTCGGCTGTTCCATAAAATTTTCCTACACCTGCACCTGTTATATCTGCTGTACTTAAATTAAATCCTGGGTTAATTGTTGTATAACCTGTAATAGTTGATTTAGGTGTAAATGAATCTGTTGCTATGATGGCAATTGGTTTAGCATTAACTTCCAGTTGTACAACTGTATGTGAAGCATCATCAGTACCTGTAATTGTTACAGGTTTTGCTCCTGTTGATAATCCTGAACTATATTCTGGACCTATTAAAATCCAACCTGTTCCTGTAAAAAGATATAATTGTTGATTGTCGGTATCTACCCAAAGGTCACCTGTAATACTTTCACTAGCCGCTGGCTGATTTAATGCTTTTTTTAAACCGCCACTTGCTACCCAGTTAGTTCCATCATATACTTTTAATTGATTAGTTCCTACTGTAGTATCAAACCATAATTGACCTTCTAATGGTCTTACTGGAGCAGAGCTTTTTGCAAAATTTTCTAATAAATGCAAAAAGTTTTCAGCTATTACTGTTCCATAAGAAGTTGTAGATTTTCCTGGTAACGAAATACTCGTTTCTTGATTGACCGTATTATCTTCTACAGTAATACTGCCTTTGCTTACGCTATCAGAAAAATTAACCGTATATGACATTTATTACCCCTCGTTAAATCCTGTCAAACTTTGTACTCTAACAGTATAATCTATTTGAATTAATCTGTTTAAACTTTTTTGGACAGGATGGAATACTACATGAGTAAGTAGATTTCCAGTACCACTAGGGGAGTAACTTACTAAACCTAATTCGTCAAATACGTATAATCCGTCTACATTACTAGAATTATCTACTGCATCTTGTCCGCTTGGCTCACCATAATCTAACAAACAAGTAACTAACACATCTGTATAATTTGTTCCATTAACGTGTCTTGTTTCAAGTTTATTTCTTAATGGATCTAAATTTGATACTGATCTATCATCAACTATTTTAGTAAATGTTTGATTATATAGACTAGCATTAGTTCCTGTTGAATTAGGCGTTAGATATGTAATAATACCAGTTGGATCGATGGACGTTCCACCGTTACCAAATACCATAGAATTTATGAATCCTTGACCAGCATTAGCAAGACTATCTGCTAGTGCTTGACTCATATTTTCATAGTGTATGGCGTTTCTTTTATTAATGAACACATGGCCCGAATCGGGATCATGTATCTTAATATGCCCTTGAAGTAAGACGCCGCTGTTTTCTTTAATATTGTTCATTTACGCTCCAGTTCGTTATGTGTATTTATTGCGGCAAAGCCAGTTCCTTTTGTCGCAAGAATCTAGCAATATCATTGTCTGATTGACTTAATGGTTTAATGCCAGATTGCCATTTTTTACCTAGTTTTCTTATAGTTATTATTTTTGTGCCAGCTATAGGTGTTGTTGTAAGTATTACAACTGGGCTTATTCCGTCTACAGTAAATTCTGCAGGAGAAGTAACGTCAGCTTCGGGACTATCTTGTCCTTGTGTTGAGTCATATACAGAAATATCATTCTTTCTCATCCTCTTACCACCTACAAATAGTTCAAATTCGTTAGCAGATTTAGGAGTAAATCCAATAGTAATTGCATTAGTACTGCCATCTGCTGTATATTGTTCAGTTAAAAATTCATCTTTATAAGGTACAGTTTGAAACTGTCCTTGATCTAGGACTTCTGCACCTACAATATGCATATCTTTTACTCCAGTTCCATATGTTCCTCGTCTAAGTTGTGAAAGTATATTGCCTGTTTTAACAAAATATTCTAGTCTTTCTCCCTCAATAAACAATACTCCAGGGTTATTGTCTGCTATACTAGGTTCAGTTATACCAACTGCATTTTCTAGTTCTAATTCTTGATCTGTCCATTTAAGAGATGTTGCTAATTGATATTTGTTAGTATTACCTAAACGTTTGTAATGAGTTTTATTCATCATATCTTTAAATTGTCTGTAACCAAATTTAGATACAAATTTAGGTGCTGTAAAGTGTACAATATCTATAACATCATTTGTAGCCAATGATCTGTTTATTTTCAAATACATTTGATCATTTGTAACTTTGTAATCTACACTAGGAGCTAATAGTTCTCCATTAAGAGTTACCCAAACATATTGAGCATCTTCGGCTAATTGTCTTAATTTAATAAGTCCATTAGTTAATTGTTTGTACATATAATAATCATCTGTACCTACAGTTACAGTTAATCTTGCAACAACGTCATAATTAATTCTTTCTATTTTTGCTATGTCATGATTACTAAATTGATAAACTGAAATTGTATCATTAGCTAATGGAACATTACTAAATGTAATTACACCAGTTGTTTCATTTAATGTATATTGACCATTACTCATTGCAAAAACTTTTAGAATGTCGCCTGCGACACCCACTCCAGTTATAAGTGTTATACTAGTAGTTCCTGAATTCCAAGTATATTGTTGTCCTTGTACTAATTCTACTCCATTTAAAAATGCTCTTACATCTGCAGGAAGTATAGATCCTGGAATTTCTTGCCAAGTTTCAAATTCATATTCTCTATTATTATCTATTGTAAATGTTTTAGTAAATCCAGCATTTAAAATATTATTACCTACTCTAACAACTGTATTAAATGATAAAGGTTTCTGGTTAAATGGTGTTTGACTTAATTGGAAATAATTAGTACTTCCATCACCTGTAAAATTATCTTCAGTAACTTCACTAAATGTTTGACTAGCACTTGCATATACAACTATATTAACAACTGAATCTGCCGGAGGAGCAGATGCAAATCTTACAACAACTTTATCTAGTACAGCATAAGAGCTGTCTGATTTTAAAATAGTGTAAGAAACTGATTGACCATTTACTCTAACAAACGTGTTTATGCTATTATCAATCCATGTTGCTCTTGTTACATAATCTAAAGTGCTACCATCTCCTGTAAATGTATCAAAGTCAAGAACTTTTTCTCCATTATTACTCATAGTTACAAAATTAACTTTAGAATTTAATGCAGGAGCATTATTAAATTTTAATAATTTATTAGGATAATCTACAACGTAAGTATTAGATTCTTGTAAAATATTATTCACCGAAACAAATACGGCATCCGAACTTTGTGGATATTCGTTAAATGGATAATCTGTAGTTGCACCATCTCCTGTATGATTGTAACTATTAATTCTACTTCCTGATTCTCCACCTTTGTCGTATACTTGAATGTCTAAAGTATCAAGTACTTGTCCTGGTACAAATTCTTCTGGACCTTTTGAAGTTGTATGAGATACAAAATCATCTCCTTCTACTATAATATCTTCTGCTTTTAATCCTGTTGCAGATGAATAAGCTAAATCACCACCTGCCAATAAAGTATCATAAGCTTCTGGATCTGGTAAGAAACTACCATCACTAGTAGATTTTCTAACTACAATTACATCACCAGCTACTGTTGGTACAGTATCAAATGTAATAGTCATTGTTGACCCATCACCTGTAACACTTTGCATCATTGCATTTTTATTTGTTACAGTATTTCCTGTTCCATAGTTAGGATCATCTATTCTTATTGCATTTTTATAAATGTTATAAACTGTTCCATCTTCTAGTGCTTTACTTAATGTAAGAGAATTAGTACTTCCATCCATTTTTAAAATTTCATCTTCAAAAGTTGCATCATAGGTATCCCACGAACCTGCCATATATGAATCTGTATCCCAACCAGATGCAGTATCAAATCCTAAACTTCTTACTTCAACTCCACCATAATCTATTCCATCTAATATCTGAGCTAATTCTTTACCCGGCATTCCTGATGTAGGTGTATAGAAAAGATTAATTCTATCTTGTGCTTGTAATTTAGATGCGTCTATCATGTACTCTATTTTAATAGCATGAAGATTAGCAGGCGGTAAAGTAAATTTAATGTGTCCTATATATCTGTTATAATCTTTAGTTGTATCTAATTTATTAGTATAAGTGTATTCGCTTGATAAATTTTCAATATTATTAACAGTTACTTTGATTGTATTTCTTCTTAAATCTAACGGCCATTTTAAATAATAATCTAACACAGAATTATTTCCTGCAAACGTTTCTGTTCTTGCTAATGATGTTATTAAATATGTTCCAGATGTTCTGTCAAATTTAACAGTAAGATGAGTTGCTTTAACTAAAGACTTACCTAATACAGCACTAACTTTAGCAACTGTTCCTGTAGTTGCATCTTTAATTCCTCCTTGTAAAGTTACTGTAGGTGCTGTTAAATAACCTAATCCTTCTTTAAGAATTATAACTGAAGTTACTTTGCCTCCACTAATATATGCTTGAGCTGTAGCACCAGAACCACCGCCACCTGTTATTGAAACTATTGGTGGAGTAATATAACCACTACCTTTATCTCCTATATTAAATGATATAATCTTAAATCCTACATTTTCTAACCAATGTTTATCAGGATAACTTGTAATTGTATCTGTTCCAGTTAAAGCAGTCCCTACAAGTTTTGCTGAACTAGGTGTTATTTGATTTTCGTCATCATATCTAGCCGGTAAATCAAAATCAGTTATAACTGAACTTGATGGTATTACTTTTTCGTAAGAACTTACATATTCTCTAATATTAGTTTTGTATGGTTTAACCTCTTTAATATATTCTTCAAAGTCGGAAAGATTGTCATTTTGATAAGTTGCTTTTTGTTTAAGATCACCTGCATTATGTTTTACTTTGATAAAACTTGTTTTAAATGCCCAATCTGTTAATTTATTTTCGCTTAATGCGTATCTTAAACTAGCAAAGAAAAGATCATTATAATATATTTCTAAATCATTTATAAAAATTTTATCTCTTAAAGTTTCTAATATTATTCTTGTTTCTTGAACAGGTTGACGATCATATAATACAGTATCATAACTAGTTGATGCATAACCTACAGTATTTGAACCAAATTGATATAAAGTATTTTTAAATGTAATTGTTCCATTTTGTCTACCAATAGTTTTATAATTTACAGTATAATCTACATTAGGTTTGTTATCTATTTTTTCTAATAATAGCCAACCACCTGTACCTATATTTTCAATTTTTACAATATCTCCAATTGAATCATCTAATGATTCTAACAAATATGATTCACTAACAGTATAATCTATTGCTGTAAATTGATTATATCCTGTATCATACCAATCAATGTATGACCAATAAAGATCAACATTGTATTTTTGAGAAGATGTTCTATTCCAAGAACTTAAATTTGAATCATAACCATATATTGCCCACTTACCGCCTAGTTCTGTATCACTTTTTACAAGTACACTATATTGTCTAACAATAATTTTTGTATTAGATGTATATCCTTCACCGTTAATTTTTACAGTTGCAGTATCAACTTGTCCTAGAGCATCTATTGTTAATTCTATTACAGCACCACTTCCACTATTTCCTGAAATTTCTAATGTAGGTACAGTTACATAACCTTTACCTTTACTTAGAATAGTTACACCAGTAATTTTACCATTTACAATTGTTGGTAATAACTCTGCTTTTTTAACTGTACTTGTTCCTATAAAAGCTAAATCTCCTACAACATCTGCAGTTTTGTCAAAAAGTTTAGTATTTGCTGTAGGTTGTACATCTGCTTTTGATAAATCAGTTAAATCTATATCATCCACAATCAAATTAAGTTTCAATACAGAATTAGTTCTTTCTATTAATTCTTTTAATGCTTCTTGATGATTTTTAAACCAACTTTGTCTAGGTTTATATAAAGTTCCATATTTAAGTTTATCACTTAAACCCGGATCTGGTACAGTATTTCCTTGTTTATCATATCCTATTAAACTATTATACCAAACTTTTTCTATTTCTGTAGAAGGTTTACTAGTTGATAATCCTTCGGTCATAATTTGATATTCATTATGAATATTAAGTTCTTTATTATCTATTGTCCAATAACGAACATTAAGAATAGAATCTGTATTAGATAATAATGATTCACAATTAACTAACGCAAATTTATTTGAATCAAAAAATGTAATATATTTGTAACCTTGTCCTTTAGGATCATCTATAAGTTTAGAAACTGCTAACGCACTTAGACTTCTAAATTCTACATCTGGTGTATTTTGTTTATTTTTAACCCAATAATAATATTTAGGTTTTGTAGTCTGAGCAATTTTGTCGTAAGTATTTCTAGTAACATATACAGTATCATCATACTTAGGTGTTCCACTTATTCCTAAAGAGTCTCCTTCATTAGTAGATGCAATTTCTGTCCAGACACTAGGTTTATAAATTGACTCTACCCATTCATATACATCTACAGATGAACCAATAAACTGTTTATTCCAATGATTATTATTGAATATAATATTACCTTGATAAGGATAATAATATCTTACTGTACTTAAATCCCACCAAAGTCTTCCTACTTCTCCTTCTGCCCAATGATTGTTTGTATCTATTGTTACAGCTGAAGTTCCTACATTATAAATTGCTGGATCATAATGTGTTTTATAATATAATTCTTGTTCGGCTGTGCCTGCTATTTTTCCTAATACAGGATCTATATAATCTAAATTAGAAATAACAGAATTTGTTTCCTTATTATAAATGAATACGCTTTTAATTTTATCAATTTCAACGTGGTCAGCACCTTCTACTGTTTGCATCCAACTAGATTTGCCTTTAGTTTTTCTAAAGTCAACTACTGTTCCTTTATTATTATCAGATAATGTAAGTGTAGGTAAACCTATATAAACATGATTATCATTTATTAATGTATTACGTCCGAATTCTACAGCACCATCATTAGTGTACACAAATTTTTCAGCATATAATAAAGTATTTCCTGATCTTTCAAATAAATGTACTGCACCACTATCAGACATTACTTTATAAAATGTAGTTGCTCCAGTATCAAATATTGTAGTTGTTGTATCAAATGCTGTAGTAATTGTTATGTCTCCTTTAAGACTTGTAACTGCCAATGTATTTCCATCAAATCCTAATTGGTAACCAAAATTTTCTGAATTTTCACTATCAGGACTTCTTAAACTTTGATTTAATGTGTAAACACCACTTGATTGTAAATATGTATAAACTACTCCGGCGTCAACAGCATTAGCAAAATCTTTTAAAGGACTTCCAATAGACAGCATACTTCCATCTTCTGAAATAGCTACACTATTTGCAAAATTAATATTAGGAGATGAATCCTCAGGTGATGTAATTGTTTGTGAATATGAATAATATCCTTCTTGTAATCTGTATACAGCAACTTTTTGTGCATCAGTGCTGTATAATAAATTAGTTACAAGAATTGTTCCTGTAGAATTAACATCAAATTGATCACCGAACATTACTAAATTACTTTGATTGAGAGTTGAATCTCCTTCTAATGTTATTCCTGAATCATTAGGAATATATCCTAAATAATCTGTACCTGTACTTTGTTTTTCCCAGTAACTTGAATTCCATGCACCAGCAACAAGATTTGTTTTTGCTTTGTATAATTCTGAATTATAAATTGTATATTCTCCTGTAGCATACGACAATGTTACATTAAACTCTCCCATATACAAAGGATTCGTTGAAAGTGCCCAATTTTTAGTAGTACTTCTTTTAACAAAATAAATTTTTCCAGAAGTAGTAGATGATAAATTTCCTGACGCTCCTATATAAGCAACAGTTTCATCTCCTACTTTTCTTATTTCTATTTTACTACCTACTTTTAAATCATTTTTAGTATCGGGTACTATAAATGTTCCTATATGAGCAAATAAATCATTTGTTCCTATTTCATAAACTGAATATGCACCTTGATTAGTATTACCACTTTGTACTCCTTCTCCTGCTGAAATATTATACACTTGAAGATAATCTTTATTAGTACTTCCAGGAATATTTGCCGATCTAGCTATACCATCTAATATTTGTTCATCGTAGAACCAATATTCTTTATCGTAATGTCTTACTTCTATATCTGTATTAGTAGTAGAAATTAATGTTTTACCTGAATCAAATACAAAATAAGGTCCACTTTGACCATTAACATCTAATCTTGCGTCTCTTAAAGTTCCAATTTTTCTATCTGGAGTTCCTATTAAATAAATGTCACTTGTTTCGCCAGCGTCTAATCCTTTTTTGAAAGCACCTGTGGCATCTTTTAAGAATAATTGTATTTTATTAAAGTCAATTGTTTTAACAAAAGTAACTTCAGCAGTTTTCATTGTAGTTTGATCTCTAACAATACTACCTACTGTTGGTATATAAAAATTACCTAAGTTATCTGCTTCTGCATCTACAGTTATGTAACCATTCCAAATACCGTTTATTGTAAGCTCTTTATTAATATCGCTAAAGTTTAATCCCATTACACTTGGATCAAACACTATATTATTTGAATCTCTTATTGTGTTTAACCAACCATTAATAGTATTTCCAACAACTTTAGTATTAAATGCAGTACCTAATCTAAAAAAGAATCTTTGATCAGTAACTAAACCTTGGAAGACAGGTTGTCCTGCAATACTATAAGTTTTGTAATAAGATAAAATACCCATTTCAGATGTTCTTGGAACACCCGGTAAATCTGCATTTTGAGTTCCTGATAAAACATTATAATATGATAATGCTGTTCTATTAATTCCTTGTCTAATAATATCATATATTACTAGATATGGATTTGTTTCTGAAACATAAGGCCAATTATTAACTGTTGTACCTATATCAATTTTCCACCAGCCACCTAAATAATCTATATCTTCTTGAAATACACGTTGATATGTTCCAACATTTATAGTTCCTAATAATAAATCTCCTGTAGCTGAAAAATTACCTTTAACATCTTTCAAATAAATTAAAGACTGAGTACCTACTTTGTTTACCCAAGCTACTGTACCATCTGCACTATCAGTCTTAATAACATCATTTACTGTTAAATCACTAAGAGTTTGATCTATGCTTAATATTTCATCTACTTTTTGCGTAATTGTTTGTTCACCTTGTAGTGCGTTAGTAACATTAGCATTATAACCATTAAATGGTTCGTATGAACTTCCAGATGGTGGAACAAAAGTATTCCATTTATTCCAAGATAATTGTAATTTATCTCCTATATTTGTACCTTGATATTGATCTAGTGATGCTCTAATTAATAAATGATCTGTAGTAGCATTTGTAAAAATATAATTTCCTAAAATTATTTGTGTTAATGGTGTATAATTTCCTGTTATAGAATTATATGTTGTTTCTTTAGCAAACGTATGACTGTCAAATGTTGTAAAGTCTACTGAAGGATCTTCAGGTAATATCGGATTTACAACTTTCCATAATTGTTCTTTGTATTTTACAATATCTTCTATTGTATATGAATTTGCTACGTCATACTCTCCTTTATAATAAGTTCTAACATTAGAGGCTTCCGGTGCTCCTACTATAATATATTTTCCATCTGGACTTATTGCTACGCTTGATCCAAATTTTGCACCTGCATCATATACGTCTAATTTGTTTAACGCAGGATCTTGTGGTGGTGTTTCTAAAACTTGAAATAAATTATTAATTGAATTATCTCCTCCTCTTTTATAAACAAACACTCTTCCATCCGAATCATTTGGTGCACCAACAACTAAAATATTATTTGCATCATTACTAGCTAATACTTTACCAAATTGAGTATTTGCTACATTATTAGGATTAGAAATTTCTTGATGTGTTTTGTATACAAAACTATTATTCAATACGGACCATTTATTATTATCGTTTTTATCTACCCAGAACTTTTCATTATCTTGTAAACCTGCATCAATAATTTTTGAATTTACATCTGTAATACCTGCAATTCTAGATGATTTAAATTGACTTACATATCCTACAGCAGGGTCTTTGGCTTGTATTCCTGTTTTTGCATCACAAGTTATTACATTTAATTCTACTTTATTTGCTTTTAAAATATATGTGGAAGTTCCTTCACGTATAGCAAAAATTTCTCCAACAATTACATTTGCAGTATTTTGTGTAGTAACTACAATTAAATCACCTGACTTTTCTATTTTACTTAATTTTGCTTGAGTATTGGAAAATTTGAACACTTCCCAATCATTTTTATAATTTCCTACCCATATATAATGTCCTTGTTTTAATACAGTTGTATCTAAATTTAATAAGTCATCATATTTTGCTACAATAAATTTAACGTCACTAGGATCTACATATCCAGCAGTTGGCAAATATGGAGTACTTTCATATTTTGTTGGAAAAGGTTTATGTGTATAATTTTCAGGTTTAAGATATACGTCACTATCTTTCTGTCTAATAACTAAATCAGTTGCTAAAGGATCTATAGTATTTGTTAATTCAAAAGGTTGTGGATTAGATCTAAATTTGCCTTCATCTAATATGTATTCAACTTCTTCAAATCCTTGACTTACACCATAATGTCCTTTTCTAATTGCCCATTCTTCAAAAAAGTCTACACTTTCTTTATCTGCAGACGATAATGCATCAAATAATTTAGTTAATACATTTTTAGTTCCTTTTTCCTGAATGTATCCTTGATAAAATTTATATTGTGAAACATCATCATTAATAATATTTTGTAAAAAAGGTCTTTTTTGATAACCTATTAAATGTTGAGCCATTCTTTGTTGAGTAGAATCAAAATTATCTGTATCTAAATCAAAAAAGTCTGCAAATTGATTAGTTTTATATTCAAAGTTAGGAAATAAATCAGGTACAGGTTTGCCATCTAATTTATCCCAATCTGAATCAGTAAACGTTGAACTACCTTTTATTTTACTTTTAGCAGTATAATAAAATTCTTTATGTTTTATAATATCACTCATTACATAATCAGTATAAGGTGACCATTCAATCACATTAGCTTGATCATAAATGAATCCTGGAACGTTTAATCCACCTGTCCAGTCTGCTGTAACATAGCCAAGAACTTTTAATCTATCTTGTCTATATCCAGATTCTATATCATAAATTATATCACTGAATATTGTTTTATTATCTATTACAACTACGTGTTCTTTTTGTACTAATGGAATTTTAGCATAATAAATTCCGTTAACAGTATTTTTTGTTATTATTTCATAATCATTATACTGTTTTACTACTCTTACAAATTCTTTATCTAATTTAGTTCCATCTTCTTTGAACAACGTATAATCATAAAAATTATCAAATACATTATCACCTACACAATAACTAGTTTTTAATTTTAATTTATTAGCTAATGGACTTAAAGATATTACTGACCCTTCTGCCCAACCTTGTGTTGTCCAATATAAAAATTCTTTAGCACTTAATTGCCAATTAGCAACTGCTTTAATATCTCTATTAAATTCATCAAATATAAATCCTAAAGATTCAAGATATTTTCCATAACCAAGAATAAAATCAAAAACGTCTTGAATTTCTCTAAACAAAGTACCATATGCGATTTCTGAGGCAGTACTTTCAAAATTAGTACGTAAGTATGCAGAAGCTCCTCCTTCAATAGGTAATTCTTGTAATTTAATAAATTTTGTGCCATCAAATACTGTACTAGATATATGTTGTTCTTTTGTAGAATAATAATCATCGCCATATTTTGCAATCATTCCTATATCATATCTTTTATTTTCTCCCCAATTAACAAAAGAAGCACTTACACCTCCTATTCTAATAACAGCGTCGGCTTGTTTTTTAATAGGAGCAAAATATTTTATAGTTGGATCATTTCTATCATAACCTTTAATCGTAAAACCAGACGCCAATTTTTCTATAATTAATCCACTATAAGTTACTACATTTATAGGAGCACTTGTATTAAGAATTATATTATAATTTTCTTCAGGAACAAATACGTTACCAGTGTTTAAAGGAGTTCTACTATCTAATAACAATTTAAATTTATCTTTTTTAGTATAACCCCGAACTTTAAATGCTAATTGGTTAGTAATTTTTTTAACATTATTTCTGTAATTAGAGTAATTTGTTAATAAATCTGTTTCTACGTATTCGTAAATATAATTAACTAATCCTGCTGTAAGAATTTTATTTTCATCACTTACAGAATTTGGAAATTTAAGATCAGCTAATTTAATTCTAGATCCTGTATCTTTATATACAAGTTGTTTTGCAGTATTTCTTATAACTCTTGATCTGTCCCAAGCAATTGTAATAACATGACTAGGTTGATTTAACATCCAAGATGTTATAACAGCAAAACGATAATCTGAACTTCTTCGCCAAGCATTTTCTACTGGAGCGTGGTCGCCAAATTTAAATGGACTTCTAGTTAAATGAGCAACATATTCTTGTGAAAAATTACTATCGTGTGGACTTACTAAAAGTCCTGAAGAATTAACAGGTATATGTTTAAGTAAATCAGGTCTTTTATAATTTTCTTTAATTACAATATTTTTATTAGGTTCTCGAATAATTCCATCTTGTAAGTCTTGCCACAAAATTAAATTATCACTAGTATAAGGAGCCGCACCATAAACAGTATCAAACCAAGTTGGTTTTTCTGTAAAACCTAACATTTCCCAAGGATGGGTATGTGGTCTATCTGTATCATATGCTTGTTTATAAACGCCTCTCCACCAACCTAATAATGGTTTTTTATCATGGCTAGACATATTTCCATAATTAAAAACAAATGGATCACTACCATATGTTGTTTGATATGTGTTTTCTGTATAATCAATATTGCCTGTATAAGATAACCAATTAGTAAAATCTGTTAATAAAGATTTATTAATAGCATCTAAAGAATAATCTGTTTTTCTATAATGTCCTGGAATAAAATCATGAATATCAAATATTTCTTCATCATAAGCAACTTTAATATTATTATAGATTCGTTTTTCTAATTCTAATATTATATCATCTCTATAATCATTGAAAGCTACTTCTATACTACCATCATGTCCTTGAATTACATTCATTCCTGCCGCTGGTGTAACAACTGTAGTGTCAGCATATATTGCCGGCATAGTTTTAGGATATAAACCTAATTTAGATGGGGTTGCAGGAATATATGATCCGTTTGTTGTATCATATTCTACAATAATAAGTTTATCATCTTTTAGTAAAGTTGTTTTTATTTGAATGAAACCTTCACTGTTAAACACATAATCAGCACCATGCAATAACTGTATATCATTTTTATAAACTAATACAGACTTATCACTTAATTCACTTAATGAAAATACATTTGTTAATGCGTAATATGGATTGCCTGGATCTCCTACTGTAATTGATATTTTTTTAGAACCACCTGATCCTAACATATCAGTAAAATAAAAAGGCATACTTTTATTTTTATCTTTATTAATTCTTCGTAGAACTTCGTCAACCATATTAGCTGGTGTTCCGTCCATTCCTAAATCTTTAGCTTGTTCTAAAAATTGTCTTTTAAATTTACTGTATTCATTTTGAGAATATCTTATTGATTTAATTATGTTAGTTTCTTTATTGCAAAGATGATATATAGCAAGATTTGTTAATCCTGAATGTTGTAAAAATTTTCTACCATACTTAGAAATATTACCCAAGTCTCTTAAATTATTGCCACCTGGTGAAGTTCCTTCAAATCCCGGGACTTCTTCCACAATAGAATTAACATGGTCGCCTACTTGTCCAAGTGTAAATGTAGATATTTTGTTGTTTAATGGGTTAGATTCTAAATTTTTAGGAAATTCATAATATCCATTTGTATTTTTCTTTGTAGCACTTTTAGTTCTTAAAATAACTATATCACCTGCTGTTAAATCTTTTGTAAATCTAATATATGCAATACCATTAATTCTATTAATAGCATAATCAGTTGTTACTTTTTTAATTTTATGATTAACAAAAACTTTAACATCTAAATCATTTAGATCTCCACTTCTTTCATACACATCTACTGCAAAATCATTTACTTGCGTAGACACATCATATTGTCTAATAACTTTTTGACTAATTTTAACGTCAGCAGTTTCCCAACCAGATACAACTTCGAAAATAGTTAAATTAGAATATTTTCTTAATAAACCTGAATTAGTATTAACCGTTGTTAATTCATCTACTAATTGATAAGAAAATGTTTCATTTATTAAATTAAAATTAAAAACAATATCTCCCATATTAGTAACACTTTGATATGTTAATGGAAATCCTAGTTCTGTATCATTAGTTCCAGTTCCTTCTTTATAACTAAAAATTTTATTTCCTACAAAATTAGTACTTGAATATGTAGTTGTATCTGAATAACTAATACCATTGTCATCAAATAAATCAAATAATGGAGATTGATTTACTTTAGTTTTTGATTGTGTTATTTTCCATTTTGAACCATCATAATAATACATTTTACCAATGTTTGTTGTTCCATTTTTAATTAACACAACATCATTTGTAGTTGGTGTAGTATCTGTGGCTTCTTGAAGAGCAATTTGTTTTGTGGCAACGCCATTCGAAGTTATAGTTATAATTTTTACAGTATAAATTTTATTATTAACAGTTATATCTGTATCAGCAGTAAACAATACTCTCATACCATCTACAAGCAAAACGCCATCTGCATAATATCCAGTAGAACCTTCTATAGTTGACATTACGTCAGTTGTTGCT
>Ga0206683_10000044_pt1 | contig 76819 bp, 115 predicted proteins | sample M280m12015metaG_FD_155483 | JGI IMG/M metagenome (GOLD analysis project Ga0206683, IMG submission 155483) | Ammonia-oxidizing marine archaeal communities from Monterey Bay, California, United States - M2 80m 12015 | ecosystem: Environmental > Aquatic > Marine > Intertidal zone | place: USA...
AGCGAACATATACATTTCAATATAAAGGCAAACGACCAAAAGGACACGTAAAGTTTGTCGAACGTCTAACAGCAGCAATATGAAATATTTTTTAATTATAACCTTGATGATAGCTATGAGTATTCCCGTCACATGTATAACATTGATGACTGATAGCTATGAGATACCGTTTGTAGGTGAGGCAATTGTATTGCTGCAAGGAAAATAAATAACAATTATTGGGAGTGGGTGTAAGCTGGAATAAGCTCAGAGCTAGTGATAAACCTACTTCCTTTAACTAAATAGAGAGAGAAATTATGAGTATGATAGTTTGTAAGTATGGATGTCTGAGTGATACAGACGAAGAACCGGATTTTGGATTCGAAGAAATTAAATGTTCGGACGGAACCACAATTCATGAATATACATGTGAATCTCATATGGAACCAAGAGAATATCCGGAACCAGAATTAGAATATGACACCCATTGAGATTTTTGAATATAAGCAGAGATGGAAGCCAAATGGTTTCAGTGTTGCATTTCATTCTGATTGGGACATCCACGTTAAGGCCTGGTTGAAGCAATTAGATAAGACCGAATGGATTTGGGATAACTGGACAGGAGTATATGAACATACATGTTACTTTGAAGACCTGACAGTTGCTCAAGCTTTTACAAAATTCTTAGATGAAGGACACCCACGTGCCAGAATTAAAAAGGCCGTGTTTGATGGACTTCCTGATAAATAGAAAGACCTAAGCATTCTGAGTTAGTGGTAGATCGTGGTCAGAGGTACGGCGGAGGTTCGTTGACCGAAGCTGTAGGGTAACTTCCCCTTCAATGACTCTGAGGTAAGAATGTTATGTGTGAATGTTGTGGATATAAGCAGTCATCAATTTGGTGACAGTAACCACATACACTGGAGCGGCGATGACGATTCGTGAGAAGTTCGCAGGCCAAAGGTTCCAGGTATCGACGTACAAGGACGGACACATGGTCTTTCTTTTTTTTAACCCTAATCGGTATATATTATGAGTAAAAATAAAAATAAAAAAAGAATAAGAGATGATGAAACAGTTACATCATGGGGTGCTCTAAGAGAATCAATTAGAGAAGAGGTCTTAGAAGAGTTCGTTGAAAAAGAACAAAATTATTTGCAGCGTATTGAATATCTAGTAGGTGCAAATAACGAAGCTATGGATTTGTTAAAAGTATGTGAAGATAAGTGTTCTTGCATGCATGAAGAATTAGATGCCTATCGATATCCAATGTTGCCAGGCCTTGAACAAGGAAAAGAGATAATATACGATCCGTTCTAATTACATTCCTCGGTAGCTCAGTGGTAGAGCAGATGACTGTTAATCATCGGGTCGCAGGTTCGAATCCCGCTCGGGGAGCCAGCTTATGAAAGAAATAAAACCATGACATTAGAAGAAGTAGAAACACGTTTAAAAGAGTTAATTGATATACCTATAATATTATATCAGGAGTGCTTAGAAGAAGGGTTCACAGAGGAAGAGGCTATTAAGGAAACGTTTATAAGGTTTTATGAATGAAAAATGGATAAAGTATGGAGGGTGGATGCTCTCGTTGTTGACAATACTGATTGGTGTATCTTTCATCTGGCCACATTTTCATGTAGCATTATTGGGATTTGCATTAATTTATTTGGGAGTTCGGATTTTTAATTTTTCTACCTTTGAAGAATATAAAGAAAAACGAATATTGTTGATGCTAAAGCTAAGAAAATGGTGATATGCCAGTAATGCGATATGATAGTGGATTCGCTGATTTGAAGCATACTAATATGTGCTATCGTTGTGATTGGTGTGATCAAGGATATAACAGGATCATCTACCTGGCGCAAGTAGGATTAGATTACTTCATGTGCGATCGATGTAGAGAATATTATAAGGTATCTTATAGTGATGCCAAAAGGTTACAATTCGTAACTAGTAAAAGAGAATGGATATCAGCAGTAGGATTATGGGTACCAGATCCCTTCTGGCGGAAGGATGATGATGACTGAGATCTGGATAGCATTGGTACTTACATGGATGCCAGTAGAGAGAGTAATAGATAAGGAATTCAACACAGAGAAAGAATGCTGGGATTATTATGAAACAATAATATCAGAAGGCACAACATATGCTGAAGGTAAATGGGGAAAACAAAATCTAGATCATCAAGGAAGAAGACCAGATATGAATTTTCATTTCAAAACAAATTGGAATTATCCTATAAGGACTTATAAAGGTTTAGGAGAATCACCAAGGGGTAAAGATCAAGTATGGTTGAGTTGTGAACCAAAATATCCAAATATCTATAACAAGTAATAAACATCAAAATTGATTTGTTGGGTAAACGACAGCTTGTAGGTCACTCGGAGGTAGACCGGCAAGGCTTGTACAAGTGCTCTACTCTGGAGAAATTTAAGGTGTTATGTGGGAAGGCCAACGGTATGCGCCAACGGACGATACATAACTTAGGGAATGATGTGTCACTCGGTGATACCCTCTCATTCGCACATCCAGAGCTCTACCCAACAAATCTTTTATTATTGGTCCCATCGTCTAGGCGGCCTAGGACACCGGCCTGTCACGCCGGCAACATGGGTTCGAATCCCATTGGGACCGCCACAAAGGAATGTGAATGACAGGGATTACACCAGCAGAATTTCTCGCAATACTTCCAAAAAAAAGTAAAGAGGATCATAAAAAGGATATTGAAGCAATGAAACAAATGTGGGGAACAAGTAAAAATATAAATCTTAATCCTAAAGTAGATTTAGAAGAAGCCGCAAAAGCAGTCAAAGTTATAGAAGACAATTTAAAAAAGAAACGAATTGAGGAAACATGACTGATAAAATTAAACCACAATCTCCCTGCAAACGTTGGAAGAAAAAAAAATTAGGAAAAAATGAATATTGGAGCCCTAATATGAATATAGAATCAAAAGATAAAACATCTTTCGGAGAGTACTTTGACAATCAACGTGATAGAATAGTCAAGGCCATGCAAGATAAGAATAAGCAATTGAATGTTGAATGGATGGAAAGATATGAAAAGAGAAAGAAAATAGCTAAGGAGATGTTAGATGCACAAGTATAACTTTGAGAATGCTACAGAGAAGAGAGAAGCAGATAAAATAATGGGACATATATTAATGCCTCATCCGGATGGTCAGGTAAAGCATCCAGAACATTTACAACAACATGAAATGCTTCAAGTATTACAACGAGAAGCTATAAGTGCTAATTGGGAGGTTGTTAAAAAAACGATTTCTGAATTACCAGAACATCAAAAAAAAGATACAATAGAAATGTTAAAACGTTCAATGGACGTATCGCGGCACACCTGGCCCGATGATATAGTATGAAAGAAGTTCAAATTTTCATTGATAAAAAAGAAATGCCGTATTCACATCCAAATATGGTAGTAGCAATTAATTCATGGTTGCCATACTTAACAAATACAGATTTGGATGAATTAATAAAAAGAATCTGTGCTATGAAAGATCATCGAGAAGAAAAACAAAAACAAGTAGAAGAAGAATGCAAAAACATTCCGATACAAACAAATAGACACGATACTTAATAGGTGTTTAGCTCAGATGGGAGAGCAGGTGTTTAACAGGCATCAGGTCGCTGGTTCGATCCCAGCAACACCTACCATTAGGAAAAAAATGAAAAGGCTATTATTAATTTTTACAATGATGGCAACATGGATAGTTGTTAGTTGCAGCAGTACAGCAGGATGTTTTGGGCATTGGGTTAAAGGGCCAGGCCCTCAAAGAGGGACTAGAGATCTTAATCGAGACGCTAAATTACCTTATTACCAATGTGTAGATGAGAATAACAAAGGTAGTAATTTAGAAAGACGGAGTTCCCCGTGACCAAGCGAGTATCGTATAAAGGCAATACCTGAGATTTCCAATCTCATGATGAGGGTTCGATTCCTTCTACTCGCTCCATAAATAAATATATGGAAGAGCCACATCACGTATTAGTCGCGAGAAGCAGAGCCCGGAAAGACAAAGATTATTGGATCGAAACTACTTTAGAATATAAAACTCCAGACGGAGATCGTGGATGGATAGTCAAAGTGCACAACGGACCAAAACCGAAGACGTATCGGAAGAGATAGATCTATGCGTTCTTTGTAAAGAACCTACCAATTATAAAATTTCAGATCATATAGATAAAAGAAGAGACTACATAGAAGGCATGGGCCAAGTATGTAGTAGGTGTAGTTATACTCATCGGCAATATAAAAGCAATGAAGTGACAGACATGTTATATGATATATGAATCCTAAAGACCATCCAACATATTGCCATTACCCTTTTAAGGCTATGACGTTTAAAAAGTGGTCTACAGATGGTAGACGACCAACAAATGTAACGCCTTGCTGTATGATGATGAATCCTGTGGAACAAAAGGGAGAGGCTGCAGATATGCATTACAACATGGGTCTTTCCGAAAAGGCGTTAGCAGGAATGAATCCCCTTGAAATATTTAATTCTCCTCAATACGAAAAGTTAAGAAACGATTTAACGAATGGTATAAAGAATGAAGCATGTTCTGTCTGCTGGAGGATGGAAGAAAAAGGTTTAGAATCGTTTAGACAATGTTCTGATTTATATGGAGGCACTGAAGGTCTATTTGAATTTGACATTACACTCTCTAACCTTTGTAACCTAGCTTGTAGAATGTGCAATGTTGGAAGTTCTCATCAGATAGGTAAAGATGTGGACGCTATGGTTAAGAATGGTACTCACGATGAATTTATGAGCGTAAGTGATAGAGCAATGCCAATAGAGAAAGGTGTTATCTATGATAAAGAGTCTAACGAAGTAATTGATTGGTTAATGAATAATACTCATCAGATAAAAATGTTAAAAGCATCTGGTGGAGAACCTTTTTATGATAGACGAGTTGTAAAGGTATTAGAAAAGTATGTTGAAGATGGCACTGCTAAAAATACAACTTTAAAGTTCCATACTAATGCTACTCAATTTACACCTGAGTTAGCAAATCTATTAAACAACTTTAAAGAACAGGGCCACACATTTAGTATAGATGGCACACAAAGAACATATAATTATATTAGACACAATTCTAATTGGGGTGATTTAAATAATAGTTTAGATTGTTATTTAAGTAGGTGTAAAAATGTTAAACATCAATATTTTAATATGGTGTTATCTGGTATTAATGTTTTAAATGCTGCTGACTATATTGAATGGATTTGTATCAAATGTAAATCATTTGAAGTTCCTGATTGGTATATACATTTTGCTGAAATGTTTCCGGGTAATAGGGGAACATCAATTAAAAATATTCCCATAGAACTTTTAGAAGAATCATTAGATAGACTTATAGAAGTAATAGATTCCGGTATATCAACTGTCGCTGATTCAGATACTGTACATGCAACTATAAGAGGAAAAGAATATAAGTCATGGTATAGATTTAATATTCATAATTTAGTTGGACAAATACAAAACGCAATTAATAATCATAACGGGGATTATAAGAAGTTTCAAAGAGAATTAGTTATTTTAGATAATGTTAGAAATCAATCCTATAAGGATTATATAGACCCTTTATTAGTAAAACATCTGGATAATATAAATGTATAAACCACTGCCCCACTATATAACAATTAAAAAATCTCCTATTAGTGGACTTGGACTTTTTGCAACAGAGAAAATTGAAGCCAATTCATTAATTGGGATTACACATCATCCTCGAAAAGAAAGTGAAGATGGATACATTCGCACACCTCTAGGTGGATTCGGAAATCATTCTGATGACCCCAATTGTAGTAAAATATTAATGGAAGATGGCTCGTGGTGGATTTGTGCTTCAAAAGATATTGAGTCGGGAGAAGAACTTACTTGGACATATACTTTATATAAAATTACTTTTAATGAAGTTTTTAGTTGACATTTTTGAAAAAATGCTGTATAATAATAAATGTTGTACCACAAGGGATAATAATAAATGGAAATACCAGATTATAGTTACCTAGAAAATTTGAGAATTAAAGCGAACAGAAGTCAATTAGATAATACTATGTCAATGAAAGATGTAGAAAGATTAAGGAAAGCCCAACCACCACTGAGAGTTAGATTAGGAAGTACTGATAGAACTATGTCAATCAAAGAAGACATTGATATAGAAAAGATAAACAAAGAAGTAGAAGAAACAGTTAATAAGTTAAACCCAGAATGGAAGAAATCAGGAAATTGTCAAATATTATTACAAGGGTGTTTTGAAGGAAAGAATGATCCTTATTTTGGGTCGAGAAGAGTTAAAGAATTAGAAGATAGTGGTCACGAAGAAAAAGATTTTATTGTTCCTATATTTGATATGCCATATACTAATAAGTTAATAAAACAACTAAAGATGTATAGGACTCGATTAATGTTATTAAAACCTAAATCGTGTCTATCATGGCATTATGATCTAGGAATGAGAATACATATTCCCTTATATGGGGATAGTGACAGTTTTCATATTATAGAAGACAATGAAGGTAATAAAATTGTACACCAAATAAGACCAACAGGAGGAGCTCATTTAATGAACACAGAAGTTTATCACTCTGGAATTAATCTATCTATGGATGTGGATAGATGTCATATAGTAGGATGTGTTAATGTAGACGAATAAAGGAGATCTATGTATACTCGAAGAATAGTTATTGATAAAGTTAACAAACATATTAATGCTATGTACCCATACACAGGTGAATATATTATTGATCAGATGACACTACAAGGAGAAATGTCTCAGAACCTAGATAATGTTTTAGATAAAGCATATAAAATGTATAGAAAATTAATTAATGGAAATAAACAAGTATTGGACAAATAAAGGATATGGCTCTGGGTTTGGGGATTTAATAAATCAGATATCATATGATTATATAAGTGCTAGTGAACCTACAATAATTAATTGGCATTTACAACCTCGAACCCATAGACAAGTAAAACGAATATTAAACTTTTTTAAACCTAATGATTTAATTACACATGAGTTTAAAACATTTACTCAAACAGATGAACCGCCATTGAGTCAACATCCACATGATTATTGGCTAGCAAAAGAAATTCATCAAGGCGGGGATTATGTAGCCATATGGTTATATACACAACATAAATCAAAATCCCCTCATCATCAAGAAAAGGTAGTGGATATTACTTCTTTGGAAATGATGATAAGAAGTCTTAAAGCAAATGGGCATAAGATAGTTATTGTTCCAAGCTTGGGACCTAACAGGACGATCTATAATATCGAATATAATTTTGATCGATATGGTTATATGTTAACTAGTGTATTAAAGAATTGTAAATTTTTAATTTGTTCAGAAGGTGGCATTGCTCATTTAGCTAGAATGATGAGAGTTCCCTCTTTAGTTTATTTTAATCAAAAAGCGCCATGGAAGGGCCAACCTGGACCCGATTTAAGGGAATTTTGGATTACTGAATATAGTAGACCGATAGATACGTTAACTAGAGCAGCTGCCGAAGGTGCAAAGCTAAATGTTTAAAGTAATACCTGGATTTGTGGATGAGGACTATTGTAAAGTATTTACAGTATATGCTCTCAATGAACGATTAGAGCGATTTAAGCCCTACAGCAAAAAGAAACATGAAACACCTGGGCCTGATACTCACGGCAGATATAAAGACCATTTTGCTGAAGCATCGTTAAAAGCTTTTTTACCAAGAGTGCAACGATACTTTGGAGATAAAGAAATTTATCCTTCTTATTCATATTACATTGTGTATGAAAATGGTGCACGTTTAAATAAACATATTGACAAGGAAGTTTGTGAAATATCTCTTACTATACCTACAGGTTACCTTTATAGTGATAGCTATCAAGGGTCTGTATGGCCTCTATATATCGATGACGATGTTCCAATAAAGCTAAATATTGGAGATGCTTTTTTATACACGCAAGACCCCAAGAAGCACGTACATTGGCGATTACCTTTTGAAGGAATATATCAAGTTCAATTATTACTTCATTATGTAACGGGATCTAATACAAAGTCCCCCATCCCCGTTCAAAGATTAATGCAAGATGCTTAGGAACCTAATGATCCGTAATATAATTATTATTTGCTTTTGTTTAGCCTTTGTTGCATTTTATACCCATATTGTCATGACAGGGATGTAGCTCAGACCCCCCTACCAAAAAATGTTGCCAAAGAAAAAAGATAATTTAGAAAATCCGTTAGGTTATCCACTAGAAGAACATTTGCCTGAAATTAAATCCATAATAGGAAAATATAATAATACTTTATATACACCTAATGGTATAACTAGTGATTGGTCAAATTATAAATTACATTTACAACAAACTAAACCTAATTTAAAACCTAGAGTTTTATTTCTTAGTCATGATATAAGTGAAATAGAAAATATTACTTTAATGGCATTGGGTGGTATAGTTCGTGACATGAATGGTGAACGATATTATTTGTTAGTTAATGAAAGTAATATACACAAAACATATGAAGTAATAGAACAATTTAAACCCGATTGGATAGGAATTAGTTTATATACCGGTGTCAGTAATTATTTTTTTGATTGGGTTAAACAATATAAATTTTCAAATAAAAAAACAATACCTATAATAATTGGCGGTCATTATAATAATTATAATTTTAAAGAAGCAAAAGAATTTGGTGGAGATTATGTTGTAAGAGGAAAGGGAATTAATATTTTTAGAGATATATTATTAGGATTATATCGACCAGGAATATATCACGATCCTATGCCTTATGCTAATATTCCTCGTATGGATAGAGAAAAATTTTATGAAGACACTTTTAATTTTTCAGACAAAACTAAAATATATGCATTGAGTGAAGTTAAATCTGTTCTTACTGCTCTTGGTTGTGCATATTCTTGCACATATTGTTATATAAGTTCTTTAATAGAAAATTTAAAAGAAGCATATGATGGATCAAATATTTTACCTCCTAGTATAATACAAGATAGACCAATAGAAACTCTAATCGAAGAAGGTAAAGATATATTAAGATTAGATGAAAAATATAATATTAAAACAACAGCGATATTTGATCAAGCAGATATTTCTCTTAATAATATTAAATGGTGGAAAGAGTTAAGTGTTAGATGGAAAGAAATTAATATACCATTTTATATACAAGCTAGACCAGGAATGTTGGCGGGTAAAGGTGGTAAAGATAGAATAAATATTATTTCAAAAAATAACATAGTAGCAGGTATATCTATGGCAATAGAATCGGGTGATCCTAATATTAGAAAATTATTATTAGACAGACACGAATCTAATGAAACTATCATAGATGCTATTAACAATGTTAAACAATTTAATATAGAATTAAGAACACAAGCAATAGTCGGATTACCAACAGTTAAACCAAAACAATATGTAAAGCCATCTAAGGACTTGCCGTTAAAAGAATATTATTATGAAGACCCTATACAAGAGTCTTTAAAATGTTTAGATCTAATTTCTAAATCTAATTTTAGAAAAGAAGATTATTATTGGAATGCACTCTATTCCCCATTTCCGGGAACCCCTTTAGGAGATTATTCTGTTGCTGCTGGATTTGCTAATGATAATACAAACTCCAATATATATCAATTTACACAAGATAGTGGATTAAATTGTTTCACAGGAAATATACTAAAAAGACAAATTGCATTTAGCCAAACATCAAATTTTTTCTCGCATTTAAAAAATGCAAAGGACATGATGACATTATTTCTTTATGGGAATAACGATTTTGATTTGAATGTATATGCAGATTTTATTAATAAGAATCGGAAATTATTTAAATTTAAACAACAATCAAATAATAAAGAAATATTTCCTGATGTAAATAAACATGAGTTAAAACTATTTTTTGATTATGCATATAAAAACAATAAACCTTTTAAAAAAATAAATCTTAAATTAATACCATATTATCTAAATTTATATGATGGTATTATTTTGGCTGCAAAAGTAGCAGTTGACTTTTTTAATAAAGAACATTATAATTTAAAAGAATTTTATAGAACAGAACGATTGCATTATTATGATTACAACTATAATAAACATTATATTCCCAAAGAATATAAAGAATTTCTAACAAATTTATTATCTTATTGAAATCATTATAGATATTTGTTTATCAATGATATCAACACCCTCTAATTATCCTATTGAAATCATTGATAATCTTTTATCAGCAATGATATCAACGGTTTCTAATTATCCTATTGAAATCATTGATAATCATTTCTGTTGCTTTTTTGGTCTAGATGTGATATAATATATACAGAGATAAAAAAACTAGCCGGAGAGAGATATGATAGAGCCAGAAGTAAGTACGATCGCAAAAGAGATGGTTGAGGGGTTCCATAATTATGAACCACTTGTTGGCGCAACGTTAAAATCATACGTTGAGACTACAAGTTCTATTGGCCTTGTCACTGCAGATAACAGTAATTTGTTATTTGGCGGTTTCAGCTTATTCTGTTCTACACTTCCTGGTACTCAGTTCATATGTGTACCAATGGCAGTAGGTTTTGTCTACGAATGGTTCGATCAGACGATCGCACACATGTTTTAACATACCGGTGATCAACCACCGAAGCGAAGAGTTGGGAGGGTGGCGGTTAACTTTAATTTATTATGAGAGAGATTATGCTATTACAAGAGATATTAAGATTCATAGGAACGACCATCGTCTTTGGTGGTCTGATGTATTTAACAACAATTCTTTTCTTTGTATTATAGAGGCTGTATGGAAGATAATAATTTTTTAGTTGGTGATAAAGTAGTCATTGGAACTTCTATAAGAGAAGAAGCCGGTGAAATTAAACATCAATTTTTTACAATGACAGGACCAGCTTACGTGGTTGAATATGATGATGGAACTGCAGAAACTGCAGACCATGATGATATAATTTTAGCACCAGAAGATTTTGTTGCACCTGTTGTGGGATTTAAATATGCAACTATTGAAATCTTGAGAGAGAAAGAAACGATTTTCGATTCACCAACATCTGGAAAATATTTTGTTCGAGAGTGGACAGTGACAGATGGAGAAAGAGAAGAGCGATCAGGAACGTTTTTTAAAACAATGAATGAGGCTGAAAATTATGTCAATGAATATCAAAGTTAATATGAAAAATGATAATCCGTTTAAACCTAATACTAGTAGAGTTGATAGATTAGAAACTCAGATATTAATTCTTATGGAGAGAGTCGCTACATTAGAAAGGGACTTAACATATCATATAAAAGAGTCTGAAAGATGTTAACATACTTATGGAGTCAAGGAATGGTAGATACAATAGCAAAAAAAGTTGCTGAAGAACCTACTGATTTTCAAATTGCAGAACAAATATTGGATAATGTACCTCAACATGTGATTGATGAGGAACGTGGAGATATGATTAGAATGTTGAGAAAGGAACAAGCTCAACGTGAAATGTATGATGATCCTTATATGAATTGGTCAGGTCATAGATGATAATAACAACTACAGCTATAATGGCGGTTCAAGCTATTATTGTTACATGGATAATGGTTACCGCACCCGAAGAATGTCCTATGAAGTATAGGAAGACAATTGAAGAAGGTGGTGTACTAGAACATCAAGGACAGCTGAATGATTATTGTGTTACCGCATCCCTACCTTATGGAAGATATTACTGGGTTTTAAAAGAAGAAGAATAATGTTGAAATATATTATTTTAGGATTTTTATTAGGCTATGCATTTAGTTTTGTTAGCCAAGATTGGTACATGTTTTTTCATCTTCACTTTATTAAAGCTTGTAGATGGGCAGAATTACCACACGAAGTTTGGGCATTCATGGATCAATATATATTTTTCGGGGCCTTATAACTCGCAGTGTCCGAGTGATTAGGAGATGGTCTGCAAAACCATTTACGTTGGTTCGATTCCAACCTGCGAGTCCACTTTTACCTTGACATTTTATTTTTAATGTAGTATAATATAACTTTATAATAATTAACAGAAAGGAATAAGCATGGAAGCTATGACACATTGTTCTGAAATAATATCTACTCTCACAACTACACATCTTATTGGGGGTATAATGTTCTTCGCTATGGCATTTTGTTTAGGAGCACTTTTTGAAAAGATACAGCAGGAGAAAGCGAATGCAGTCAGGTAAGCGAGTCCGACAAGAGAATGCTTTAAAGCGTTTAGAGAAAACCGTGATCGCTCATACTGCGGGTCCGGAATTGGTAAATAAGATTTTGGGGGATAAAAAACTCTCCAAAACTTCCGATGAGATAGAAAAAATTCGGAAGAAAAAACTGGTCCGCGCCCAGCTAACAATTGATAATACAAAAGCGCGATTAAGATAGGTATACCGAGGCGGTGGCTAGAAGGTCAGCCCTCCCTAAACTGGAGCAGGGGATCTTCGAAGGCTGGAGGTAATGTAGTACATCAACTACATTATTGCTCACTGGGTGATGGCCTCACCAAGCACCTTATCGATGTCTTTCCATATAAGGAAAGACTTAACGGTTTGGGAAATTTTCCTAACTACATCTTAACGCGTTGAGATGACAATTGGAAATGCTGGTGACCAGGTGTAGGTATACTAGGAGAAGGGGGTTCCTGATCAGGGCTCCCTTGTCCGTTAACAATTAGAAAGGAATTATTAATGCATTATTGCTTCGATATTGATGGTACTATTTGTACTAACAGAGATACAGTAAGAAAAGAAAAAAATGATAATACGATTACTTATATGGATATGGAACCATGGCAGGATCGGATCGATCATATAAACGCTCTATATGATAAAGGTCATCGTATTATAATGTGGACAGGAAGAGGTTGTAGAACTTATTCTGATAATCCAGAATTTTGGAAACCACAGACTGCAGAACAATTAAAAAAATGGGGTGTTAAGTACCATGAATTAATTGTAGGTAAACCTTTTTTTGATGTATACATTTGTGACAAATCTCAAAACTCTGAAGCATGGTTTTCTATTAGTGAGGCATTAGACGGCGATGCCCTTTGAAGTTAAAACGAAGCAATATGAAACCCATATACAAGGTAAGGAATTTAAACCGATGAAAGCTATATTAGAATTTGAATTGCCTGAAGACTATGAGAACTATCTTCAATCACAATACGGTATGAATTGGTCTTTAGCTATGTGGGATTTAGAACAGTATTGCAGAAATGAGATTAAACACCGAGAAGAATATTATTCAGAGGGGGAACAGGAAGTTTTACAAACAGTCCGTGATAAGATAGTAGAGATCATGAACGAATATAATTTAAAATACCCAACATAAGGGGAGGCTGTGCAATGGTGAGCTCAACAGACTGTAAATCTGCCGTCTTTCGACTGTGATGGTTCGACTCCATCCCTCCCCACCAAAGGAATATTATGAGTATAACAGAAGGTGCTTTATATGATAGATTTGATCTAGAAGAATCTATAGTACAGTTAGGACAAATTTCAGATGATGTAAAATTACTATCTGAGAATGTTATGGAGAATCTTGATATTAATACTGATACAATTGTTAATGCATTAACGGGATTAGAGACAATACATAATATGCGTTTTGATAAATGCATTGAAGTATTAGAATATGTTATTGGTACAAAGATATTAGATAATAAAAATTATAATCATCCTAATTTAGTAAAAAAGGTCCCAAAAGACGAATGGGATGAGACAGGAAGTTTTCAGGACTTCTAAAATTATATAAATAAAGTAAATAAGAAACTGACAATAAATTACGGAGTGTATCAATGTCGGATAAGGAAATACAAGAAGAAGTAAATAATGACGATGCAACTGAGGTTATGGAGACTCCTTCGAATCCTGCGTCAGAACTGGTGGATTTAGTCCTATCCGGTGAGCTACACGCAGCCAATGAGAAGTTCCATGGAATCGTTGAATCTAAAGTGGTTACAGCAATTGAAGATGAAAAATTAAAAATCGCTCAAACTCTTTTTGCAGAAGAAGATGAAGAGCCCCTTGAAGAAGCACCTAAAGCAAAAGTAAAAGAAGATGATGATGATAGTGATGACGACGAGGACGACGATGAGGAAGAAGATAGCGGCGAAGATAAGCCAGCTCCGCCATCGGATAAGGAAGATGACGATGATGATTCAGATTCAGATGATGACGATGATTCTGGAGATAAGGCTAAACCGAAGAAGGGTAAAATACCCCCTCAATTCATGAAAAAAGAAGACGTAGAACCCGTTGATCAAAATGAAGGGATCACTGGTGATGATGATGCGAATCAAAGAGCGTTAGATAAAAACCGCGCTATGGCAAAGAAGTATGGCCAAGTTCGACAGGGTATTCCTCCTGAAAAAAAGAAAGAAGAAAAGAAAGAGGAAGTATCACCTGAACAATCTTTTGATCCAGGCGAAGAGAGTTCAAATGCTCCTATCCCTGAAGGTTCTTTCGTAGCACAAGTAGCAGATTACTTAGCTGGAAACCGTAAATAAGAACGCAACTTAGGATTGGCTGCTGCCTTTGGTAAGCACAGCCTTTCCTTTTGCTTTCCTCAATTTAAAATAATCAAATGAATATTTGGTTAGAGTATTTTAAATATAATGATAAGAGTAGTAATTATCATGCGCAGATGAAAGAGAATGTCAAGTGGAGCGCGCCTGATAAAAAAGATATCCAAAGAAGACCCTGCATAGATAGAGAAATGGCACTAAAGATAGCTAAGTCTCTACAAGATCAAGGTTACCACGTAACTATAAAAACAGATGGGCCTATTTGAAATAGCCTACCAATAAAACAATTACAAATAGAAATGAAAAAAAATGAATCTGGAAATCAGAGGGAATGTTGTAGTTAGACATCAGTCCGTTCCCGATTGTGAATGGTGCGATAAAGCAAAAGAATTATTAGACCAAAAAGGAATGAAGTATACAGTTATTGATAGTGATAAGAAGTTGTTTTATAATCTTATGCAAGAAACAAACAGTAAGAAAGTACCACAAATTATATTAGATGGAAAATTTGTTGGTGACTATAACGATCTATTAGAACATTTTGATATATAATTAACGTCGCAACGTTCGGTCGAAGGAGGTGTTTTACTTACCGGACATAGACATGATTCGTCTAATATTTTTCTCCCTATATATTTAAAGGAGTTATTATGAATAAAAGTATTAGACGAATAGAATTACAAGATTTGGAATATGAAGTGAAGGCAGCAAGAGTTAAAGACTCGGTTGAATATGAATTGCAAATATTGGATGAAGAATATGATGTTATTCAAGCGTTATCAAGAGATGGAGATTTAACGCCCGTTGAATTTGGATTTCACCATGATGATATCGATTATATGCGCTCTCTTTAAAGGAAAACGACTTGGTATACCACACTCTACAGAAATATATAACGCTGAATGGGCTGATAAATTATATCGCGGTTTAAAGAGAAACATTACAACAGATTTTGAGTTGGTTTGTTTAGTTGATGATGACTATACATTTAAAGAACCAATCCGCGCCATTCCTTTCCTAGACCCCAACTCTCCAGGTTGGTCACTCCTAGCAGAATTATTCCGTCCAGATATTACAACTAATCGTAGAATGATCATTGGCTTAGACACTGTTATAATGTCTAACATTGATGATATCCTTACATTCCCTTTGGATGTTGGACTATTAACAGATCCAATGTCTGGCATAGGTATCATTCCAGAGAATGAAGTATGTAATGCAATATGTATTGTTAGTGATAAGACATCTAATTATATTTGGGATGTTTGGACTAATAAACGAGATTGGGTTTTACAACATTGTAGATTACAGCCGTGGAATACACCATCTGAATTATCAATGATGAGAAAGTTATTTAATGAAGATGGTAAAGTTCCAAGAATAGATATTGGATTCCCAGATCGTATCTTATCTTATAAAATGCATATATGTACAAATCCAAAACTATTAGAGACGGCTTCAATTGTTTACTTCCACGGTAAACCTAAATTACACCAACTAAAGAATGTTCAATTTAACATAAAGGTATTGGAGAATTGGATATGAATCCTGTACTAATGATAATGCAGCCGAGAATAATACCTCCGGCTATAACATCTATAAGAGAGAATTGGAACAATCCTAGAGTATGGTTTAAAGCATTTACAGAACCTCAAGTAGTAAATGAAATGAATCGGTTTGTTAGAGAATCTGACTATAGTCATTATATTGTTATATCAGATGATGCTATATGTTATAAAAGAGCTTTTGATAATGTATTAGCTAATGCACCCAAGTACGATGTTTTCACCGGATGGTGTAATATGGAAATGTACGGAGATAAAATAAGTTCACATTCTAATGTTTCATTTCATGCATTACCATTAATAGATGAAAATGCATCTCTTGTTAGACCTTTATATGATGACTATCCTCCTTGGGCTTCCGTTGATGAGGTATTAAGTAAAGAAGGAAATTTTCAAACCGCAATTGCAAGTTTTGCAACTAGTTGTTTTACTAGAGATATTTTATTAAAGTATCCTTTAGGAGTTTGGGAGAATGGTAAAGCTTCTGATCATCACATTTCATATAGACTTCAAAAAGATAGAATACCAATATGGACTAGTAGAGATGTTTTTGTAAGACACTTACGTCAAGGTAGAGAGTCATATTTAAAAAATACTAAAGCATGGCTAGTAGGTAATGTTCCATCACAAATAATTTATGAGTTAGATAAAAAGCAATATCAATTTGATGGACAGAGACAATATGAATATGAACCTTTATTTGTAGGGACAAATGGCAGAATTTAATGATTGGTATAATGTAGGTTCAAATAAAATACATAAGACAGCTCTTATTAATTGGGATGTTGTTGAGATAGGTGAAAATAATATTATAGGAGCTTATACTTGTATCGGTACAGATGCTCAAAGTGTTAGAGGTAAATCTACAGGTGTTATTTCTATTGGAGATAATAATACATTTAGAGAAGCTGTTTCTGTAAATATGCCAACTGAATGGTCAAAGTTAACAGCTATAGAAGATAATTGCTATTTGATGATTAATGCTAACATAGCACATGATTGTTATGTTGAATCAAATTGTATTATTAGTAATAATGCAGCTTTTGGTGGGCACGTATATGTTATGAAAAATACAAATATAGGTTATAGTGTATCAATACATCAGTTCCAAGTTATAGGTTCATATTGTATGCTAGGTATGGGTTCTATCGTACCTAAGGGGGCTGATCTTAAATGTGGGACATTGTGGTATGGATCCCCAGCAAAATTTAAAAAGTATAATGAAGTTGGATTGCAACGAAACGAGCTGGCAGTAGAAGATATGAAACTTGAAGATGAAAGACGACAAAAGATTATTGAAGAAAGATCTAAATACTAAGCTGGGAAGGCCCACATAATTTAAGGAACCTTTAAAATGTTATACGATATATCAAGAATTAAAGAAGAGGTATTTGACCTAGTAGATATAAACTTTATGGGAATAGATTGGAATCAAATTTATCTTCAAGGAAAAGAAAAAGGTTGGGCTCAAGGTAAAAACCAAATGATGTGGCCGGAAATAGATCAAGAAGAAGAACAATGGGATGTGAATCTATTTGAATTTCCGTATATCAATTCAATTATGGATGAACATAATCTATGTCGAACCAGAATCATTAAATCAAAACCAAAGTCATGTTTTCTATGGCACAAAGACCCACGAAAAAGGTTACATATTCCAGTAGTAACAAATGAACATTGTTTTTTATTGCTAGAAAAAGATGGTAGAATACATCTACCGGCCACAGGAGAAGCATACGTTGTTGATACCACACAACACCATACACAAATAAATGCATCAAGGGAAGAAAGAATACACATAGTAGGATCATTGAAATGGAAAAATTAAAAAGAGTTAAAACAAAAAAAGATCCCGATAACTATTCAGTTACCGAAAAACATATGTCCGTATTAGAAAAAGGACAAATTACTGATCTTGAAGAAAGATCTAAATACTAATATGAACAAAGAAGCGTTTTTATCTATTGTAGACGACAAATTATGTGTGGATACAACTGTTTTTGAATTACATGAATTAAGAGAATGTAAAGAGTATCTACAAAAAAATAATTATAAATCATCCCAATTCTTTTCCAAAGATAAAAGTGATGTAGATAAACTACATTCTATTATAGAAAAGATGGGGAAATTATCACCAGAATGTGCTGGGAAAGATATTGATAGTTTTTATTTAAACTAATAGAGGAGAATATGTACACACAAGATGATGTTGATCGATTAAGTGGCTCGGTCCATATTGAATACACACTTGCAAAGCTAGGAGCAGCAAAATTACGTAAAAAATTAACGAATCAAAAATACGTTAGTGCACTTGGGGCATTAACAGGCAACCAAGCAATGCAACAAGCAAAGGCTGGGTTAGATTCAGTTTACCTTTCGGGGTGGCAAGTAGCAGGCGATGCTAATGATAGTTTAGAGATGTATCCTGATCAATCTCTTTATGCAGTTAGCAGTGTACCCACAGTAGTTAAAAGAATTAATAATACATTTATTAGAGCAGATCAAATTCAATGGATGGAGGGAAGAGGTGACCCAGGTTTTAATCATATTGATTATTTTTTGCCAATTATTGCTGATGCTGAGTCCGGTTTTGGCGGTGTTCTTAATACACATGAACTAGTGAAAGATTTAATCGAAGCAGGAGCAGCAGGTATTCATTTAGAAGATCAATTATCGTCTGCAAAGAAATGTGGACATATGGGAGGGAAGGTTTTAGTTCCAACTCAAGAGATGGTATCTAAATTAAAGGCTTCTCGATTAGCAGCAGACATAATGGGTGTTGATACAATTATTATTGCCCGTACTGATTCATTAGCCGGAGCATTATTAGTTACTGATGCTGACGCACATGATAATAGATTCATAACAGGTGATCGTACTGATGAAGGTTTCTTTAGAGTGGAAGCAGGAATGGATCAAGCAGTTGCAAGGGGTATTTCATATGCTCCCTATTGTGATTTAATTTGGATGGAAACTGGTAATCCCGACATTGGTGAAATAACAGAATTTACAAAAGAAGTTCGTAAAGAGTTTCCTAATAAACAGTTTGCATATAACTGTTCACCATCTTTTAATTGGAAGAAGAAGTTATCTGATAGTGAAATAAGTTCCTTTAAAGATGAGCTCGGCGAGCTAGGTGTTACATATCAATTTATAACACTAGCAGGATTTCACTCATTGAATTATAGCATGTTTGAATTATCTGAGAACTATAGAGACAACGGAATGTCTGGTTATGTTGAATTACAAGAAAAAGAATTCGCAGCTCAGAAGAGAGGTTTTACAGCAGTGAAACATCAACGTGAAGTTGGCGCTAGTTATTTTGATGAAATTAATCAAATGTGTACTAATAGTACAGAACTTAGTTCATTAGAAGGATCAACAGAAAAAGAACAGTTCTAATGGAAATTATATTAAATGGTCCAGGCGGTACAGTATCAACTTGGAAATTGACCGAAGCGGCTTATGATTATTGGAAAGATAAGCCGAGAAAAATGCTATTTGATTTTTCTTGGAATCTACCTGATCTTAGAAGTGATAATATTTTTGATGAAGAACATCCTCCTAGAGATAAGCTTGGTGTGCCCGATGAAGCATGGTTTTTTAAACCGTTAGATGGAATATGGCGAAATGGAGACTGGTCACAACCGGCTACGCCAACTGGCTGGTGCATAGATATTTGTGAATATGATAAAGCAACAATTTGGATAGAAGATAATAACGAAATAACACAATATCATCCAGATGAAATACCATCTATAAGATTTGATAAAACATATGCGCCCCCATCTGAATTATTCTATTCAGCAGTTTCTACAGAAATAGGCAATTGGCAACATAAGTGGTATTCAAGATCTATCCCTTTACATAAATTTAGATTACATACAATGCGTATTAATGATAAGAAATGGATCTTTAATCTCGATACAGCTCAAAGAGAAAATTGGAATATGTATAGAATGGTTAGAACTGATTGGGCTTATAGACTCCATGTTAGAAATAAACCATTTGTTGATAGTATGAGTTCATTTACAGGTATTGATTTATCATATGATATGAATACTGGAAACCACGAACAAGATTGTTCTCACTTTAAAGTTCATGATCAATGGGGCCACTGATCTGTGATACATGTATTCGGTGATTCATATTGTGATCCTCTCAATGGAAAGGGTGGAGGAATATCATCAGAAAAAAGGTGGTTCAATCTTTTAGACGAGCCTTCATTTGTTTTTGGTTTAGCGGGTTCTAGTATTGATTGGTCTTTGAATGTTTTTCTTGAAGGGCATAGGCATAGAGAAGGCAAAGTAATTTTTATTGAATCTATTCCAAGAAGATTTCATTTTGAGTTCTTACAATATCCCGGCCATGCAGGTGCGGTTCTATTTGATGATATGAAAGAGTGGGAAAATGATAAATGGCTTTCATCACCACAAATGATATACCTTAATCAACATAAAAAGTTTATAGAATATTTTCATATAAATTATAAGGACTATCATAAAGCAACAAAAACAAGATGTACGTTAAAAGCTTTATCCGATCAATATGAGAAGGTCATTTACTTTGCCACATCACATAATAGAAATTTATATGCCCCTGCGGAAATAGAAAATACAGAAAAATTTATTATACCTGACATAACATTAATGGATATATCTCGAGCAGAGATAAAGAACGATTATGATCCTTCATTTAAAGATTGGAGATCAAATCATTTTACAGAAGAGAATCATATAAATTTATCATCTTATATAAAGAGATTGTTTAATAATGAACCTGTGAATGATATAATATTTAATAAGAATGTGATATGATATATTGGGGTATTACTTGTGGATCACATGACGGTGCTTTAGCTGTTTATGATAGTGCGAAACAAGAGGTTCTATTTGCAACCGACGCTGAAAGATTCTCTAGAAAAAAGAACGATCCTCAAATACCTTTAAGCTTGTTAGATTATGTGAGAGAAGAATATGATGTCCCGGATAAAATTTATTTTTATGAGGATCCTCGTATAAAGATTTCTCGAAGATGGTATGCTGGACAGAAGCCAGCTTGGAAACCACCTGTGTTACCACATCCTTATAATACTAAACATTATAAGATGAAGTATACCTCGCATCATAGGTCACATGCGACATATGGTTATTATACATCTCCTTTTACTGAATGTATGATATTATGTATTGATGCTATAGGAGAATGGGAAACATTAACTACTTGGTACGTTAAAGATCATAAATTTAAAAAATTATGGAACTGGAAATATCCTAAGTCTTTAGGATTAATGTATTCAGCATTGACACAGTACTCAGGTTGGAAACCCAATGAAGAAGAATATATTATGATGGGGGCTGCTGCTAGACAATCATATCCATATGATGTAGTAGTAAATAGAATTAGAGATTGTTGGGAAACAAAAAATATAACCTGGCATAAAGGATGTAATAATATTCCAGAGTGGAATGTGAAACCAGAAATACATCCTCAGGATGTACCTACTGCTGCACAACATGTTTATGAAGAAGAGTTTCGTAAAGTATTAGGCCTATTAAGTCAACATAAGTTAAATAATGGAAATATAGTATTCGTGGGAGGATGTGCTTTAAATGTTAGTGCCAATAGATTTTTATCTGATTATTTTTCTAATATCTATATACCAGCTAATCCAGGTGACTCTGGATCTGCTATTGGATGTATTCTTGCAAGAACAAGAAACCATATTAGTCCTACTCCTTATCTTGGTTATGATATACAAGGACCGTATCCGTCCAAAGAAATAATTGAACACTTGATGATCGATCGAGTGGTTGGAGTAGCAAACGGAAAATGCGAATTCGGACCACGTGCTTTAGGTAATAGAACACTCTTCGGAGATCCTACTGATAAAAAAATAAAACAAAAAATAAATGAAACAAAGGGTAGAGAACAGTTCAGACCTTTTGCTCCGATGATATTACCTGAAGACGTGGCACAGTATTTTAATGGTGGATTTCATTCACCTTATATGAGTTGCGCATTATCAGCAACAGAAGAATTTAAACAGAAATATCCTGGTGTTGTTCATTTAGATGGAACATCAAGATTACAAGTTGTTGATTCAGAACCTCATATAACATTATTAAAAATTTGGAAGGAGATAACAGGATGTCCTGTATTATTAAACACTTCCTTAAATGTAAAGGGACAACCAATTGTCAACACAAGAGAAGAAGCCGAAGCTTTCACTAAGAGAACAGGTGTTACTGTTCTTTCTTAAAATTAAAGAAAAGATTTTTGGTAAAAAGAAACAAGATTTAGATCCATTTATATATGATTGAAAAAGTATTAATCGGACCTGCAGAACGATTAAGTTTTATGTTAAGACAGCATCATCTTGATGGTATGTATGATGATAAAGAGTTGGGGTTTGATTATCAAGAACATTTGATTCGCAAATGTTTCGAAGAGAAGGGTTCTGATATTTCTGTATATTTGATATATCAGAATTTTCATAAGAGCATAGGGTTTGATGAAGATAAAATATATCCTAGAGATAGAGAACATGCTGAAGGTAAGAAGACATTATCTGAAGTAGAAGGATCTCAAGGTAGTAAAATATTAATGAGAAATAAAAACGTAAAAATTAAAAAGAGTCTTCATTGGAAACCTTTTTTGGAATATTATTGTAATCATGAATTTTGGGAAATTGAATATAATAAATTTTTAAAAACTTTACCTTACTATAAAAAAGTTTTTACTAATTTTAACTATGGACATATAAAGGATTATGAAAGTTGGAATAATTGGATGCTCTCATAGTGCTGGTGTAAGCCAAGCAGGTCTCCTTAATAAAGCAGGTGGATTTAATGCCTGGAAAGGTTGGCCTCGTCAATTAGCAAAGAAATTTCCTCAACATGAGATTCATCTATTTGCATCGCCAGGAGGTGGACAGAATAATATGGAAGCTGCTTTGAGGACTTGCCTTGTTGAAGATTATGAAATGGTGATCCTTCAATTTACAACACAACGTCAAATGTATCCTTTGACAATAGAAAGAAAATCAAAGAAGTATGATGGGTCATTAGATTCATGGTTCTATGCAGGTAATAGAGAAAACTTCTTTCTACATCAACAAAGGATGAAATGTCTTTCTATAAAGAATTATGTATTAGAACGAAAATGTGTTAAGGTCGGCCCCCATTGGGATAACCGTATGGGATTAGATCTTGATGGTACAAAAGTAAATACAAATGAATTACCCCAAGTTATATTAGATGCTCTTATAGATAATGAATACTTTAATGAGATGGCAGAGACATTTTATAATTGTCGAAATATGTATAAGAAATTATTTAAATATTTTTTCTCTATGTTATGGGTGCCTACTTATAAGCACGGTCCAACTAATAGCGATCAAGCTTTAATCGAGGTAGAAGGAAAGGTCCCGGTTTTTGTGGAAGAGTTTTTAACTGGTAAAGAATTAACAGACCAGGTGGATTGGAAAATAACTATATATGATTGGTTAGTTAAACATTATTCAAAAACAAAAAATATATCTCATCAAGATGCTAATAGAATTATATTTCATGAGTATAGAAAACACAAAGGACATTTAGGGGAAAAGCAACAACATGAAGTTTTAAATCAATATTTACTTGCTAATGGAGAATTTTACGGAGCTTTAGATGGATAAACATCTACAGTTCTTAAATCATAGTTCATTATTATTAACTACATCTAAAACTAAAATCCTATGTGATCCTTGGTTTAAAGGGACAGCTTTTAGTGATGGGTGGTCATTATTATACGATGAGTCTCATAACATCAATGAGTTAGACTTTGACTATATTTGGATGTCACATGAACACCCTGATCACTTTTCAATACCCACATTACGAGAACTGAACAAAAGTTGTACTTTTCTTTTTCAAGAAACAAAAGATAAGAAAGTAAAAAAGTATCTTGAAGAAAAAGGTCATTTAGTAATAGAGCTTAAGAATAAAGAAGAAACAAAAATTGGTGACTTAAAGATTACATCTATTGTATGTGATGGCTTTGATTCAAGCCTGTTAGTAAAATATCCTGATGATAAGGTTTTACTAAACATTAATGATGCAATGGTATTAGATGATATAGAAGTTGATAAAGTTGATTTACTTACATTTCAGTATAGCTATGCAAATTGGGCTGGTAATAAAGGTGATAAAAAAATACCTAAGTATCTTCAGAGTATAATAGATAGTAAGAATGATAAGGCAATAGCAAAGTTTAAACCAACTGCTATTATGCCATTTGCGAGTTTTGTATATTTTTCTCATGAAGAAAATTTTTACTGGAATGACAATAATTGGATAGATCATGTGTTTAACAAATATTTATTTAATGAATCTTTTCTAATATTCCCTAAACCAGATCAATCAATATCATTAAACAATCTTGAGAAAACACATTATGATCTGTCTGCTTGTGCATTTTGGAAAGACAAATATAAGAATCTAATTATAAAAGATAAAGTTAAGCCACTATCTTTAGATCAAATTGAAGATTGTTATTTGAAGTTCAATAAAAAACTAAATCAAGAAAATACTATTGATAGTGATCTCTCATTAAATATAAAAATTAATGACCTAGATAAGATTATTAAGGTTGGATTAGTAGAGACCTCATTTGAAGTAGTTGATGAAGAAGAGACGATTAGTGTCTCATCTGAAACCGCAGGCTTCTTATTTTCTCAATTATTTGCAAGAGGTACAGTATGTGTTAATTCAAGAGTGTCTTTTAATTATAAAACAGCACACAAATTCTTTTTGTTCTTTTTTATACCTTATGCAAACAATATTGGAAAATATTTTAAACAGTTTCCAAAAGATGCATATACATCAATAATGAAAACATCAGTAATGAGTGCAATTAATGGAAGTGATAACCTCGTATGAAAAAAAAACATAGACAACTTTATGATTCATGGAAATATAAAAAAGGAGGCTTAATGGAATTTAATAATCCCATTTTTCAGACCCTATTAGGGTTAGTGATTTTTTACATTGGTTTAAAAATGTTTTCGGGTGGAATGAAAAGCATGGGTAAGTTAGAACACCTTGAAGTCTTTCTTGGAAATCCTTACTATATGTTTATTGGTGGTATTGTGATGACTCTTTTGTGGCAATCTTCATCACTCTCTACTACTGCAATTATCGGATTGGTCGCGAGTGGCGCACTTCCTCTCCCCGCAGCAATCGGTGCAGTTCTTGGAGCTAACATCGGAACGACAGGTACTATATGGTTAGCAGGGATAATGGTTTCTGATGGAATGCCTCAAGGAATAACAAAACAGGTAGCCATGGTCCATACAGGAGTCAACCTGTTCATGGCAGTTCTCTTGTTACCATTTGCTCAACATATAGCTAGGTTTATATCAAGATTCTGATAAATAAATCTTTACATTGGAATTGGCTCTGGGGGTTGGATTCGAACCAACACGCCCCTCTGCAAAAGGGACAATACGTAAACAACGCATCACGTCTACCGTTTCGTCACCCCAGAGTCCGTTCTTTTATAAGATGTCCCATTTGATGCTCTGCAAGCGCATCAAGGTCTGTATATGTTTCGTCGCATTCGAAGCAACTAGCAAATCCATTTTTCTTATAAAAGTTTTCTTCATCTATCATTTCTCTTGCTTGCCTTTGTAGCTCATTTATCACGTCGTGTATTCCATGTCCACCTGGGTAGATCGGAAATACTTTATTGCTACTTTTAGGCATTACATAAGTCCTGCTCTTTTCATTCCACTAATAAGTCTCGTCATTCCTATTCCACCTCCAAACCTAGGTCTGAAGTCATGCCCCAGAAATTCATCAAGTTCTGCTTCTACTCTTTCTTCACCGAATAGATCATACAATAAACTGGCATACCCACCATCTGATATTGTATGGAATTGTTTCCTCATTTCATCAACATCGGTTGCACGTTCAGCACTACCGATTGTTTCCATGCCACCAATAATAACATCGCATTTATTAGCAAGGCTGGCAGTTTTTTTCACATCTTGTTGACCAAGTTTCATGTTCCAGAAAGGACTTGTTGATTCCGGAAAATGGGTTAAAAAGAATACATCTCCATATTCTTGATACATTTCTTCTTCATGGCCAGCATCTAATTCTTCACCAGTATATTTTGCTAATACACTTTGATACATGCCACCCGGAAAATCTAAATCTTTATATGGAGCTCTTCCATGATCACAATGAAATCCTAAATGAATTAATAAATCATTTTCCAGTTTTAATAATTCTTCAAAGTCGCCAGGAGCTTCAAATTCAAACATTGGGAAGATTAGTTCATGTCTTCCTTCTATTGAATTTTGTTCTTGCCTGTAACTTGTGCTAACACAATAACAACCTGGCAGATCAGGTTTAGTTAACAATTCATATTCTAACCACATTTGCCCTGTTTGTGGTAATGGCCATATTTGACCATTATAATTATAGGTAGCAACTGTAGTGGGATCTTCGCATGCGGCGAGGATTGATAATCTGCTTTGGGTATGTACTTCTTGAAAATTACGTGAGGAAAAAAAGGAACGGAGTTGTGAGACTACATTAGTGAAATCGGTTGGATCGATTAAACTAGTTATAATACCCTCCTTTGATAATTAAAATGTTAACCTCCTTTTATTTCACAAATCTTAATATTTATAGAATCTCTTTATTCAACAAAATTTCTAAATAATCATAGGAGGAAGTATGGTAACATATTCACATTTATCAATGATTGCTTTTGTGATATTAGGTTTATCTATGGTGAGATTAATGATTAACTATAGTTCATTAGTTGCTAAAAATTTTAATGATAGTCCAGATGATGATGTTGTGTTTTATTGGCCACATACGGCAATGAGTTTTATAACTTTTTTTACTATTATATTATTTTGGTGGACTTCTTATCCACTGAGAGATGTGAATTATTTTCCAAACGAAGGATGGAATTTATTTACATTTTTATTATATCTTTCAGTACCATTCTTATTTTTTATGGTTACTGAAGTGATCGCTCCACAAATTGAAGAACATAGAACGAAGGAAGTTAATTTAAAAGATTATTATTATAATAATCATAAGGTCATATTAGGGTTGGCAGTAATGTTACAATGCGTTCTGCTCGCAAATCTTTTTGTATTCTTTAAAGGAGAATTGCTATCATTGAAAGTGATAGGCAGAGTCATATTGATTTGTGTCATGACTCCAATGATATTCAGTATCAATAAAAGATTACATGAAATTGGTATGACAATATTTTTTCTAGGATTCATCTATACCATAATAAAGTATCATATCTATCCAGTGATATAATGAGATGCGAGGGGCCTGGGGTGTCGTCCCAGCGGCACGCTCCTCCATTCTCAAAAAAAAATCAAAAAAGATCATTAATGATATCAAAGCGATAGCGCCTAAGTCGTTGTAATCATTGATAATCATTTCTGTTGACATTTTGAGCTAGATGTGATATAATATAAGTACAGAATAAGAAAAGCGAACGAGAGAGAAACATGAGCGAATTACGAGAACAAAAATCAATCCTAGCTAAGTTGATGGCTTCCGAGAATATCACGGTCCGTCACGCTAAAGTTCCTACCGCAGGATTTGATCCTAAATCAAGAACCTTGATTCTTCCAATCCTTAAAGAGATGGAAGGAGAAGTCTATGACTTGTTTGTTTGTCATGAGGTTGGACACGCCTTATATACACCAGCAGAAGGTTGGCATAAAGTGGTTTCCGAACAAGGACCAAACTACAAAAGTTTTTTAAATATTGTCGAAGATGCCCGAATTGAAAAATTGATCAAACGCAAATATCATGGTGCAGCAAAAGCAATGCATGCAGGATATCAGGTTTTGATGCATGAACGCGATTTTATGGGACTCAAGAAATATAAGATAGATATCAATACAGCCCCTCTGATTGATAAACTCAATATACATTTCAAAGGTGGATTACGCGAAGCAGTACGATTTACTGAAGAGGAAATGTATTTCGTCCACGAGATGGAAAATCTTGAAACATGGGATGATGTAGAACAATTAACAGGTGAGCTTTGGGATTGGTGTTCAGATCGAGAAGAACAGTTACAAGAGTTCGATGAATTTCAGATGCAAATGGATACTGAAGAGGATTCAGATTGTGAGGAAGATTGTGAATGGGATGACAATGACAATATGCAAAATATTGTACCTCCATCTGAAGATAAAGAAAATCCAGAAAATGAAGAACAGGTAAGTAAAGAAGATTGTGATGCCCCAGTTGATAGCTGTCCTGAATCAACGGATGGAGACGGACCAGAAGAACAGTTGAAAGCAGATGAAGATGGAAACAAACCTGCAGATCAATCTAAAGATGAATCTCAAGAAGAAGCTAAACCGAATAATCAAGCTGGTAGATCAGAAGGTGGAGATGATGCATGGTATGATGAAGATCCTTGGAAGTGGAATAAGCCTGAACCACAATCAATTACTGATCAAGAGTTTAGAGCCCATGAAGAAGAATTAGTTCATGAAGAAGCGATCGAAATTCGATATTTTAATTCACCGAAACTGCATATCAAAAACAATGGTTTGATTGTCACTTATAAAGAGTTGATGAAAGACCACAAGATCAGAATCGAAAAGAAGGTGGCGGATTATGAAGTTGAATCACAACTTCCATTTGAATATGCACGCAAGTATTTGAAATTAGTTGATAAGGATAATAAACCAGTTGTTAATTATCTCGCAAAAGAATTTGAGATGAAGAAGAAAGCCGCGGAATATAAAAGATCACAGACTGCTAATTCCGGACTCATATCTTTATCAGATATTCACAAATACAAATATTCAGATAATATTTTCAAGAAAGTCACGATCGTTCCAGAAGGAAAGAATCACGGATTATATATGTTGTGTGATTGGTCAGGATCGATGCACGATAAGATGATTCCAACATTTATTCAGTTGTTGCAATTAGTAGACTTTTGCAGAAAGTGCGCAATCAAACATGAAGTATATGCATTCGTAGATTATGCTTATGATGAAGAAGGGAATGACGTATTAGTAAAGAAGGAACAAAGGCCTTTAGAAGATAAGATAGCTGGAAATATTTCATCTGCAGGTAATCACCGAGCAGTTCAATTAATAGAGATCTTTTCAGATAAAATGTCAGCAAAAGATTTTCGTGAGATGAGAGAACAATTGGTTGTGTCTTTACTTCGATGTGATAATGAGTTTCACCAAGCCCCTTATCAGGAAAACAAAAGAAGAGAGGCTAAGATAAAAGCAGAAGTATATGATAGAAAGCTTAAAATAATTAAAGAGACCAAGCAAGAGATTGTTTGGAATATGATGAAAGAAGAAAATCCGGAATTATCTACATGGGATTGGAGCGCGCTCTGCTCTCGATATAATTTTCCATTATCACGACTTTGTGGAACACCATTAAATTCTGCAATTATGTTTAGTATTCCAAATGCAAATAGATTCAGAAAAGATAATAGATTAGATATTGTTAATACAATTATTTTAACAGATGGCGAATCAAATTCAGCTCATAGTTATTGGAAAGAGGACGAAGGTGTCATGAGGGCTTATAACATTGAAAATCAACTGGGAGGTGATCCTGTTCGTAATAAGCTGGTAGATACTGAAACAAAAAAAGTATTTGATTGGAACCGTAGAAGTAATTGGAGTGAAACCCGTAATACACTTGAGTATTACAAATATAAAACTTTTTCGAATGTGGTTGGATTCTTCCTTTGTACTAGTGGAGATACGGCTGGTAGGATAGGATCAAGGGATATTCAATTGAAAACCGGATCAACGTTCAATCAAGAATCATATACAGTTGCAAAATCAGAATATAATAGGAACGGATTTTTTATAAGTAAGAACTTAGGATATTCAGAATTGTATGTGATCAAAGCAAATAAATCAGTTCAGACGGAAGATGAGATTGATCTTGATACTGATAAGGAATTGTCCACGGCACAGATAACACGTGCATTTAAAAAGTTTCAGAAAGGAAAACTTGAGAAGCGCGTTCTGCTTAATCGATTTGCCGAGATGGTTGCGTAAATAAACCTTGACATTTTGTCAAACTTATGGTATAATATATCATAATGAAAATAATAACGAGAGAGAGTATATTATGACACACCGAGACCAATTAGTTGAAGCCTGGAAGCAAGTACATGGAGATTCAAAAGTACTTGATAGATCTGAGGTAAATAGAATAGCCGTTGATGCGGGACTCAAAGAACCGAATCAAAATTTTCTGAGTAAAATCAGAGTAGGTCGAAATCAGTTTTCGATCGCAAATTATGGACAAGTAGCAGTAATGCCACAAGCAAAATGGGGTGATCGTTATCGTAAGCCTAAAGCAATTGACGTACGTGAAGTACAACATGAGACAGCAATTAAAAAGGTTAGCGAAGAAGTTTCATTTGTGCCTGATCATGATCCCAATTATGTTAAAGCAGGTTATTTTACAGAACTTGTAAGAATCATAAATTCCGGAATGTTCATTCCAACATTCATTACTGGTCTTTCTGGTATGGGGAAAACCAAAGAGGTTTTCGAAGCAGCAGCAAAAACTAAACGTGAATTAATTCGAGTCAATATTACAATTGAAACTGATGAAGATGATTTACTTGGACACTATACTCTTAAAGATGGTGAAACTGTTTGGGAAGACGGTCCTGTTATCGTTGCAATGGAAAGAGGAGCAATTCTTCTTCTTGATGAGATTGACCTTGCATCAAATAAGATCATGTGTCTACAACCAGTACTTGAAGGTGGAGATATCTTCTTGAAGAAGATTAACAGACTCGTTAAACCAGTACCTGGATTCAATATTATTGCGACAGCGAATACTAAAGGAAAAGGATCTGAAGATGGAAGATTCATTGGAACAAACATTCTTAATGAAGCTTTCCTTGATCGTTTCCCATTGACATTCGAACAAGATTATCCAAATGCGTCAACAGAGAAAAAGATTATTACTAAGATCCTCGCAAATTATGAAGTCAAGGATGAAACATTTGTTGATCACTTAGTACAGTGGACCGATGTAATTCGTAGGACTTATGATGACGGTGGTATTGATGAGATCATCTCAACACGTCGTTTGGTAAACATTGTTAATTCGTATATGGTATTCAGAGACAAGATGAAAGCGATCGAATTTTCGATCAATCGTTTCGATGAAGATACTAAAAATGGTTTTATGGATCTATGGAGCAAAGTGGACCCTGCAGCAACCCCCGAAACAGATGAAGAACCTGCCGAAGAAGCAAAAGAAGAATAAAAACAAAATAGTCCTTGACATTTTAAACGTTATCTTCTATAATATACAATATAAATAGATGATAACGTTTTCTGTTTATTTAATATGAAAGGAGTGAATGCAGATCGAAGTACCAATAGCTGAGTTAAGAAAGAAACGTATATTTGTTGCTACACCAATGTATGGTGGAATGTGTAGTGGAATGTATACTAAAGCTTGTTGCGACCTAGCAACTACAGCCACCAAATATCAAATCGATTTAAAATTCTTTTATCTATTCAATGAATCTTTAATTACAAGAGCACGAAATTATTGTGTTGATGAGTTCTTGAGATCTGAATATACACATCTCATGTTCATTGATGCAGATATTTGTTTCGATCCGAATTACGTTCTTACATTAGCAGCACTATGTGATAGTACGAAACCAATCGTTGGTGGAATATATCCTAAGAAGTGTATTGCTTGGGAGAAGGTTCGTAATGCTGTTGATAAAGGATTAGCTGATGATGATCCGACGATGCTTGAAAGGTTTACAGGCGATTTTGTTTTCAATCCAGTAGGAGGTCAACAAACTATTTCATTATCAGAACCAGTAGAAGCTTTGGAAATTGGAACTGGATTTATGATGCTTCAACGTGAAGTGTTAGATAAGTTCGCAAAAGAATATCCTAAGTTTCGATATAAACCAGATCATAACCGTTCAGAACACTTTGACGGTTCCAGATACATTCATGCATTCTTTGATACTATTATTGATAATGATCAATGGATGGGTGAAGGTAAATCGGAAAATTCCGATCGTTATCTATCAGAAGATTATATGTTCTGTCAATTAGCACATAAGATAGATATCAAAACTTTTCTATGTCCTTGGATGAAATTATCACATGTTGGAACATATGTATTCTCCGGTAACTTACCAGATATGGGTGCATTGGAATATGCAGCGCATGGATATGATACTGAGAGTAGACCTTTCTTAGAAGACAGAAAAAAGAAAAAGTCTTCAGAAGGCATGAATAGAAAAGAACGTAGAAAACTCGCTGCGGCAAAACGCAAAGAGGATAAGAAGTCAGGGAAACCTGATTATTCAAAAAGTCCTAACCATTTATAGGAAAACATGATTATACATAATGAGACTGTTGAATATTTAAAAAACTTTGCTGAGATTAATCAAAGCCTGGTTATCGAAAAAGGTAAAGTCATTAAGACAGTTAGTGAACAGACAAATGTAATGGCAAAAGCAGAACTCGGACAAGAGTTCCCACAAGACTTTGCGATCTATGATCTCAATAAGTTTCTGGGTGTTCTTTCTTTATTCGTTGAGCCACGATTTGAATTTAGTGAAAAATCTGTAAAAGTTCAATCAAGTGTTGATGCAAATAATTATACAGCTGGAGATCAGATAGCCGAATATCAATTTGCCAACATGTCTTTGTTTGAAAACGAAAAAAAGATTCTTGCAAAAGATATTGAGTTGCCAGAACCGGAAGCTTCATTTAAACTTGAAGAGAAGTATTTCGTTTCTATTATGAGAGCAGCTTCAGTTATGAGTCTACCAGAAATTGCTGTTATAGCAAAAGATGGAAAGATTAAATTGCAAGCAATTGATTCCAAAACATCCGTCGATAGTTATGCAGTTGACTTGGGTAATTCTGATTCTAATTTTAAAATGATTTTCAAACTTGAAAATCTTAAATTAATGAAAGGGACTTATGATGTGAGAATATCAAATAAGGGTCTCGGACATTTTAAGAACACAGAGAAAAAACTTGAGTATTGGATTGCAACTGAACAGACAATATAAGGATTATGACAGATAATATATTATGGGTTGAGGCGTATAGACCTCAAAAGGTAGCAGACTGTATTCTTTCTGATCATCTAAAGAATCCATTCCAATCATTTGTAGAAAAAGGAAATATTCCTAATCTATTATTGACTGGAGGACCTGGTGTTGGTAAAACAACAATTGCGAAAGCAATGTGTAAGGAGATTGGATCTGATTATCTTGTTGTGAATGGTTCTCAAGAATCTGGTATTGATTTATTGAGAGTCAAACTAGAAAATTATTGTAGTAGTGTTTCATTACTGGGTGGTAGAAAAGTTGTTATAATTGATGAGGCAGATTATTTAAACCCACAATCTACACAACCAGCTTTAAGAGGATTTATTGAACAGTTCTCTGAAAACTGTAGTTTTATTTTTACTTGTAATTATTTACATAGGATTATTGAACCAATTCATTCCAGATGTTCTGTAATTGAATTTAAGATAGATAAAAAGGATGCGCCTGTGATTGCTCAATCTATGTTAGATAGAGCAAAGCAAATCCTTGACGAGAATAATGTTAATTATAATGAAAAGGTTCTCGTTGAATTAATAATGAGATATTATCCAGATTTTAGAAGGACATTAAATGAATTACAACGTTATAGTGCTACAGGTGATATTGATAGTGGGGTTCTCGGTCAATTGGGCGATGCTAACTTTCTCGCTCTTATTAATGCATTAAAAGAAAAGAACTTTACAAAGGTTCGTAAATGGGTAAATGATTCAAGTCATACAGATCCAAGAAACATATATAGACAATTATATGATAACTTACATGAACATTTAACACCTAACACATTACCACCAATTATTTTATTATTGGCTGATTATCAATATAAATCTGCATTCGCAGCAGATCAACAAATCAATCTAACCGCATGCTTGATCGAAGTAATGGTTGAAGGGCAATGGCAATGAATCCATTCGATTTTGTAAAAGATATAAACTATAAGAAAAAAGATTTGTTACAAGATGATCCCGATGGTCATATAGAACGGGATTATAAACCCTTTTTAATTAATAGAACATTAAGTTTTACCTCTGATACGGCGCTTCATGCTAACGAAATGAACGTAAGACCGTTTCTAGATAACAAGCTTCAATACCACTATTTGCTAAATATCATTAGACCCAAGAACAGATTTGGTCGATGGTTAAAAGCCGAGAAGTACGAAGCCATAGATCTTATCGTTGAATATTATGGTTACTCCTTGCAAAAAGCTAGGGAAGTCGTTGATATATTCACGGATGAGGACTTACGTACTCTCAAGCAAAAATTATTTACAGGTGGATTGAAGGAGTTAAATGAGTATAGAGGTCGAAGCGCTCGTTGAAATCAAGCTGAAACAACCTGATGATTTTTTAAAAGTAAAAGAGACTTTAACAAGAATTGGTGTGGCATCCAAGAAAGATAAGACTCTATATCAGAGTTGTCACATTCTTCATAAACAAAGTCGGTATTACATAGTACATTTTAAAGAGTTGTTCATGCTAGATGGGAAACCATCTAATTTTTCAGATAATGATGCAGCACGGCGTAATACAATAGTTAATCTATTAGCAGAATGGGATTTAGTACAAATTGTGGATAACGATAAAGTTAATGACAATATTGTTCCCATTAATCAACTAAAGATTATATCGTTCAAAGAAAAGGACGAATGGAATTTAGTGGCAAAATATAATATTGGAAATAAGAAAAGTGACGACACTAAAATTGAAAGTACATAAATTATTTGATGATGTTCAAATTCCCCAATTTTCCACAAAAGGTTCAGCATGCTTTGATATACATGCATACTATAGACCTGAAGCTGGATATAAGGTTTGGAATGAAGATAAAAAAACATTTATAGAAAGAAAAGATTCTTCTATAACAATTCATCCATTTCAAAGGGCATTGATTCCAACAGGATTGATTTTAGATATCCCAAATGGATATTCAGTAAGAATACACCCTAGATCTGGAACAGCAATTAAACAGGGCATGAGCTTAATTAATTGCGAAGGCGTAATCGATTATGATTACGTAGAACCATTGTTTATTGCTTGTGTGAACCTTTCAGAAGTTCAAACAATCATTATAAATAATGGCGACAGAGTCGCTCAGGGCGAACTTGTCGAAATGACTCATTACGAAATTGAGGAGTCGTCTACTAAGCCTACTCAAAAGACTGACCGCGACGGTGGTTTTGGAAGTACTGGCAAATGAGTAGATTTAAAGTTTTAGGGCACAGTTACGACTTAGAAATATACGAAGAAGTTTTAACTGATCCTGAAAAAGGTACTATTGAATTCGACGAGGTCGGAGTGTATAGTGCCAAATCCATACTAGAGTTAGTATGGATTGTTCTTAAACATCGGTTTGAACATCTGCTCGCTGGTGAGGGATGGAGAGACTGATAATCTTGCTTTTATAAGGAGATAATATGTTATATACAAACGCCGCATCACTGTTTACAAATCCCAAACATTTACAACACTTGACTCAGTCCGCAATTGGATTAGATAATCTGTTTGAAAGAGTGTTTGGAGAATTGTCTAATTTTAATCAAAATCAAACTTCAAGTTACCCACCTTATAACTTGAAAAAAGATGGAGATGATTATATAATAGAGTTAGCAGTTGCAGGACTCAATGAAGAAGACATTACAGTGAATGTTGAAAACGGTGTATTAACCGTCGAATCAACAACAGATAAATCAGATGAAGATTTTCTTTATCAAGGGATTGCAAAGCGTTCTTTTAAACGTTGTTGGACTCTCTCTGATGATATAATTGTTAAAGAAGCAGCATTAGACGCTGGGATGTTAACAATTACAATGGAGAAGATTATTCCTGAGGAAAAGAAGGCAAAGCAGATTAAGATTGTAACAAATCAAAAGAAGCTTTCCTAATTTCGACGGGGTCGTTGAAGATAAATACTTTCTAACCAGCGACCCCATAATAGGAGTGAAAAGTGAATGAAGCTGAAGATATTAGGGTAGCACCGAACTTTACCCTACCTGAATTACTAAAAAGTTCAACAGCAGATAGAATGGGCTTAGATAATACACCTGCCACAGATCAAGTTTTAGTTAATCTTACCAATGTAGCAAATCATATTTTACAACCAGTTCGAGAAAAATTTGGACCAGTTCGTGTAAATAGTGGTTACAGAGGACCTGCTTTAAATAAGGCAGTTGGAGGATCTAAGACAAGTCAACATTGCCATGGAGAAGCAGCAGACTTTGAATGTTCAAGAGTTGGTAACGATGAGTTGGCAGAATGGGTCAGAGACAATTTAGAATTTGATCAGTTAATCTTAGAGTTCTATCAACAAGGAAAACCATCAAGTGGATGGGTTCATTGTAGTTTTAAAACAAATGGTAAAAATCGTGGAAAGATTACGACTGCTTTGAGAGTTAATGGTAAAACTCAATATAAAGAAGGACTAATCAAATGAGAGGGAGAATGGAAGATGAAACTTCTTATTTTAATTTACCTACAGTTCCTTTATACAATAGGAGCATTTACAGGTAGGTGTTGGATAGACCAACAGATATTATGGTGTTATAAAACACTAGAATCAAAGGGACATAAAGTAGAACATTATTATAGCATTCCTGAAAAACAAAATAAATGAAATTTTACACTAATGTTCATCAAATTGGTGATCATATATTAGTAAGAGGATATGAGAATGGTCAGAAGTTCGATGACCGTGTTGAATATCGGCCTACCATTTTTATACCTTCTAGAGAGAAGTCAAGTCATACAACTATTGAGGGGAAATATCTATCCCCTGTTAAACCTGGAACAATAAAAGAAACAAGAGATTTTATTCGTAGATATGAAGGTGTTGATAACTTTCAAATTTATGGAATGAATACTTATAGGTATAGTTGGATCTATGATAACTTTCCAAAAGACAAAGGTATAGAATATGATTTTGGTTTATTGTCAATCGCGTCTATTGATATTGAGGTTGGTTCAGAACATGGCTTTCCTGATCCTATATCTGCAATTGAAGAAATACAAGCAATCACCGTTGGTAATAATGGGAAGTATTATGTTTTCGGTTGTGGGGATTATAAAGCCCATGAAGATAACATAGAATATTTTCAATGTTCTGATGAGAATCATTTACTTCAAGAGTTTCTTGGCTTCTGGGAAAAGCTAGCTCCAGATATTATTACAGGTTGGAATATTCAAGGCTTTGATATTCCTTATTTGTATAATCGCATAGTCAGGTTATATGAAGTTAAAGAAGCCCGCAGGCTATCTCCGTGGAGGTTAATACATGAGCGAGTTACTCAGTTTCGTGGAAAAGATGTTACTTTTCATGATATTATTGGCATTTCTGTTATTGACTATATTGACGTTTACAGACGTAATAGTCCCCCTGCTGAATCTTATCGGCTCGATTACATCGCATCAATAGAACTAGGAGAAAGAAAATTATCATTTGAAGAGTATGGTAATCTCTATACATTATATAAAGAAAACTTCCAACTGTTCATTGAATATAATATTAAAGACGTACAATTAGTTGAGCGATTAGAAGAAAAGAAAAAGTTAATCGAAATGGTAGTCGCTCTTGCATATGAAGCAAAAGTAAATTATCAAGATACATTTGGAATGGTTATGATGTGGGAAGTGATTCTCGCAAACGATTTAATGAATAGAAATATTGTTGTCCCACCAAAGAAAGATAATACAAAGAATAAAGCTTATGTAGGTGCGTATGTAAAGGAAGTACAAACAGGTATGCATAATTGGGTTGTTAGCTTCGATTTAAACAGCCTATATCCTCATTTAATTATGCAATACAATGTTAGTCCTGAAACTATTTTAACAGGTATTACACAGCAATGTGGCATTGATAACCTATTAAATAAGAAGATCGATTTAGATAAGTTCTATGAAAAAGATATTACTATTGCAGCAAGTGGTCAAGCATTCAGAAAAGACACACAAGGATTCTTGCCTAGATTAATGCAAGAGAAGTATAATAATCGTGTCATCTTTAAAAAGAAGATGATTGAAGCAAAGAAGAAGTTAGAAAAAGAAACAGATCCAAAGAAGATTGATAAACTGCAGAAGGAAGCAGATTCGTTTGGTAATAAGCAGACCGCCATGAAGTTAATGCTTAATAGTGTTTATGGCGCTTTCGGTAATCCATATTTTAGATTTTATGATTTAAGAATTTCTGAGGCAATTACATTAGGAGGGCAGCTCAGTATCAGATGGGCGGAAACCACTGTCAATAATTATCTCAATCAAATATTGGAAACAAAGGAGGTTGATTATGTATTGGCATCGGATACTGACTCCCTCTATATTACTTTGGATGCTTTAGTTAAAAAGGTATTCCCAGAGGATGTGGAGACAACAAAGGTTATTGATTTTCTAGATAAGGTTTGTGAAGAGAAGATAACAAAGATAATTGATACAGGATATGCTGATTTAGCAAAGTATATGAATGCTTATGATCAGAAGATGTTTATGAAAAGAGAATGTCTTGCTGATAAAGGAATATGGACTGGTAAGAAACATTATATTTTAAATGTTCATGATAATGAAGGTGTTCGATATACAAATCCTCGAATTAAAGTTATGGGAATTGAATCTGTTAAATCTTCAACACCAACATCTTGTAGAGATAAATTAAAAAAGTCTTTTGATATTATCATTAATAAAGATGAATTAGCCATACAACAATTTATTGCGGATTTTAGAACACAGTTTGAAAAAGAACCTATCGAGAATATTGCATTTCCTAGATCTGTAAAAGGAATTGAAAAGTATAATGGTGGACATACTTTATATGCTAAAGGAACACCGATACATGTGAAAGCAACACGTTTATATAATCATTTTTTAAAAGAGAAAAAGTTACAAAATAAACATCCTTTAATTCAAGAGGGTGAGAAGATTAAGTTCGTTTATTTAAAACAACCTAACCCTATTAGGGATAGTGTGATAGCCATGATGGAGGGGCTACCTGAAGAGTTTGGTCTCCATGATTACATTGATTATGAGAAGCAATTTGAGAAATCATTTAGGGGACCATTGAATGAAATACTGAAAGTAATTGGTTGGTCACCAGAGAAGGTAAGTTCTTTGGAAGCGTTTTTTGTTTGATAAATACTTAATAGTGGAGATTTGTTATGAATAAATTATGGTACACTTGGCAGGAAATGTGTCTTGATGTTAATCAACTCTGTAGAGAGATTACATTAGATAACTTTACGCCGGACGTGATCGTGGGTTTAAGTAGGGGAGGTCTAACGCCTGGCGTTATGATGTCTCATTGGTTAAAAAAACCTTTTAAGCCCGTGAAGAGCTCTCTTAGAGATTTTCCAGAATGGGAAGATTATCTTCCTAGAAAATCAGATGAGAGGGTTTTAATAGTAGATGACATATGCGATAGTGGTGAAACGTTTGAACGTATATCATCTTTTATTAAGGGCCCAAGAAAGGATCAGCCCTTAGAAATCAGTTGTGATGTAAAATTTGCATCCCTCTGGTGGAATAATGAAGTTAAATTCGAACCTCATTATTACGTAAGGGAGGTAGCAAAAGATACCGAGAATCTCTGGATTCATTTTCCATGGGAATCATGGTGGTCTGCGCCTCTTACTTTTCAAAACAATTTAAAAGGATAATTTATGTTAGATAACGTGCTCGGTTGGATTAGAGGTATAACCGAATTAGGTCTTGCAATAATTGCTCTTGGCGTTGTTCTTCAAGTAATTTTTGGTGCAGCTGTACCATTTCTCGGAATGGATATCGTGGGTTCAGTAGTGTCACTCGTAAAACAATTAGGTGCAGAAGGATTAATCGGCCTAGTTTCAATATGGGTACTTTGGGGAATCTACTCTAAGAGGTAAGATAACTAAAAAATAAAAGGCCTCTTCGGGGGCCTTTTTATACGCGAGAGCGGTGAAGGGGTTGGAAGACCCGTTAATGATGAGCGAGAGAGATTAACACACACTTTTCTTGGAAGGAGAAAAATGAAAAAATTAATTTCAATTTTTATAATTTTGGTTGCAGGTGCAACCTTATTTGGTATTACGGCAGTTAGTAAAAAATTGCCTTCAGTTGGTTATGTTCTAGTGGGACCAAAAAACGATGGCGGATGGTCAATGAGACATTATCATGGATTCATGTCATTAAAAAAACATGGTTATAACGTAGCTGGTGTCGAAATGGTACCAGAATCAGAATCAACAAAAGTATTTCGTAAACTTGCCAGAAAACATGATATTGTCTTTGCAACTTCATTCGGTTATATGGATGGAATGGTAAAAGCTGCAACGAAAGACCCAGATACAATTTTCATGCATGCCACAGGTTACAAGGGTAATGATACAAATATGGACAACTACGTTTGTCACTCATTTCAAGCACGATACCTAACAGGGATTGCGGCTGGAATGTTGACAAAGACAAATAAGATTGGTGTAGTTGGCTCACACCCTATTCCTGAAATTATTCGTAATATTAATGCACTTACACTTGGTGCACAAACAGTAAATCCTGATATTGAAGTTTCTATAGTATGGATAAATTCTTGGTTTGATCCACCTAAAGATATGGATGCGGCCAAGGCTCTTCTTGATGCAGGAAATGATATACTCTATACAACAACCGATTCACCTAGTGTAGTTGCTCTTGCTCAACAAGCATGGAAAACTAATGGTAAAGAAGTTTGGAGTATGGGTAATGATGCACCTATGGGAAGTAACGGCCCAGACCGATACATCACAGGAATGATGTTCAACTGGAATGTTCTTTACAAACATATCGTTGACCAACTTGCAGCTGGAAAACTCAAAATGAACCAGAGATGGAATTGGGGCTTACAAGAAAATTGTGTAGGTCTATCTCCATGGGGTAAGAATGTTCCGGGTGAAGTTGTTAATAAAGTTGAAACCGTCAAGATGCAATGGATTCAAGATGATCTGGATACATTCTTTCCTTTTGATCAAGGAATCACAAAAGCTGATGGAAGCACAGTTGGTAAAGGTGAAATTGCTAGACCTCAAATAGAAACTATGCAATATTTTGTTAAAGGGGTTGTTTCCCGATTTCCCTCAAAATAATATAATGAAAGGTATATATGGAAGGCTTATTTGAAAGCATTCTGACCGCAGTAGCGGTTGTTATTAATGGTATCCCTCAGGGAATTTTGGCGTTAAGCTTTGGCTTCGCAGCTTTTCCTACGGCAATAGCATTTGTAATTGGTATCATTGGTTCGGCATTCTTTATGTCTGTCGCAACTATATCCTTTCAAGCAGAAACAATCACGTTAGCTGGTACTCTAGGTAATAATATAAAAGAAAGACTTTCTCTTATATTTTGGGGTGCCACCCTACTGTTGATTCCCTCTTTGCTTGGAATGAATGAAGCGTTAGTTAATTTTATTGGTCCCCTAGTTGTCACATCAATGATGGCTGGAGTGGGTATTATGTTAGCGAATGTTTCTGTAGATTTGTTTAAGTCAGAAAAATGGACAGGAGGAGTATCTTTAATTAGTGCTTTACTTGCTTGGTTTTGGACTAAAGACTTAGCACAAACAATTATATGGTCCGTGAGTTTATCTACACTTTTTTATGTTGCATTAAAGTTTTATGCTCCATTACGCGAAAAGTTAGGTGTCGTACTAGAAGAAATTGTAGTAGACAGCTCACGCGAAAAGTTTACAACGGGCAACATTGAGTGGAAGTTTTGGACTAATAGAAACATCGTTATTGGTGCTTTATCATTAGCATGTTTAAACATTGGGGCCAATATTTCATTTGGTAAAATTACTGGAAGTATTGCAGGGACTAATACAAATATAGATCATCTTGCAATTTATTCTAGTCTTGCAGATATGGGCTCAGCATTCTTTGGTGGTGGTCCAGTTGAAGCGATAATTTCTGGAACTGCGGCCGCACCTATGCCAATAGTTGCATCTTGTATTATGATGGGAATTATGGCAGTTATTCTATTAAGCAAAGCATTGCCTTTGATCGGGCAGTATGTACATAGAGCATCTATTGCAGGTTTTCTTTTTGTATTAGGTGTATTCGTTACCTTTGCTACAAATATTGCTGGTGCTATTAGCATTGGTGGAACCTTTGCTGGACCATATGGATTTGGAGCAGCAGGAATGGTAATTGGCGCTGCAGCATTTGTAACTGCAAAATTTAATCCTTTTTATGGTTTGCTTGCAGGATTTGCTACAAGCCTAATCATGATGGGGGCTTAATATGGCTTGGGGAGAACCTTTTACAGATGAGTTCTACGAATTAAAAGTCGCAGGACTTACACGTAAGTTACCCAAAGTCAAAATCAATGACGAGCTCGCTATTGCGAGCTTTGTCATATTGGGTGATACAGAATTAATAGAAGAATGTGCTGAAGCAATGATTCTTCTGAATAATTTTCCAAAGAAAGATGAAATTGATATTTTTTGTACACCAGAAGCAAAGGGAATACCGTTGGTACATACCATTGCAAGAAGGTTAGAAAAAGATTATGTCATTGCAAGAAAATCTATCAAAGGATATATGAATGATCCTATGATAGAAAAAGTTCAATCTATCACTACAATCGGCGCACAAACACTTGTCCTTGATAGGAGTGATGTTAAGAAATTAGAAGGAAAGAGAGTAGGTATTATTGATGATGTAGTATCTACAGGGGGCTCTTTGATAGGACTTCAGACAATGTTAGAAAAAATTGATTGTTCTATTGTATGTAAAGCAGCTGTTTTATTGGAAGAGGCTGGATATGCCAAAGGTGATATACTTTATTTAGAAAAACTCCCAATTTTTAAACCAGATGATTCCGATAATTGATTTGAAAAGTGATACTTGCGAAGCGCAGATGTATGACGCTTATACAACTGTGGGATTCGCAGTATTCACTAATGTTTATGATGAGTGGCTATCAGAATTTCAAGACTGGAAGCAACTCATGGACGAGTTCTTCCAACTACCATTAGATGTGAAAAAGAAATATGTATATAATGGAGTAAAGGGTTCCTCAACATGTCGTGCCGGCTGGGGCGAGATGGGTTATATTCAGAGTCGAGATGGTGATTCGAAAGAATCATATAATTGGATTGAACCAGCAAGAATGCAAGAACAATATTGGCCTACAGAAATTCCAGAGTTTAAACCATTAGCTCAATCTATCCTTCAGATCTCTCAACGTCTTTCTTATCAATTTTTCAATAAGTTTGAAAGTATGTTCAAACATAAAAAAGGATATTTAATAGATAAGCATACGAATGGTTATGTTAATATGAGAATGCTTCATTATCCAGCGCACAAGAAGCAAGAGGATCACGAGTTCGGAGGAGAACATACTGATTATGGTTCTATCACTTTACTCTTTCGTTTCGATGATGTTGGAGGTTTACAAGTACAGGATAGAAAAACAGATGAATGGATTGATGCTCCTGTAGTGAAAAATTCAATAGTATTAAACATTGGAGATATGTTTCAAAGATGGTCTAATGATACGTTAAAATCAACTAATCATAGAGTTGTTAATACAGTTCATACAAACTCTAGATATTCAATGCCGTATTTTGTAGATCCCGGTAGAGATGTATTAATTAAGAATTTCACAGATGAACCAGATAAACATTTACCAATTTCTACCGATGAATATTTTAAACAGACACTAGCTCTACACAATGTTGAACAGAGTTGGGAACAACAGATTAATTAAAAAGGAAAATATGTTACCAGTATTATTATTTAATGTGATTTCAGGACTTGTTATGGACAAAGCTCAAGACCTTGCGAAAGAACACGTGGAAGCAATGATTGATAGTATCATTCCAGATGATGCAAAAGAAGAGTTAGATGATCTCGTTAAATCAGATCCTACTCACATGTTTGAAACAGCAAAAGATGCTTTAGTAGGTGCAGTCGAAGGAAAGCTTCCTATACCATTAAAAGATGGAACTATTAAACCTATAGAACTTATTATTAAAGTGAAATTCGATCCTACCACTATGGATTTAGATATCGAAAAAGCTTGACATTTGTTTTAACCTGTGGTATAATATATAATGATTAAAGTGAAAGGATTAAATGAGTTATTTTGATGAAATGTTGAAAGTAGCGAACAACACTTATGGTTCAAAAGTGAGTGATGGTGTTGAAGCTGGAGATGTCGAAAGTTATATCGACACAGGATCATACATATTAAATGGATTATTATCTGGGAGTATCTATGGAGGATTACCTTCTAATAAAATCACTGCGTTCGCTGGTGAAAGTTCTACAGGAAAAACTTTCTTTGTCTTGGGTTGTGTCAGACAGTTTCTTGCAGATAATCCTAGCGGCGGTGTTATTTACTTTGAGTCTGAATCCGCTTTAACAAAACAGATGATAGAATCAAGAGGAATTGATTCTAACCGAATGATTATCCTGCCCGTTGCAACAGTTCAAGAATTTAGAACACAAGCAACAAAAATTTTAGAAAAACATTTAGAAGAATCTGAAAAAGATCGACCACCAATGATGTTATGTTTAGATTCATTAGGTAATCTTTCTACCTCTAAAGAGATGGAAGATGTTAGCGATGGTAAAGAGACCAGAGATATGACCAGAGCTCAAATGGTTAAAGGAACATTTAGAGTTCTTACTTTGTTAGGAGGTAAAGCAAAGGTTCCTCTTGTTGTTACTAATCACACATATGATCAAATAGGGACACTGTTTCCTCAAAAGATTATGGGTGGTGGAACCGGTCTCCATTATGCCGCATCTAGCATAGTATTCCTGTCTAAGAAGAAAGAAAAGGATGGGACTGAGGTAATTGGTAATATAGTCCATTGTAGAAATTTTAAATCTCGGCTCACTAAAGAGAATAAGATGATTGATGTTCTTCTTACTTATAAAGAAGGATTAAATCGTTATTATGGTTTAGCAGAATTAGCTGAGAAGTATGGAATCTTTAAAAAGGTTTCTACTAGATTAGAAATGCCAGATGGTGAAAAAGTTTTCTTGAAATCAATTCTAAAAAATCCTACTAAGTATTTTACCAAAGAGATTTTAGATAAAATAGATGCAGTAGCCCATAAAGAATTTCTTTATGGTGAAGTCGGTCTTGAAGAAGAAGCAGCAGAGGAAGAGGATGTCGAACGAACTGACTAAAGAAGATTATGTTAGGATTAATACTTATTATAGATTAGTCCCTCATCCAGAATATCCTGATGATATTGCTAATCAATGCATAGAGATGACAACCGGACCTTTTAAAGGTGTCATTTATAAGTATGGTAAATTTCAAGTAGCCCCGCCAGATGCAGAAGATGAAAGTACTGCAAAGTATGAATATGATGTAATACTAGTTCCACCTGAATTAGAAGGAGTTGAACACTCTGATGAAGAAGGTGAAGAATTTGAATTTATGATTGGTGAAATATTAGTGAAATTATTATGGGACAGATATTTAGAACAAGACAACGCAGAAATGACAAACCCAATAACCTTTGTGGAGGACGATGAATCAACGGATAGAGCACCTAATACTATCTCATTTGATACACAATGAACCTTTTTCCCGAAAGGTTTCCCCTTATATAAGGCAAGAATATTTTGATGATAATTCAGAAAAACTTATCTTCAAACAAGTACAAGACTATATTGTTAAACATAATAGTCTACCTACAAAGCAAAGTCTTCTAATTGATTTAGATCAACAAGAAGGTTTGCATGAGAATGAATATCAAAAAGCTACAGAAATAATTAATACCTTAGATAAACCTGAGGATAAAGATGTAACTGCTTGGCTTATTGAACAATCAGAAACCTTCTGCCAAGATAAGGCAATTTATAATGCGGTTGTTGATGCAATTGCTATTTTAGAAGGTAACGAAAATAAATCAAATTTACAAAAAGGTGCTATTCCATCTTTATTGTCAGATGCGTTAGCAGTATCATTTGATCCCCATGTAGGTCATGATTTTATTGAAGATGCAAATGAAAGATTTGATTTTTATCATAGAATCGAAGAGAAGATTGAATTCGATCTTGAAATGTTTAATAAGATCACTAAAGGAGGGTTACCTAACAAAACCCTTAATATATGTCTTGCTGGAACTGGTGTCGGTAAGTCTCTTTTTATGTGCCATCATGCTGCTAGTTGTTTATCCATAAACAAGAATGTTCTTTATATTACTTTGGAAATGGCTGAAGAAAGGATCGCTGAAAGAATAGATGCAAATCTTTTAGATATACCTATTAGTCAATTAGAAGAACTTTCAAGGGATATGTATCAAAAGAAAATTGATAAGATAAATGCAAAGACTAAGGGTAAAATTATTATTAAGGAATACCCCACTGCTGCAGCAAGTGCAATGCATTTTAAAAATCTTTTATCAGAATTAAAGTTGAAACGTAATTTTACTCCTGATATAATATTCATAGATTATTTGAATATATGTTCAAGTGCAAGAATCAGAACAGGAGCAAACGTAAATTCGTATACTTATATTAAATCAATTGCTGAAGAGTTAAGAGGATTAGCGGTAGAATTTAATGTTCCCATTGTATCCGCGACGCAGACCACAAGATCAGGTTTTACAAGTACAGATATTGGATTAGAAGATACTTCTGAAAGTTTTGGTTTACCAGCAACTGCTGATTTTATGTTTGCTATAATATCCTCTGATGAAATGGAAGAATTAAATCAATTACTTGTAAAACAATTAAAGAATAGATATAATGATCCCACATCTTATAAGAAGTTTATTATAGGTATAGACAGATCTAAGATGAGATTATATGACGTAGAACAAAAGGCCCAAGATGATATTGCAGATAGTGGGCAAGATGATGAACCATTATTTGATCAATCCACCGGCAATAGAATGCGCAATAAAGTAGACTTTGGTACTTTTCAATATGAATGATTTAGATTTTGTTAAAAATTCATTAGGATGTATAAACGAAGCCTTTAAAGAATTTAAGAGTTCTTATAATACATTGGAATTCGGCTTCCGGAAACCTATTTCTCATTGGCATGTCTGCGCCAACAGAATGGAAGAAATATTAGAAGAAGAATTAGATTTTTCTTGTTATGTTACTATACGAAAAGATAGAAGCCATGCTTTATATGAAATGACCTTTGATGGAGCCGCTAATGTTCCCGAAGAACATATTTCAGAATCTGAATTAGAAATAACAATTAACTTATCACCAGAATTTTATACGCAACAACTATCTATTCCGGACGATACTTGGGAAAACTATAAACAACAACTTACCCTCACTTTCATTCATGAATTAACACATTCTTTACAATTAGATGACGGCAAAAAGAAAAAAGATAATGATTATTTTTCAAGCCCATTTGAAATAGATGCGTATAGTTCTGAACTCGCCTTTGATATGTTTCTTTATAATAAAGAAGAAAAAACTTGCGATTCGTATGCAAGGTATGCTACAATAGATTCTAAGGTTTCTAATAAAATGAAAACCTTGGCAAAAGAGAAATATCAGTATCTTAAAAATACTAAATAGAGTATAATTCTAATAATTGGAGAAGAATGGATTATACGGTAGAGAAAAAATGAAAACATATACAACTTTCATGGCTCCAATTGAAACTAAATCGGAAATTAGAACCCTTTTAGAGAGAGTAACACCAGAACTTAAAAAACAAGTGCTTGATCAAATCGAAATGATTGACAAGGACGAGGTGTTAAAAAATGTATTAGAGGCCATTCAAAAAGATGTGATGGGCAACATGCTAAGAGTGAAAGCAGCTGACGCCAAAATCACTATGAATGTAGATCTGTTTATTGATTCTATAATATCTATAATTAATAAAACAGGTGATAGTGCAGAAGACCAAGTTACTTTTCTTAAAGACCTACTTGATGGCAAAGTAATAGATTGTATCAAAATGGTCAAAGATAGTTTGAATAAAGTAGTTAAAATGGATTCATATGTTAAGACAAAGAGTCCATTATGGTCCAAGGTTAAAGATAAATTAATCGCTTTAGATATAAAAATTGATAATCAAAATATAGGTCCTGGTGAAATTCTTTATATAATATCAACACCAGGAGGCAAAAAAGGCGATGAAGAGAATAAAGGTGATTGTTGGTTAGCACAAGGTGTTAATGTTGAATTAAAGAAAGATGGAGGAACCTTTTCAAAACCAACTAAATTTGCTGATGCCAGATTAGCATGGATTAATGCATTTAAAGACTTAGGAAGAGATTTAAGTGGTGCAGATGCAGATACAATGGGCCTTGGTGGAACAAGTATATACGGCGAATCAAATAAAGGTGGTGGTATAGCTAATGCATTATCCATAGGAAGTAAAGACTATACAACATTGTATATGGATAACAAAGGCGTTACTCAAAGACTAGCAGACAAAGCCTGTGAATCATTATATGCTAAAGTTTGTGCTATAGCTTGTCCTAATAACGGCGCGCTTCCATATACATTTAATAAAACAGTAAAAAATGGATTAACTGACCCTAATGAATTTGTAAGACAATGGAATGCTAATGCCTTACATGATTATAAAGTACATGGTTGGGATTACTTAACATTATTTAATGCTGATTCAGGTGATACAATTTCATTTATGAGTGCACAGGATTTATATAAGTCTAAACAATGGAATGTGGGTTCTGAATGGATGTTAAGATGGACTGGAGGCGGAGGTTTCGGAGGTACTGGGTCTTCAACAAGAGTTTATGCTGGCACATTTAAAAATATAGCTACATATGATCCTGGTGATACCGATTTTGAGAAAAAGGTAGCAGAAAAAAATAATATAAGAAAAGCTTTAGAGCACGCTTTCGGACAATTAAGCAACAAGAAAAATTCAGGAAAAATAAAAGCGGCATTTAGTAAAGCTAATGATTTAAAAGGTCCTATGAACGATCTTTCAAAGAATAACGAACCTAAAGATTTTAAACCTCTTGTAGGTCAAATAGGACAAAAAATAAGTGACTATTTTCAGGCTAAGAATGAACTTAATTTTGGGAGAGATAAATCAGATAGAGATCTAGGAAAAAGCTTCGCGGATATGAAACGGAAATTGGGAGTAAGGTGAAACAATATAAACAATTTCTTACTGAAGCTTCTGGAAAAAATCTTCATATGGAACATCTCGAAGATGAGGTGTTAAATGGTGGGGTTAATGGTACTAGAGGTGCTATTGATTTTTTAAGATCTTTAAGAAACATGTTAGCCGGTCATAATAAAGAAGCAGTTAATGTTACTGTTAAATGGGATGGTGCTCCTGCTATATGCGCCGGTATTCATCCTAATGGAAAATTCTTTGTTGATTATAAGTCAATGAGACGTCCATGTTTTATTCAAGCCGATGTTGATGAACATTTCAGTGGTGGCCCCCTTCATTCTAAAATGAGTGCTTTATTAGAACATTTACCTAAGTTAAAGATTCCAGGTAATATTTTTCAAGGTGATGTTCTTTGGACAGAGGATAAAGATAAGAAGATACAGACAATTGATAAGGAAAGACAGATTACGTTTACACCTAATACGATAACTTATGCCGTTCCTTTAAATACAGAATTAGCAAATGCCATAATTAGAGCAAAGATTGGAATTGTTTTTCATACAACATACAGAACAGCGGGACAAGAAGACTTAGCAGATTTGAAAGCCGAGTTTGGTGCAGATGTAAATCAATGGACATCACATAAGGATGTTTGGGCTGTTAATGCGGACTTTACAGATGTAAGTGGAACAGCAACATTTACAAAGGCAGATGAAAAGAAAGTAACAGATATGTTATCTCAGTTAGGAAAAGATTTTAATAAAGTCAATGGTCGTTTTCTTGATGGTATCAAAGATGATAATATATTAAAAGTTCATATTAAGACCTATATAAATTCTAAAGTCAGAGAAGGTGAATTTATAGAAGAAAGGTTAGCAAGAGATTGTGTAAAATTTATTAAAGCTAAGTTAGATAAGGATGTTGCAAAGTTAAAATCAGAAAAAGGTCGTACACGAAAACAAATGACTGTTGATGAATACTTAAAGAAATTAAATGGTAATATAGATCAGATAGGTACTGTTTTTCGTATAATGGCTTTAATAAATAATATTAAGCTATATATTGTAGAGAAATTAGAAGAGGTAAAAGGTTTAACTTCTACCTTTATTAAAACCTCAACAGGTTATAAAGTAACAAAACCAGAAGGGTTTGTTGCTATTGACTCATTTGATTCTGGTAAGGGATTAAAATTAGTTAACAGAATGGAATTTAGTAGAATAAATTTTACCGCAGAAAAGGATTGGGACCAATGAAAAATTACAAAGAATTCTCAAAGCGCGACCTGAAAGAATCTAAGTATTCTGATCAGTTGATTGATGCATTACGTGATTGCATTGATTCCGCGCCTGATAGAACTAAAAATAAACTAGCACAAGTATATGAGGACTATGTTCATAAGTTTATGAGACGTCCACAAAAATTACCATATATGTTACAAGGGTTCTTAGATGCTATCGAAGAAGGTACCGATGCAAGAATAGAATGGAAGGGTGGCGGAGATAGGAGCGACTGGTGAAAACATATAAAGAATATACAGAATCTCCAGTTAATGAAGTTGATTCATCCGGCATAGATATGTATGATAATAAAAGAAAAGAATCAGAGAGGAAGAAGAAGGCTCGGGAAACTCCTTCTTCTCCAGAAACTCAAGCTAAGCTTAAAAAGGTAAGAGCAGGGGAAACTGTTGATGAATATGTGGGATCAGTAGAGTATAAGAAAAGAATGAAGAAAAAGGGTTATCCCGAACATAAGAAAGACAGGTCTTCTGGTTATGTTGAAGATATTAAGAAGACTTTCGCTGAAATTACAACTGGTCTTTTAAACCGCGCCGCAGGTGCAGCAAAGAAGGATGCCGCAACACAAAGAGACGCGCAAGATTGGGCGACGAGAGTGAAAGGTAAAGGACATGCTTTTGGTGCTGCAGAAGCCGGCAAAAAAGCAGCAAAGAGAGAGAAACAAGCTGGAAAATTCAGTGCTGCCGCCGATGTCAAACAACGGAATACAGCCTTTAAAAAGGAAGGTGTCATGACTGGATATGTTGATGAACTTTCAAAAGGCTTATTACAACGCGCGCAACAATCAGCTAAAGCGAAAGCTGGACAACAAAGAGCCGTATCGGCTAAAGCCGCTTCAAGAGTTGGTGACACTAGTCAACCACCAGGACAAAATCTTAAATCGAAACGTGCAGATTTCAAAGCAGCAAAAAAAGATTATCAAGCATTTAAATTTAAGAAAGCAGCAGACAAGAAAGAAGAGGAATAATGTCTAAAGATAAACATGATTATTTTGGTGAAGGCCCATTTTCAGGACCACAAAGCGATCTAGTCGCTTCGGTTATGAGAATAGCAGAAAAAGCAGAAAAAGAAAAGCCTGAAGAAGAAGAAGTAAAAGGTTTTGAAAAAATGTCTAACGACAAATTAAATCAGTCTGTTAAAGACGCATATCTCGATAAGGTTCGAGGGGGAATGTGATTTCATTTACTCAATTACGGGAAGGGTCGTTAAAAACAGCAGTATTTGCTTTTGGTCGGTTTAATCCTCCCACAATTGGACACGAGATTCTAGTTAATAAAGTAACTACAGTTGCTAAACGCAATCGTGGTGATGCTTTTATATTTCCTAGTTCCACACAAGATTCTAAAAAGAATCCATTAGATTATAAAGAAAAGATTAAATGGATGAAAAAAATGTTTAAACCGAAAGGCGAAGACATTTTTAAGTATTCCGAAGATCAACCTAAAGAAGTACTGAAATCTCTTTCATTATTACATGATGAAGGATATGAAGAAGTTATTATGGTTGTAGGAAGTGATAGAGTAAATCAATTTAAAAAACTATTGCCTCAATATAATGGTGTTGATGGTAAAACACATGGTTTTTATGATTTCAAAAAAATAGAAATAGAAAGCGCTGGTGAAAGAGATCCAGATGCAGATGATGCTACAGGAATGTCAGCATCTAAATTAAGATCACTTGCTGTTGATGGTGATTTTGATAAGTTTAAAGAAGGGTTACCAGATATCTTATCTGATAAAGATAAACGTTCATTATATCAATCATTACGAAAAGGTATGAGACTATCCGTTATTGAATCCCAAATGAAAGAAAAATTGGGTCCTGGTGCACCAATTGGAAAAATGAAAAATAGTGTATCGGATCCTAAAAAGGCAATGGGAAAATTTGTATCTAAAACTGCTCCACCAAGAGCAAACGATGATGCAGGAATAGATGATATAATGCAAAAAGCAGATTCAGGAGTTAAACCATCGAGCCCATCTACTAAAATAAAAAATAAGCAGACGCAGTTAAAGCCACCATCGTCTTCATCAGTAGATAAAGAATCATTATGTATGGATAAACTATATTATGAAGATGATGTTTATCATTTAGAAACTGAAACGAAAGAATTATTTAAGTATTTGGAACAATTCGCTACAACTAAACCCAAACAAGAATATTATAAACGTGCTTTAAAAGAAACAGAAGAATTTTGGAGTAAATATGAAATGGCATTCGGTGGATCTGTTAAAGTGGCACTATGGGAAATATCCCGATTAAGAGAACATACAAAGAAAGCTGCTGATTTTATTACATTGTTAGGTGAAGATGTTGATTATAACGTAGCAAACCTTTCTTATATGAATGAACGAATAGATGAATTGCCTACAAATAACATAGATATTAATAAACCAGTAAGTTCTAAATTACAAGAAATACTTGGTTTAAAGGAATGGCACAAGGATAGAGCCAAAGAAGGTCAACAGTTAGAAATCGGAACCGATAAATATAGACAGTACCTTGTAGATTTGACTCCGGGAGAGGAGTTTAAATCAGAACAAAATAAAAAACGCGAACAACAAGCGGAAAGAGTCAGTAAGATGATTTCCAAAATTATTGCCAACAGGAGCAAATAATGGATTGGTCAAAATATTATCCCGCGAATTACTCGGCGATAACAGAAGCAGACATTGAGATGATAAGGGAGAAACGAAAGTTAGAAACTCCTGTTGAAGACAATACTAATGATGAGCCAGATGACGGCGAAGGAATGGATAAAGTCCAACCTAAAGCGCTAAAGAAAAAGTTTGATAAACGTAAAGATAAAGATATCGACAATGATGGCGATACAGATGATTCTGATGAAGTTATTCACGCTAAAAGAAAAGCTATTGGTAAAAATATTGCTAAGCAAGATGAATCTAAAGGCGAAATGTGTCCGGAAGAGTGTTGTGGTGTACCAGTTAGTGAATGTACATGTCCACCAGATTGTCCACATTGTGATTGTAATGCTATTAATGAAATGTCTAAGGATGAATATAAAGATGATAATATGAAAAGACAACAGGCGAAGAAGAAAAAGAAAGATGAGCCTGAAGAAACAGAATTTTCCAAACAACAGGATACAGTTACAGATATGGAATCAGTCTCTCATGGAAAACCAGGAGTAATTGATATCTATAAAGAAACATTAGCATTAGCAAAAGTAACAAGAGGTAGAGATAAGTTGTCTCTTGAAGGCGCAGCCAAGTTAATAAAGCAACGTTCTTATGATAAGTTAGCACCTTACTTAGATAGTATGGAAGAAGAGCCACGACAATCTGTTTTAATGATCTTAATGAATGATCAAAAGATTGCAGATAAAGTCATGAGGAAGATGAAGACAGAAAAGTATCATGGTTGGTTGATGTCTGAAATGCATCAGAAGTATGATGGCCTTACATGGGCAGAGATTGGGGAACGTTTAATTAGAACACCAGAACGTAGATTAGTTTCTCTTGCATATGCTACTAAGATGGGAACAATTGATGCACCTTCACCTGAAGTCCAAAAATTAGCAGATGATTGTTCGTTGGAAGATTTAGAAAAAGCAGCCGGGGAAATTATCGGTGAAGATGATGAACTAGAAGAGGCAAAATCAGATGCGGAAAAGATTGCTGATAAACAAGCTAGCAATAATAAGATAAAACAAAAGTCATCTAATCAGGACAATCAGGCAGACGCAAAAAAAGCAGATAAAGCTCGTGAAACACAAGCTAATACAAATGATAAAGAACAGGAAAAACGACAGGCTCAATCAGATAAAGAAAGAGCAGCAAAGAAAAAACAACAAGCTGCTGCCCGTGCTAGAGAAACTGATGATCCTACAGTCAAGAGAGACGGCGGTCCAACTACAATGCGTTCAAAAATTGCAAATATAGCATTTTCTGCAATGGAAGACGCCGAAGATGTTCCTGAAACTATTGATGCAAGACGTAGAGTATTTAAAGAAAAAATTAGAAAGCTTGCTTATGAGAAGGCCAAAGAATTAATTGCAAAGCAACAATCAGTGCCTGATCCAACTTATGATGAAGCTAAAAAAGAAGAAGAAGAGGATTCTGAAGAAATCGGATCCAAAGTTAAAGAGACTGGTAAGGTCGATAACAAAATAAAGATGGAGCCAACAGTGAAAGAAAGTACAGGTGTTTCCTTTGTGCGGAAGTATAAGAATAAAATGTCAGCGGAACAGCGAGATGCAACTCTCGAAAATAATATACTTGAATATCTAGCAGGTGGTAGTTCTTTTGGTCGTGTAAAAAGGGCAGTACCTGTTGGTGCCGAATTTGCTTCTGATGATTCGCCAGCTTCAGCTACTTCAATTGCTCGTGCATTGAAGTGTAGTCCAATGCAAGTACAAAAGTTATTGGATGATATGTTAGAAGCAGGACAGATATCACGTGTAGGCGATGCATATTCATATGCTTCCCCTAGACCAGCTGATCCACAGGGTGAAAAAGAAGAGTCCGGACTAGAAGTATAAACAAACAATATGAATGTAGTGATTGGAAACGGTGAAAGTCGTAAGGCTTTTAATCTTAATTTATTATTGGATCATACAACATATGGATGTAATGCGATGTATAGGGATTGGAACCCTACACATCTTATATGTATAGACAATAAGATGCTGCATGAAATAGTAACATCACAGTATCCAAAGTTACATCATTGTTGGTTTAGAAATTTTCAGTTACTGGATCCTGATATGTATCCAGTTTTCAGGTCAACAGTTACGCCTGATATTGAAGTAATAGAGAATAAGAATACAGGATATAAATTCGCCTATTACGGACAAGAAATAAGTAGAGTTTATCATGATGATACTCATACAATGGATCTGCTAGATAAACCGGTTCATTATTTTACATGGGTATCAGAACAAGATAAAATAGATGTGGTGGACGATTTAAAACATATACCAATGTTAGATTCAGGACCACTCGCAACTTGGATATGTTGTGAACAAGAAAAACCGGAAACGGTTTATTTAATGGGTTTTGATTTTAACATAAATGATGGAAAAGTAAACAATATATATAAAGACACAGATTGTTATGCTCCTAATTATGCATTGCCAGTGAAAGCGGCAGGGTGGATTCAGAATTTTGAAGTTATGTTTACTGAACATTTTCCTGAAGTCAATTTTGTACATATTCAGGAAGAAGAGTGCTTTAATAAAGAAATTCCAAACATAGATACAATATCTATGGATGAGTTTAAAGAGTTGTTATAAATATTTAAAAATTAATAGGAGAAATTCATGCCTCTATGGGGAAAAGCCGCTGCTGGTACTCAGGCACAAAAACCAAAATGGGTTGGTACCACAGAAGGTGCACAATACAATAAACAAGATATCTATGGCGCTAACAATGGCTGGGTTATTAATACTAAAGCCAGTAAAAATGCTTCAGCTGCCCCAGAGATTCTAGTTGCAATGGGCGAACTTGGTACCGCTCTTGCCGCACCAACTGTTACATCAATGAGATTTACTGCATCAGCAATCACAGGTGGATCAAGAACAATTGCTGTTCAGGTCACTTGGGATGAAAGAGTTACAGTTACTGGAACACCACAAGTTGCTATTGCAAACGGTAACCAAGGAACTGGATCTGGTCGAGGACCACATACAGCTTCATACGCTTCAGGTTCTGGAACAAACAGACTCACTTTCAGCGTAGCAAGTCAAACAGTTGCAACAGATGACGTTCTTACATTGGGTGGATCTAATGTGGCACTAAATAGTGGTACAATTAAAGATACAACTGATGGATCAACTGTAGCATTGTTAGTTCTTTCAGGATTAACTGCGGTAACATTGACAGTAACTTAATAGTTAACTGATATTATGGAATATGTGGAAAATATAAATGTTGCTATAGTATTACAGCAACTACAGTCATACAAAGCTGAGAAAGAAAAACTTACCCAAAAACTTTCTCAGCTTAATGACGAAGCAGAAAAAAGTAAACGTGGTATACATAGTTATGACGGCGCTATACAAGCCCTTGATGCATTACTACAAACAGCTGAATCTAAAGAGATTGATGTTCCTGAATTGGAAGAAAATTAATGGCAGATAAAACGATACCCGCTTTAAATACACATGATAGTCCTACAGCGGAAGACTTATTAATTATAGTTGATGATCCTTCGGGTAATCCTGTAAATAAGAAAATACGTGTAGACACATTACTATCAGCACTTTCTACAGATACAACAACTAGAAGTGTAGCAAATAAGGTTCAATCTAGAGCTGATACTAATATTGCAAGAGATTTAAATTTACGAAATTCTAAAACTGTTTTACAGCCAGAAGTATTGAAAGGTGAACAGGATGATATGACTGTCATTTTGGGGACCTTAGATATGGCAGAAAATTCTGTATGGCATGTAGAGATTGATGGAACATCTTCTTCAGCAAATGATACATTTAAATGGTGGAGAGATGGAAATACTCAGACCGGTGCAGCAACTGTCACTATTGACGGAACTACGCAAGCATTAGCAAATGGTGTAAGTATTAAATTTGATGGTGTTACAGGACACAAAGTTACAGATAAATGGCAAATTGTCGGTTTAATAGAATCCAGAATTGATTTTCAGGGAAGTATTTTAGTTGAAGATAGTGTTCCGGAAAATGGTTCTTTTACCAGTACCTTTTCAGAAACTGGTAATTTGCAATTAGAATCTGGAATAGATATGGCGTTTGAAGATGGTACAGAAAAAGATATGTACATATCTGCAAATACCACAGTAATAAGATTTGTGGGTGGTCTACAATTAGGTGAATCCGCGGATCCAGTTGGATTTTTTGGTACTACACCAGTATCAGCCAATGCAACATTTGTCGCAGGTGCTAGCACCGCGGCACATATTATAGCCGAATTAGAAAGATTAGGTTTAGTATCATAAATAGTTTTTGGATGTCTGAGGAAGACCCTTCGCAAGAGTGAGCGATTCTCAGCATGATTTTAACTGGTGATGAGTCCCATCACGACGCCAGCAAGGAGATAAGATGGCTGATAAGAAAATAACGGCTTTAACTGCTGCATCAGAAGCAGCAAGTGAAGACCTTTTACATATAATTGATGATCCTTCAGGATCTCCAGTTAACAAAAAGTTAACTGTTAAATCATTTGTAGGTAATGTAACACATACAATTACCGGAACCGCACAAGCAACAACAGAGGTAATTCATAAAACTCTACACACCGCTAATTTAGCCCCATCGACTGCAAATGTTTTTGATAGTATTGTAACATCAGATGTTACAGTTGATGTTAAAGCAACAGGCTTAAATCAAGGTAATGTTGCTGTATTAACAGCTTCTTCAGGAACAGCAAAAATCCATGATGGAAACGTTGCTTTTACTTCAGAAGTGTCAGCTGTTAAAGGTGTTCTAGATCTTAATACATTTGACAGTACAGATTCGTCTGCAGGTAAGTCATATTGTATTATCGCATCACACGCAAATAGTGCCGCCGCGCCTAGTGCTTCACCAACTGCTTTTCTTAAGTTTGATGTTGCAAGTTCATTGACGGGTGCTTCACAAAATGTATCATATGCTATTGACGCTACACCAACAGGTGGATATGGTGCCGCAGCCGGTGCAAACGTTGGGCCATTTTTGACAACCGGAGCAAATACTTCTGGATCATATACGGGACCTGCTAACGGTGCAATTAAATGTAATGTATCTGGTATTACAAAATATGTCCTTCTTTGGGATGGAATTGCTTAATATATAATTAATGGATTATTATGATTAAACGTGAAGATATTGAAAAGCAAATTGAGTTTTTACAAAAAGATGTTGTAAATGTAAGGACTAGGTTAGACGCAGTGAGGGGAGAAGAAGAACAACTTGTCTCCACACTGTCTTCCCTTCAAGGTGCCATACAGGTTAGTCAACATTATTTGAGTATATGTGATAAATCAGAGGATTCTGATGATGCTCCAGGAGATGAACCATCTGAAGAGCCCGTGAAAGAAGAAGAAAAGATCGAGCCGAATGAATTTTGATGATATTACTGAAAATAATATCGAACTTTTCTGCATGCACAAATACAATAATCCTCAATGTATAAGTACAGAGGATTATAGTGATGATATGAAAAGATTTAAGTATTTAAAAAGACACTTAAATCATTATCTTGCATCAGGTGAATTGAAAGAAAGGTTGATTCTTAACCATTTGATTATGATATATAATCTATTTGATAATGAATCCGGTACGCGAATATTATTTTATAAAATTGAAGACAACAGTTGGGCAGTATTAAAACCCTTTTTAATTTATTTAAGAAGAATGCCCAAAATAGTTCGTGGCGTAAAAGGTATGGATATCCGAGACGGTGATATTCAATTAGATCAACATGTAGTAAAGCAGCTAAGATGCCTATAGGATTAAGATCAGCATTAACACAGGGTTCAGATTTATTCTTCCTATTTTCCTTTTTAAAGCGCCTGGTAACTCCCTTCGAAAAAACTAAAGCATATGCATTAGGCATTGTTGATAAGAATGGTAAAAATCTTATTAAGAAAAGAAATTTTACCACTCAAGATCAACGCGATGCTTATACAATGATGGATACGCTTATTTTCAATTTGAAAAGACTTTTAGGAAAAGTGCCTGGTGGTAAGTCAAGAATTGCGACTTATGCTGCGGCCTTGTTATTGCTTAGAGAAGAGAAGCAACTAAAGTTATTACAAGATGAAAAGTTTTTAGAAGAAGAATTTTCCATTATTTACGAAGATATGTGTTGTGAATGGCAATTAGATATGAATGATCCTGATCAAACGTTTTTGAAAGAAGAAGCGGTTGATGAGAACCTTGTGACTAAATTCAAAGATGTTCATAGAAATATGAATAGTAAAAAAGCACAGCATGCAATAGCAACTGCACAGGCAATGGGATTAGATCCTCTTAAAATTCAAATGTATTTGGCGGCAATTTTACCTGTAATGACAACTTTAGGATCAAATTATGAACCTGAAGATGAAGTTATAGAAGATGCGCCTACAATGTCAATGGGCGCAGGTGGAATTGCAGGTAGTGCTGAAGCAGGTGATGATCCACCTATTAGAAAGAAAAAGAAAAAAGGTGATGCTATGCCAATCCTAGCTAGGAAAGGGATTAAAGAGCATCTAAGAATTTTCCCATCACAAAATGTAACAATTTAGAAAGGTAATTATGGCAGGAATACAAGAGACAAAAGACGTTTTAGCTTTTGTGTTTTCACTTGGAAAAGCAACGGCTTCGGCATTGGAAGACGGCGATATTGGTTGGTCAGATGCAATGGACTTTATTGAACCTTTAAAAAAGTTGGGGCCAGCTATCGACAATATTGAAGACGTTTTAGTTGAACTACAAGACCTAGACGATGCTGAATTCGCAGAATTGGTACAATATGCCAAGGATGAATTTGGATTAGCTGACTTAGCTGAAGATACCGAAGTAATGGTAGAAGAGGCGATCAATGCAGGGGTTGAAATCGTTAAGATTGTAAGAATGTTTAGCTGAAGTACATCCTCGGCAAAAAAGGGAATCAATTGATTCCCTTTTTTTATCCTTGAAATTTATTATTTATTATGTTATAATATAATTATTATATTAAACCCCCATAATTGAGAGATATGAGTCTTTACATAGATCATAAGTATACAAATTTATTATCATCCCGCCTACAACGTTTTACAAGAAAATCTAGAGAGCTTTACAATTTCAGATGTCCATTATGTGGAGATTCATCTAAGAATCAATTTAAAGCTAGAGGCTATCTTTTCAATAAAAAACAACAATTAATTTTTAAATGTCATAATTGTGGTTCTGGTGGACCTTTAAAAGTATTATTAGATAAAATTGATCCAACATTATCTAAGCAATATTCTTTTGAAAAATATAGAGAAGAAGCCGGTGACGATACTCATCCAGAGAGAGAAGAAAAAGTACCAGTTTTTAGAAAACCTCAATTTAAAAAAGTGGGATGTCCTTCACTAAATGAACTAGGCGCAAATCATCCAGCTGTAAAGTTTTGTGATGTAAGAAGGATACCTAAAGTTCGTTATCATGATATGTATTTTGCAGATTGCTTTAAGAGTTGGGTTAGCAAATATGATATAGAACTCGCCGCACGATTAAGACCAGATGATCCCAGAATTATTATCCCATTTTTTGATAAAGATAGAAAGTTAATAGCCGCACAAGGAAGAAGTTTAGAAGATTCAACTTTAAGATATTTCACCGTTAAGATTGATAAAACAGCTGGCAAACTTTTTGGATTAGATAGAAATGATCCGAAACAATTAACCTATATTGTTGAAGGCCCTATTGATAGTATGTTTCTTCCTAATGCTTTAGCTATGGCAGGAAGTGACATGGAAGATATGGGTCAATTTTATGCTCGAGACGTTACCTTTGTGTATGATAATGAACGACGAAATAAAGAAATTGTAGACAAAATGCATAAAACAGTGAAGAAAGGTTTCGCAGTTTGCATCTGGCCTGACACAATTAAAGTTAAAGATATTAATGATATGGTGCTAGATGGAATGGACATATTAGACATAGTTGATACCATAAATAAAAATACATTTCGTGGCTTACCTGCAAGGGTAAAATTGAATCAATGGAAAAGAATATGAGTGAAGAAGTGAAAGTCCATGAGCATGGATTTGTTAAATTATTAGATATAATGGGTGATGATGAAGAAGTAGAAGATGCGGCTCGAATAAGTTATGGACAGGGAACACGAAAGACTAGTCAGACAAGAAATCTTATTCGGTATCTGATGAGGCATGGTCATACATCACCTTTTGAGATGTGTGAAGTTAAGTTTCATATGAAGTTACCAATTTTTGTAATGAGACAAATAGTTCGGCATAGGACGGCGAACTTAAATGAGTATTCAGGACGATACTCGATTATGAGTAATGATTTTTACGTACCTCATGATAATGATATTCAAAAGCAATCAAAACAGAATAACCAAGGTAGGGGGGAAGAAATTGAAAGTAAAGGTTTGGTTAAATATGAATTTAACAGAATCTATGACAATGCTTCCTGGGCCTACAAAAATTTATTAGATCTTGATTTAGCTCGTGAGTTATCACGTTCAGTACTGCCTGTTGGCAATTATACAGAGGCTATCTGGAAAATAGATTTACATAACTTTTTTAAGTTTTGTAAATTGAGAATGGATGGACACGCACAAAAAGAAGTTAGAGATTATGCAGTTGCCATGTACGGCATGGTAAAACCAAAATTTCCCCTTTGTTGTGAGGCATTTGAAGATTATGTTCAAAATGCGGTTTCATTTTCTCAAAGAGAATTAAATATTATTAGAGACAATTTAAATGGTAGTTGGGTAATGTCAAAGTACGGATTATCAGAGCGAGAATCAACGGAATTTTTAGAAAAGCTGAAAACGATAGAAGGGGAAGAATAGAAATGAATTTGCCTACAGAATACCAGTCCTTTATTCATCTTTCAAGATATGCAAGATGGAGATATGATGAAGAAAGGCGAGAAACATGGCCAGAAACAGTTGGCCGATATTTTGATTTTTTTAAAGAAGATTTAAAAGAAAAATGTAATTTTAAATTAAGTGAAGCAGAACGAGAACAGTTAGAAGAAGCAGTATTAAAGATGGAAATTATGCCGTCTATGCGATGTATGATGACAGCTGGTGTTCCGTTAAGAAAAGAAAATGTTGCGGGGTATAATTGTTCATATATTAAATGTGATCAGCCTAGAACATTTGATGAAATTATGTATGTTTTAATGAATGGAACAGGAGTTGGTTTTTCTGTTGAAGAAGAGCATACAAAACAGATGCCAATAATTGCAGAAGAATTTTATCCTACAGATACTATCATTGTAGTTGCTGATAGTAAATTGGGATGGTGTAAAGCATATAAAGAATTAGTTGCTTTATTATATCAAGGTCTAATACCTAAATGGGATATTAGTAAAGTTCGACCAGCTGGGATGCCTTTAAAAACTTTCGGAGGTAGAGCAAGTGGCCCACAACCTTTAGTTGATTTATTTAACTTTGTTACGGGGATATTTAAACTTGCCGCAGGAAGAAAACTCAAACCAGTTGAATGTCATGATATCATTTGTAAAACGGCGGAAGTTGTTGTTGTGGGTGGGGTCAGGCGTAGCGCTCTTATCAGTTTATCTGATCTCAATGATCGTGAAATGCGATTCGCTAAAGCAGGTGAATGGTGGAAAAACGATGTCCAACGTGCCCTCGCGAATAATTCGGTTAACTATAAGGAAAGACCAGACATTGGTACTTTCATGCGGGAGTGGTTATCTCTCTACGATAGTAAATCCGGAGAACGAGGAATCTATAACAGTATGTCTGCCAAAAATCAAGTAGAAAAATTAAATGAAAGAGAAAAAGATGGAAGTGGAAATTACATTCGAAGACGAGTACCCAGAGATGACTTCGGCACAAATCCGTGCAGTGAGATCATTTTACGATCCCGAGAATTCTGCAACTTATCTGAAGTCGTTGTCAGGGGGACAGACACTAGAGAGCATCTCAAAGACAAAGTTCGCAGTGCGACCATTCTTGGAACATTTCAATCCACACTCACCGACTTCAAATATCTTACAAGAGAGTGGAACAGAAACTGCGCAGAGGAACGATTACTGGGAGTCTCACTTACTGGAATCATGGATAATGGATTAACAAATGGTAAAGTGGGTAAAAAGAAAACTGGTGAACTATTGGAAGAACTCCGTGATATTGCCATTAAAACAAATACAGAATGGGCTGATAAACTTGGTATCCCTAGATCGGCCGCCATTACGTGTGTTAAACCTTCGGGCACTGTTTCTCAGTTGGTTGATTCTGCTAGTGGTATTCATGCCCGTCATAATCCTTATTACATCAGAACAGTGCGAGCAGATAATAAAGATCCTTTGTGTAAATTTATGATGCAAGCAGGATTCCCTAATGAACCTGATGTAACAAAACCAGAACATACAACAGTATTTTCATTTCCACAGAAGAGTCCAAAAGGTGCTATTTGTAGAAATGATATGAATGCTTTAGAACAATTGGAACTTTGGAAATTATATCAAGATCATTGGTGTGAACATAAACCATCTGTTACAGTTTCTGTTAAAGAACATGAATGGTTGGGTGTAGGCAATTGGGTATGGGACAATTTTGATAATATCAGTGGTATTTCATTTTTACCATTTAGTGAACATACTTATAAGCAAGCACCATATCAAGATTGCGATAAAAAAGAACATGATGAGCTATCAGCGAAAATGCCTAAAGAAGTAGATTGGACGGCATTAGGAGATTATGAGAAAGAAGATCACACTGCTGGAGCTCAATCTGCAGCATGTGCAGCTCCTGGTGGCTGCGAAGTGGTTGATTTAATATAGAAATTTTTTACTTGATTTTTAAATAACTTTGCCGTATAATAAAGGGTAATATGAAAACAGACTTCGAAAAATATGTTGAGGATTGTATGAGCGTTATAAAGGTTTATACTGATTCTTTAGATGAACGTACACTTTCGCAGATCTGGAAATCAATCGAGAATTCACCTGCTAAATCTGGAAAGATTTGGTTGGAGGATGGTCTCGATAAATCGTATAGGGAAAGAAACCCGGATACAAATTTTATTTATGATTGAAGATGATAGTTTTTATAGATATGGATGGTGTTCTAGCAAATTTTGATGGCGCCATTATTAAAAAATTTGAAAGTAAAAAATTATGGGATAATAGATGGGATGAAGTCGATCCTGAATTATTCCTCAATTTAGAAAAAATGCCTGATGCGGATCAATTAGTTGAATATATTCGTGGAATGTTTGATATTCACTTACTGACAGCTATTCCTAAAAAAGGCAGATTTGAAAAATCAAGGGTCCAAAAATATCAATGGGCCTTCAACCATTATAAAATATACCCCTCAAAAATACATGCTTGTTACAGAGAAGAAAAACAGTATTTTGCTGTTGAGGAGAACCTTTCTCCTAATCTATTAATAGATGATCATGAAGGCAATGTAATCGAATGGAGGGCTAAAGGTGGAATTGCAATTCATCACACTTCAACAAAAAATAGTATAAAAGAATTGCAACAGTTAGGATTTTAATTGATATGTGCAGGTATAGATTATTCAATGAATAGTCCCGCAGTGTGCATTTATAAAAATGGAATACTTAATCCCAGTAATTGTTCTTATCATTTTTTTGGTTTGGATAAGTGGCGGCCTCGGTGGTCCGCCCTTCAAAATGTGAATTGTTATAAATTCCCAAAAGAGTTGAAAGATCTAGATAAGTATATGTTTTTGGCAGACTGGACCATAGAGGTAATCCGTCAGTACAATTTTAGAGTGTCCAAAGTTGTTTTGGAAGATTATTCATTTGGATCTACAGGCAGAGTTTTTCATATTGCGGAAAATGTTGGAATATTAAAATATACATTAAAAAAGAACGGTTTCCGCTATGAAATCGTTCCTCCAACAGTTATTAAGAAGTATGCCACAGGGAAGGGAAATTCTAATAAAGATGCAATGTTAGAAGCATGGAAAACAGAGCCAGGCACTTTTGATTTAGTTCAAGAGTCAGGTAACCCGGCTAATGATATTGTTGATTCCTACTTCCTTTGTAAATATGGAGTTAATCAGTGAATATATTTACGTCTCGAGTATGCTCAGTAATCTTCTCGATTTGCTTTTCTAGTATCTCTCGCCTATTTGGCCAATATATGTATTCGTTGGTTGAAGACTTTGCCAAATTGTTCAACAGAGGAACAATCATATCTTCAACTGTTTTCATTTTTATTTCATACTCTTTGTTTAATTTGTCTTTATGTTTATCAATATCTTCATAATGATAATCCAACAAACTCCATATTTTATTCACTGTACCTTCAACTTCTTTTATTTGTCCAGCTTTAGCTTCTTTAACAGCGGCTTCAACCACTTTTGTTTCTGGTTCTTTAGCCGTGGCAGTAAAATCCGATTCACTTACCGTACTAAAACCAAAATCATTTAATTCGTCCATATGTACCCTCAAGATTTGCAATTTACTAATATATTTAGGACAGACGAGACTAACATAGGTGACTGGTATAGTTCCCCTGCTATGTACTTTGATCTACCAGGTAATACAAAAGATATCTGGAAATTAGATCATGCATATGAACCGGAACATGAAAATATCATTTATGGTGGAGGTGGACTCATAGGACAAATGAGACCTATGGCGCATACTATAACAAATCAGAAAAATGGTAATTATAAAGTATTTGGATGGGGAATAGGAGAACATATTTATGTTAGTATGGATGAACAAACACAATCTATTCCTCCAATAGATATATCATATCCCTTTTATATTAGAAAATTTGATTTATTAGGTATTAGAGATTGGTATCCTGGAATATATACTGCGGTACCTTCAGCTAGATGGGTTCCATGCGCGAGTTGCATGCATGAAGCCTTTGATAAAGAATATGAAGTAAAAAATGATATTGTTTTCTTTACACATCAATCACTACCAATGTTTATTATTCATATGATGCCTAAACAAACATGGGACTATCCTCATATGGCAAATGATAACAAACAAACATTTGAAGAAGTAATAGAATTTCTTGGAAGTTCAGATGTAGTTGTCACAAATTCATATCATGGGGCTTATTGGGCGACTCTTTTAGGAAAAGCTGTTGTTGCCTTTCCATGGGCTTCTAAATTTCATGGATTAAAACATAAACCAATTCTTTGTCCTGCACCTGATTGGTGGAAGGAATTAAATGATAGGGAACAACATCAGTATAAACATGCGCTTGAAGAATGTAGGCAAGCAAATAAAGATTTTCATTTAGAAATGATAAATTATATTTTAAATGTACCTCAAACATTAAAATTCGAGACAACATGAATTTAGATATTTACAAATCAACAGATATTCCACAAAGACGTGAAGGTAATATTGCGAAAAGGTCTTTTGGCGGAACAGAATTGACAACATTAGAATTGTGGTCCCATTTACCACAAAAATATAAGACAGACTATCAATGGGTGATATCAAGATTATATGATGATGATATGCAAACCGTTTTACCTAAAATATGGTGGTTCCATGATTTAGCAGGCGATCCATGTCATAAGCTCCTTGAACATAATTCCGGCCATGAGAATTTTGAAAAATTTATTTTTTCTAGTCATTGGCAAATGATGACCTTTATATCAAAATATAGTTTACCCACCACTAAATGTGAGGTAATGAAAACAGCGATTTTTCCTCACGATCAATATGAAAAACCAAAAGAGGATAAACTAAATTTAATATATTGTTCTACTCCTCAAAGAGGATTGCATATTTTATGTAATGCTTTACATGAACTTGAAAGGGATGATTGGCATTTACACGTTTATTCGTCTTATAGTGTTTATGGATGGAAAGAAAATGATCAACCTTATAAAGAGTTATTTGATCATATAGAAGCGAATCCTAATATGACCTTACATCCTTCTGTTATTGGAAGGCCCTTAAGAGAAGAATGGAAAGATATGCATATTTGGGCTTATCCTTGTATTTGGGAGGAGACATCTTGTCGAACAGCTATGGAAGCCATGTCCGCAAGAGTTGTTATGTTAACAAATAATTTAGGAGCCTTACCTGAAACATGTTCTGATCATGCAATTATGTATCCTTATGTTAAAGATGAAATTGAACATTGTTATAGGTTTGCAGATGAGTTAGATAAGTTGATGGATAATTATTGGGACTCTGAAACTCTAGATATAATTAATAGAGCAAAGAAACATGCCGACAAGTATTATAGCTGGGAGTATAGAGCTCCTAAGTGGATTGAAATGTTAGATTTAATGGAGATTGAAGATGAACTCACCGAAGGAAAGAATGGATCAGATAACGCAGTTGATGGTGATAACGATGGAGGAGTACGTTAATTGATTAGAGGAATAGCATTTTCGTGTTTTGATTTATTACACGCCGGACATATTACAATGTTAGCAGAAGCGAAACAACATTGTGATTATCTTATTGTTGGATTGCATACATCACCCGGACATAAAAAGAATGTAGTACAATCATGCTTTGAGCGATGGGTACAATTAAAAGGATGTAAGTATGTGGATGAGATTATCCCATATGAATCAGAAAAAGATCTTAAGAATATACTCAAGACAATAACACCTCTTCATATGAGATTTTTAGGTGAAGAATATTTACGTGACAATTTGTTTATAACAGGGTATAATATATGTTTAAATAGAAATATTGAAATTCATTATTGTCGAAGATATCATGATTATAGTTCAACTGAGTTAAAGGAGAGAATTGCTAGTTTGCCAAACACCTCTAAGAGTTAGTTTTATTGGCGGCGGAACAGATCTGCCAGAATATTATAAAAACGCTGGTAAACCAGGAAAAGTGATCAGCGCTGCGATAGACAAATATACATATGTTGTAGTAAATAAGCTTTACAGGAAACAATGGGTTTGTAATTATTCTAAGAAAGAAATTTGCAATTCTATTGAGGAAATTCAGCATGAATACATCCGTGAAGTACTTAAACATTTTAAGATAGATTTTGGTTTAGAGATTACAACGTTAGCAGATATACCTTCTGAAGGTTCAGGGCTTGCATCATCATCAAGTATCTTAGTAGGACTAATACATGCAATTGGAACACTAGTTAAAGCAGATTTAAACCATGCCGATATAGCTCATCTAGCATGCCGTATTGAGATAGAAATATTAAAGAAGCCAATTGGCAAACAAGACCAGTTTGCTGTCAGTTACGGCGGTTTTAATACCATTTCCTTTAGGAAACCTGACAGGGTTACTGTTAATGAATTAGATATTGATGAAAACTTTGAGGATATGTTCGTTTTAGTTAATACGGGTATTCATAGACAATCATCAGATATTTTGACAGATCAAAGAAAAAATACCCAGAGAAAAGTTCAGAAATATGATCGAATGGCAGAATATGTTGAAGAGGGTTTGAAACAACTTAATAAAAAAGAATATCTTGAATTTGGATTCACAATGCTTAATTCAATGAGAATAAAACAAGAATTGGCAAAAGGTATTATAACTGATAAAATAAATCTGTTGATAAACAGAGCATTGCAAGATATAATAGGTTATAAAATTTGTGGAGCTGGAGGAGGAGGATATTTACTCTTTATGACAGAAAATCCTCAGGGTATACAATCAAAATTTGAAGATTTAGATACTTTCAGAATAAAGTTTGATAACCAAGGATCAAGGATAATATTAAATAATGAAAAGTAAAACTTGGAAACATTTTGCGGATGATGTGGATGGTATATGTCAAGCTGTACGACAAGATCATATAAATCATCTTATAGAAGGTATTTGGGAGGCATACAAGTCTCATAAACAATTTTTTATTTGTGGTAATGGTGGGAGTGCGTTAAATGCAAGTCACTTTGCACAAGACTTATCAAAAGGGGTTATTGAAAATGGAAGTTCAAAACCTAGGATTAGGGCTATTTCTCTTAGTAACGATATCGGTTTCATCACTGCTACATCTAACGATGATAGCTATGCTAATATATTTGTAAATCAGCTTATAACGCTCGCTAATGAAGGTGATTCATTATTTGTTATAAGTGGCAGTGGGAACTCAGAAAATGTCGTTAGAGCCGTTGATTACGCTGAATTAAACGGGATTAAGACGTATGGTATCTTAGGATATGATGGTGGTGTATGTAAGTCTAAAGTTCAGAAATTTATACATATTAACTATAATCATATGGAAATATGCGAAAGCGTAATGTCTATCATATTACATTACGTAATGTGTGAATTAAAAACAAGACATGAAAATTATAGACTTGCAAGAATTCAAGAAGAGTCGTAATCTTAAAAAGGCCACAGCAGAAACTGATGTACCTTTAAAAGTGGATAGTTTTTACAAACATAAGGATATGCCATTATGGATTCATGTTATGGGACAAAGTATTCCTAGTTTATTTGGTGGAGGCCAAATGATAATAGCACAAGCACATGATGGTAAGGTGTTATGTTTTGAATACGGAGAAGAATTGAATTGGGAGCCTGTTTCATTTAATGTTTTTGATAGGATAGTAATGGAAACACAAAATAATCAACCTGAGCCTCCAGAGGCGAGTTAATATGGCATTTCAGAAAAGGTCACTTGAAGCGAAGCATATGGGTGAGGAGCCTGATCCAAGGGATTGGATGGAAATGGATGAAGAGGCTCTAACAGATCGAATGCATGACTCATTTAGATGGTATTATAAATTTTATGATTTTAAAGAAACAATGGTTTTTGTTTCTGAATATTATAAAAAGAATAAAGTTAAGACAACATCACCTAAAAAGATTAAACCAATAGATTTACAAGAAGTAGGAATGCATGTTGGTTATATTGCGCGATTAAAAACACGAGGGCTTGATCGATGTCCGGAGAAACTTGAAACTCTTTTTATTGAGAAGCTTAAAAAGATTGAAGATATTGCTAATAGAAGAAAAAATCAACAGGAAGAAATACAGGAAAATAAAGTAAAACCAGATATTCAGCAAAGAATGCGTGCTCTGGCAAAGAAATTGGCATTTGATGTAGAAGAAGTTGTAGAACAACAAATTGATAGTGGTTTTAAAGATAAATTTAATTTCAAGAACTTTGTTAAACAAAATAAGATTACTAAGCCTGTTGCAAAACATTTGAAAGAAGAAATAAATTTAATGGCAGAGGAGATACGATTAGCAAAAGATGGCGACCCGGATCTTAAAGAAGCATATAGCCATTTAAATGGAATTATTAAAAATAGATTAATCAAATTTTATGATAATTTGATTGAGGAATGCGATAACATTCAAACGGTGAAAAAGGAAAATATTAAACCTGTTAAGTTAAATTGGTATAGAAGGAATAAAAACAAAAAGAAAAAGAAAAAATGATACTCGTTGATTATAATCAGATGATAATTGCTAATTTTATGATATTTCAAAAGCAATTTGAACCTGGAAAAGAAAATGATATGGTTCGCCATATGGTTATGAATAACATTAAGATGATTCGTAATCGTTTTTGCGACAAATATGGAAGTGACATGGTTTTTTGTTGCGATAATAAAAATAATTGGAGAAAAGATTATTTTCCATTATATAAGGCAAATCGTAAGAAAGCCAGAGAAGAAAATAAACAGAATATAGATTGGAAAGCTTTATTTGGAGTTATTGATGATATTCGTTCTGAATTAGAAGAATACATGCCTTATAAGGTTGTTACTATGGATGGATGTGAAGCAGATGATATTATAGGCGTTATATGTAAGAATTATAATACAGATCCTATTTTAATTGTTTCATCAGATAAAGATTTTATCCAATTACAAAAATATAATAACATTTCACAATGGTCTCCTTTAACAAAGAAATTTTTAAATGACCCTAAACCTGAAGAACAGCTAAGGGCTTTAATTGTAAAAGGTGATCGTAGTGACGGAGTACCAAATATATTGTCAAATGATAATTGTTTGGTAGAAGGGTTACGTCAAAAGCCACTTTCAAAGAAGAAAATTGAAAAATGGATAAGCGGAAACCCAGAAGAATTGTTTGAAGGAGAGCTTTTACGCAATTATAAGAGGAATGAAACTCTTATAGATTTAGAGTGTATACCGGATTCAATTCAGATAAATATACAAACACGGTATGAAAGAAAACAGTACACCGGCCGTGATAAAATGCTTAGTTATTTTATTAAGCATAGACTTAAAGAATTGACTGAATCCATTCAGGAGTTTTAGATTATGACACTTATAGAATTATTTAACGCGATTGACAAAGCTAAAAGTCAGAAAGAGAGAGGAGAATTACTAACACAAAATAAAAGTCACCATTTGGAGAACCTACTGTGGTACGTGTTTCATCCAGATGTAAAATTTTTATTGCCTGAAGGTAATCCACCGTACCAAGCTCAAGCAGAAGATCCACAATCAACATTGTTATACGGACAGATCCGTAAATTGAGATATTTTGCAGAAGGCCCCGGCGGTACTGACTTTTGTGCTGGTAATAACATTAATCCTATAAAAAGAGAAACAATGTTCATCACTATGTTAGAAAGTGTGACACCAACTGAAGCTGAGTTACTTATTAAATTGAGTAAGAAAGATCTCGGCGTTCGTGGGTTGACTTATAAGTTAGTGGCGGAAGTGTTTCCTCATCTCATTCCGCCAATGCCGGAAACTAAAAAAAGCAAGTAGTACCATTTTTTACATACATGGGAATGTGAATTAACATTTCGGAGCAATTTATGTTTAAGATAATAGCTACTATTGCTATCTTATTAGCAGTAGTATCCTATCCCGTAAAAATCGTGCATCAGAAAGCAGACGCTGCTAAAGTTGAGTCCACCCCCAACAAAAGCGTTACTCTAAAGCAACATTTGGAAACCCCACGTGTAAGCTTCACGAAGCCGATTAGCAAATGGACAGGAACAAATAATAATTATGTAAATCAACAGGAAGAAATAGCCTGTTTGTCAAAGAATATCTATTTCGAAGCCGCAATTGAAAGTACTGCTGGGAAACTAGCAGTGGCACATGTTACACTTAATAGAGTTCTAGATAAAAATTTCCCGAACTCCTATTGTAAGGTAGTTCATGATGCCCAGCTTCACGCAAATGGTCATCCTAAACGAGACTTGTGTCAATTTTCTTGGTATTGCGATGGTAAACATGACGTACCATATCCAGGAAAAAATTGGGAAAAGATACAAAAACTATCAGCATGGTTTTATAACAGTAGCAAATATAAAAAGGGTAGTTTTTTAAAAGATATAACAGATGGTGCAACACATTACCATGCTGATTATATTGATGATCCACGCTGGTCTAAATACAAAAAAAGAACAGTAAAAATTGATACTCATATTTTTTATAGGTAAATTATGCCATTTTATGATTATAAGTGTGAATGCGGTCATGAGTTTGAAGAATTTTTTAAAATAGCAGATCGCGATAAACCAACTAAAGAGCCGTGTCCTTCTTGTAACGAGGACACGGTAACAATGAAAGTTCACTGTCCCGGATTTGTATATGATAATATTTCAGGCACAACAGCAAAAGGTCACAAAAAGAAACCAGACGAAGCTTTTACTGATCACCTGAAACAAATGAAGCGGAATTATCCGGGGAGCAATATGAATGTTTAATCATGTAGAACTTGAATTTGAAGAATTACAAACCACTAATATAGATGGCCAGAGGGTGTACAAAACGCCCGACGGCTCCTTTCCCTCCATTACAACCGTTCTAGGTAGAAAAAAAGCCCAATTTTTTAAAGAATGGAGGGAAAGAATTGGTGAAGAAGAAGCAAATAAAATAACTACAAAAGCTACACGTCGTGGAACAAACGTGCATACAGTTGTAGAAAATTATCTTGCTAACAACTCAGATTATTTTGGTAAAAGTCAACCAAATGTTCGAGAGCTGTTTAATACCATCAAACCCTTTATAGATTCTCATCTTGATAATATTGCCGGTATTGAAATACCTCTTTGGTCTAAAAAATTAGGTGTCGCTGGTCGTTGCGATTGTGTAGCAGACTGGAAAGGTGAGAAAGCAATATTAGATTGGAAGACATCCAATAAGATAAAAAGGAAAGAATGGTGTGAAGATTATTTCTTGCAGGCAACAGCTTATTCAATAATGTTTGAAGAACGCACAGGAATCCCAATAAATAGTATTGTTATAGTTATGGCAGTTGAGAATGAGGAGCCGCAGATCTTTGAGGAAAAAACACCAGATTACTGGAAACTCTTAGAGACCACATTGAAGGAATGGAAATGACTCAAGTCTTAATTACGGGCGTTAAAGGGTTCATCGGGCATCATCTATACAATTCATTAATGGATGAGGGATATGACGTCCAAGGGATTGATGATCGCTCCGGTTTAGGCTGGGAAGACAGGGTAGTCCCTTATTCTCATTGTGATATCACTAATGACCCTTTACCTTATAATAATGTGGAATACGTTATTCACTTAGCCGCAAAAGCAGGTGTTCGTAAAAGTTGGGACCCAAAATATTTAAAAGATTATTGTGATACGAATATAAAAGGTACTGCCCGCATTTTTAATCATTATAAAAATTCTAAAATATTATATGCATCAAGTTCTTCCGTTAAAGATATGAAAAGTCCTTATGCAATGACAAAAGCTGCCGGTGAAGCCATGGCTCCTAATAATGCTATAGGAATGAGATTCTTTACAGTATGGGGCGAGCGCTCACGTCCTGATATGTTTTACAGACAACTCCAACAAAAAGAAATAGGATATCTAACAACCCATACTAGAGATTGGTGTCATGTAGATGATGTTTGTAATGCTATTAAATTATTAATGGAAAATTTTAAAGTTTGGAAAAAGAAACTACCAGTTTATGAAATTGGATATGGGAGTCCAATGTCTGTATATGATTTTGCAACAACACATGCTCCTGAAGGATTTGACGTGGAAGCATTACCATTTAAAAATGTAACCGGTGAGTCCGAAGAAACATGTGCTGATTCTTCTCCTTTAAAGGCGCTTGGCTGGAATGTTATGTAGTTACCCTTACAAGCAAATCGCCTTAAAAGATTGGGACGGCGATAAATTAAAGTGGTCTCATCCTTGCTGTAATATGTCTCGCCCGGAATGGGAAGATCCAATGGGAATGCAGGACATAGATAAATTAACCCCCCCTGAAATATTTGAATCAGAACAATTTAAGTTGTTGCGAGATGATTTTGATAATAATCGCAAGAATGATTTTTGTAAAACTTGTTGGAATATGGAAGAAAGGAATATTGAACCTTTTTATATTCATAATGATGATATAATTCCTAAAGGACAATTAGATTCAATTGATTTTACCTTATCTAATAAATGTAATTTAGCTTGTAGAATGTGTGATCCACAAACAAGTCATAGGTTAATGTTAGATTGGAAGTTTTTCAAAGACAATGGGTTAATTAAAGATATTGAAAATATAACAGCTGGTAAATTTAGAGAAGAATTAAATATACCAAATGTAAAAAATTCGATTCAATATAAATGGCTTTTAAATAATCCAGTAAAGGAATTAAGATTTAGTGGTGGTGAACCATTTTTTGATTCATTAATAATAGATTTATTGGATAAATATATTAAAGAAGGTTGGGCAAAAGATACTATCTTAGCGTATCATACTAATGGAACCTTATTTAACAATGAACTTATTGATAAGTTAAATCAATTCAAAAAGCAGTACCCTAAAATTAGTATAGATTCAATAGAAGAAGGATATGACTATATACGTCATCCTGCCAGTTTTGATGATTTAGATAAAACCGTTCGTTTATTTTTAAATAATTCTACTAATTTGGGTAGAATTAATATTGCTGTTGTTATTTCTGCTTTAAATATCTTAGACCTTCATAATCATTGGTCATGGTGTTGTACCTTACCTAAAAAAGTTTTTGTTTCATATTGTGAAGTATATCCTGATAATAGGGGCATCAGCCCTAAGAATTTGAGTAGAGCTTTATTAAATGAGTTGCCTTACATAGATTCTAGAAAACATCAGCAAATAATTCAATCTTATAAAATACGAAACGTTGAAAGGAAAGAATCGGTTAAAAAAGAAATAGAATTATTCGATATGTCTAGATCCCAAAGTTATAAAAATTATTTACATCCTCATTTAGTATCATGGTTAGATTCGTAGTAGTTGGTGGAGGCGCCGCAGGATGGATTACATCTCATTATCTAAAAAGAAATTTAGATTGTGAATTAACAGTTGTCCATAAAAAAGAAAATGAAATTATAGGTGTAGGAGAATCAACAACACCTACTATTTTAAAAGTTATAGAAGATGTTAAGTCGTGGCAAGAAGATAGCAAAGCTCTTATTAAGTATGGAATAAAATTTAACAATTGGCTAAGACCGAATAGTGAATGGTATCATTTATTTGAGGATGCTTTTATAAAAGATGGTGTTGATTCTATTGAATTTTTGAGAAATGAACATCCTAAAATTGATACTACTACATTTAATTATTATCACGGCGATTTTTTAGTTAGATGTAAAAATAATATAATAGATACAGAAAATAATTCAATTCCAGGATATGGATTTCAAGTACAGGCAGATAAATTGGGGCTTGCTTGTAAAAATGAATTGGAAGGTAAATATAGGTTAATTGAAGAAGATGTTACCACTGTTCTTTCAGATAAAAATGGAATACGTTCTATCGGAACAGAAAACCATATACTACACGCAGACTATTTTATAGATTGTTCCGGATTTGAAAGAATATTGATTAATAGGTTATCATCTTTTGAACCTTATGAAGATATGATAGCCAATTCGTATATTGTTGGTAGATTAGATAAACATAAAAAAAGACCTTATACAGTAACAACTGCATTAAAAAATGGTTGGCGATGGGAGATAGATACTCAAGATAGAACGAACGCCGGTTATGTTTATTGTGATCATTTAACAAGTCATGAAAAGGCAATGGAGGAATCAGGTATAGAAGGAGAAAAGAAAAGTTTTGTATCTGGTAAAATGAAGGATATTGCAATTAAAAATTGTATTAGTAATGGCTTAGCACAGAGCTTTATTGAACCGTTGGAAGCAACATCATTAATGATGACTTGTTATACAGTTGAAAAATTCGTTGAAATTATTAAGAGAGGTAAAAGAATAGAAACTCTTAATAAAATTATGGATAAATTTTTAAAGCACACCAAAGAATTTGTAAAATATCATTATATATTAAGTGAAAGAAAAGATTCAGAATGGTGGGAATATTGGACAGAACAGAAAAATGATATACAAGATTTTTTCGAACGCTCATTAAAGAATAAACGATATTGTAAGAAAAATGATACATTATTAAATCATTATAATATAGCTTCAATGATGGTAGGCTATGAATGCTTAACAGAAAGAAAAAGAATATGATAATAAACAAGATAGTCAACTATTGGAAAGAAAACTTTGGGAAAGAAGATTTAAAATTCCCTTGCACTTATAAACCGGGCAGAAATAGCAAAGAATTTGAAGATTCTATAGATGCGATATTACGAGAAAAGTATCCTGAAAATTGGAAGAAGCACGGCGGAAAGTAATGAAAAAATCCATGGAAGAATTTGCTATTACATTACAGACATGGACATGTAGTATGCATAATAATCCTGATAGAGATG